>JACCDG010001562.1_pt1 | contig 37005 bp, 50 predicted proteins | sample 7442471 | NCBI WGS metagenome assembly JACCDG01 (sample SAMN15323444, study PRJNA562643) | freshwater metagenome | isolation source: river surface water | place: USA:Blue River Watershed | collected 2017-08-17 | reverse complement strand
TAGTCGGGATTGATCTGGATGGAGATCATTGCCCGGTTCCAAACCAGCCGTTTGCCTTTCAGGCTGGCGAAGTGTTCTCCGGCTTCGATGCGCTCGATGATGGTTTTGGCTTTTTCAAGAACATGGGCGGGATAGTCACGATAATCCACGTTTCTGTTCTTGAAGAAGCTATAGAGCGATTCGGACATGCTAGGCGATGTCTCGGTAGTGGTGCTTCATCGGACATCCTCGACGGACGGCAGCGGCGGGGCGAACGGGATCTCGGTGCCGAATTCGGGAAGCTTTAGTGCTGCTGGCGGTATGATCTTGCCGCCGCAGGTTTCGCACCATTCGGGGGTGATCTCAATCGGCTTCGGTTCGGTGCATTCGCAGAGCTTCACTACGGCTTCGCTCGACTGGTTCGCCTGGCTGTGTCGTTGAAGCGATAACCACATGAAGTATTCGCGCTTGCTGGCATATTCCTTTCCTTGGATAAGCCAGACGCGAGCGCCGCCTGCCTTGGTGATGCGCTGAGAGCCGGCTGGGAGCAGGGACTTGCTGAAAGAAAAGTTTTTGTGTTTTGGCATGGATCCTCTCGATTTGCGTGTTTTGCGTGTTTCCCCTCTTGAAATTAGGGGAAACACGGGCATGATGGGTGGGGTGGGGGATTACCCTGGTATAAGCTCGAATTCCTTCAAGGTTTCGCTTACATAGCTTGGAGAAGCCCCGGTAATGATGGAAATTGCGTTTCCGGGCAATTCGGGCCATTGTTTGCGGACGAAGATAATTCGCTGGCGCTTATCTTCGGCGAATAAGTGCTTCACTAGATCGCCCATTGCACCGAAGCGCTCTTCGGCGACGCGCGCGCGATCTTCGGCAGCCCTTTGGCGGAGTTCGGTCTCGTGTATCTGCTTGCGAAGCTCTTTGATGGTCTGGTTCGCTCGGGTTAGCTCGGGGTTTTCCTCTGCTTCGTCGTCAGTGACGACCGAGAGAACGCGGGCGAAGGTAAGCGACAGCACGGGCAGGATGGCACCGAAGGCGAACGTATAGACCTTCAGGGAGATCCCCCACTTCTCCATGATCTCCAAGGTTTGACCGTATTCGACCGCATGTGCCAGGTTGGCGAGTGCGGAAACCGCTGTGACGATGGCAAGCGCGAAGCCGATGGGATTGATGTATTGATAGGCGGCGACCCGGAGATTTGTGAAGAAGTCTTTCTTGATCTTGCCTTCGACCATTCGAATGGAGCGCGGGGTATTGCTGATGTGTTCGGAGAGCTTGTGAACCAGGACGGCAATGGCTGCCTCGAAGGCGAAGGCGGCGACGTAGGAAATGACATCGGAGGTCGTGACCAGGTATTGCACGCCGCCATTCCACCATGAGAACAAGACAAAGGCTTCACTAGCAGGAGGTTCGAACTTGCTGAACATCCATGCGGTGTGCGGCAAGAGAACGACCAGCAGCGACCCGAAGACCGCCCAGAGAAGCTTGGTGGTTAGGGATAAGGTGTGCTTCACTTTGCGCTCCTGAGCATTTTGGAGAATTTGTGTTCCTTGTTCATCACGTCAACCAAAATGCCGACTGACTTCTTTTGTTCTTCTGGGTAGGTGTGCGAAACGAGTTTGTTGTCTTCGGAAATGTCAAGATCGCTGAGCGTCAAGACACCTTTGATATAGACCGCCAGCATGAAGGTGGTTTTCATGCTTTGAATGAACATGGTGTGAGTGACGAACTTTTTCTTTGTTACCCAGCCTGCGGCGAAGGCAAGCAAGAGGGCGATGATCTCTACGATCAGGCGTACTTCAATGGAAATTTGCATGTTGTTATCCTTTCACTTGGACGTCAAAATTCAGGGCGATGATGTTGGATGTCATGATGTTTTCGGGAACTCGTTGTGTTCGACGCCATCGAGAAGACGACCGGCGTTTTTCTTGCCGACTTTTACTCCGTACAAATATTCTCCCCATTGTTTGAAATGGAAAGGAATTCCGGCTTCTTTGCATTGGGCTCGAAGGCTTCGAACGTGTTGAGGATCCATTGGGCGGGCTTTTGGTCCAGACTCGCCGCCAGCAATTACCCAGTGAATAAACCTTTGCTCAAATGCGTCGTGAAGAAATTGTGTAGCGTTGAAACCAATGTGACCCAAAAGTGGCTCACATGAAAGAAAGCGAACCTTCGCTGGGATGTTCACCAGCCTGGGAATGCGCTCTTCGGCATACTTCTGGTTCTCGACGGTTGTGCCGACCCAGAGGTTATCGGGTAACTTCCAGCCGCCAAACAGTTCGAGCCAGAGAAGGTTGAAGTTCTCGGGGCGTTTGGTGAGAAATAAAAAGTCCAGGTTCTTGCAATCCACGACGATCTTGGCGATCTCACGGCGCATGTCGTCTGTGATCTGCGGGTGGATCTCGCAGATGTCGGAGAGCGAGGAAACGAAGACGCGCTGGCGGACGGGAATAATATTTTCCGACTCGCATTCCCAACAATACTTATCAAGCTTTGAGGAACGACATCCGCAATCGAGGCATTCGACAAATTCTGTTTTATTCCACTGATACGGCTTTTTCCAAAGCGCAGCGCTGGTGCGATGCCGATCGGCATTTGGTCCCCAAAGCTCGCGACCGTGAGAGCGTTCACGGCGGGCGAAGGTATCCACGGCGGCGTAACAGTTGGTGCAAGCCGGCGACACTTTCGTGCAGCCGATCCAAAAATTCATCGTTGTATCACACCAGGAGATTGCTGAGTTATCTGCCATAAGGTTTCCTTAATCTATAAAACTTTTAATTATGCTAATCGCCTCACGGATAGATAATCGCATAAGAACAACAGCCAGAATCAGTAAGATAGTTTTTATTTCTTCCATGTGTTCACCTCGATAATCTGATTTCCACCTTTCGTCCTTGCCAGCGTTCGACTGGCAAGGACTTTTGGGGGAGAAAGGTCTTCACGGGTGTACCAAGCCCGCTTGGGGGCTGAGCAGGGGTCGAACCTGCATCTTCACGGCGGACTTTCGTCCCTGCGCGACGCTCTGTCCATTGAGCTATCAACCCGTATGCCTGGGGACTGCCATCCCTCAGGCGGCATTCAGGAGGACGGGAGCCTTTCGAGGTAAAGCTGAAAGGAGATGCACACGCCGAGGTTCGATCGGCTCCCGTGGAAAAGTGACTGCAAAGACGGAGACTTAACCTTTGCAGGAATTCCAAATGTAAATGTTCTTGCTCCACCGTCGCTGTACCGATCGGTGGACCGCTCTCGGAGTACAGTCCATAGCCTTTACCAGGCGAAATAAAAAGGGTTTTTGATGGAACCTGCGCGGGCTTCGATACCACTAAAGTGATCCGCGCAGGCTGCTGACCAGGCACTTGCTTACTCACGCCGAGCTTGGCGCTTTCTGGTCTAATCAGAAAAGACTACTTTGCGCTGGTTCATGCCGAACTGGTTCGAGCGCTTTTCGCACCTTTTTCTGATTGCCACACTGCAAGACTGAATGTTCTACAAGGCAGCCTCACACACTGCAACAGTGTGGACTTTTTCGGATGGAAATGATCCCATCCTGGCAACAAACGATCTTTCGACCGTAAGTGTTTGAGATAACCCAGCCACTTTTGCGATCAAGTCTTTTAAGACTTCGATTTGTGGCTGGGGCGCCTGCTGCTTATTGCCGTTCGATGAGCAATCTACTTAGCTGGTATCACAGCAGGTCTTTTTGCCACACTACGATCCCGAAGGCTCTACGGTGTGGACTTTTGCCATCCCAGTGCGACTAGGATTTACCTATCGGAGCCTTATCGCTTGGCAATTCCGTATTCTGGATGGACTTCTAAAACGGGCGGCAGGTTGTCCTTGACTTTCGTCGCTCTCCTGCACCACTCAACGGCTTTCGCCGCGCCCGGATTATTCAAGAAATTTATTTTTTAATTTCGCGCAGCCGCTCGGAAGACCCTAAGTCCGAAAGTCGATTGAACTCTTTGCGCAAGCTACTTGCACATCTTACAGAAAACTGCTCGGGACAGTGAGCACACGACTGCGCCAGGGTGGAAGTGATCCCATCCTGGCATAAACGAGCTTTCGCCCGATTATGTTCATGGTTACCCAGCCCGCCGTCGAGCCGCGCTCTCTCAGATCCGAGTTCACGGACACTATGTTGGAGGGGCGCAACGTACCCGGCGAGTCACGGACGGGCTAGGAGGAAACAGGTTGTAGGGTGCTCGCGCGCATTTCCATGGGAAATGGGTCTGATGGCCCGGCAACCTGGTATCCGATTGGTAAGGTGCGCTCTGGAAAATAAGGGACTTCCAGAGAGATGACAAAATCGCAGTGGTTCTTGATGGCTTCGTGCCGCCAAAGATCTACAAAATCATTGATCGCTTCGAGCGTGTCGAGGGTCTTTATATCCAGCCGTTTTGGGTGCTTTGCGTCTGGAACTTGAAGCATTACCGCGAAGCGGTTGGTTTCGCCGCGAACTCCTTTGATAAAGACCGTGTTGTTCTCAAAGTTTTGTATCATCTTGCTCTGTTAACTGTTTACGCGCGAAAAACTTAATGCCCAATCTTAAGTTTCTGGACCATGAATTTACGGACGGTCTCTTCGCCGACCGGCGACCCCATGGAGCGGGTGATCGCGGCAACAGAGAGACCCATTGCGTGCGCCTTTTTGATCCACTCTTCTGCCCTGGGCGTGGGCTTCCAGCTTAGACGTCCGCGCCCGAAGTTGTAGGTAAATTGCATAACGTCGGAGCGCTTGACGAACCAGAAACTCCAGACCCGATCGTTGTGCCGACCACCGCGGGAGTGCTCCAACTGAACGGCAGGGAGCGCGCCACGTTTGATGACAGCCTTTATATCCTTGGCGCGCATGTCTTTATGGATGTATCTGGCAGCCTTCGACGTCGTCCACCACTCGTCGCCCCAGCGTTCGGCGCGCAGCTCGCACAACCGGCGCAGGTGCTTATCGGGGATCTTCTTCCAGTCGAAGTAGATCCAATTGGATGTGGAGATGACCCAGCGGTAGAAAGAGACACGCGGAATGAGACGGATCTTGCGCCCGCCTGCCATGATGAAATGCGGGATAAAGCCGACGTCGCACCAGTGCGTGATCTTGTGCGCATCGAGCCCGAGCAATTCGGCTGCCTGGTTGGCTGTGATGTAATTCGGGTCTTTGCTTGGCGAGGGCAGATGCAGGTCACGAGTCCAGCGCAGATGAACGGCGATCTCAGATCGACCAAGTTTTTTGCCGATCTCCGCGTCGGTCATTTTGCCAAGGTTCGCACGCAGGAAGGCATCTTCGTGCGCTTCCCACTTTTGCGCTTTATCGCGCTTGGCTTCTTTTCGGGCAGAAAACAAAGAAGCGGGAATGTTTGACTTCCTGCCTTTTGTTTTCCGTCCGAACTCGGCTTCGGCGAATGCGAAGGCAAGACCTACGGCGCTTGGTTTTTTCTTAGGCATGAGCAGCCTCCAATGAACGACGAACCATATCGACCAGGGGACAATCTGAGCAGGTGGAAGGGGAGGCGACCGATCGTAGAGAGCAGTTGTCGCAGGTCGCTTCGACTTGCTTTGTAAAAAGAAGCCAGGGCGGGACTTTTCCCACCTGGCTGAGCGCGTTCCACTCGGAGAGTTTGATATCAGAGTCTGCTTTCCTGCCCATGCGGGTTTTCGCGACGGATATGGCAGGAACCTCTTTACCGGTTACAGAAGAGCTAAAGGTCTTTACGGCATTGAGCTTGCGCGCCGCGGACTCGATCATCCGAATGGTGGCGTTTGACTGCGCAGCGGTCTTGCAGAACTCGATGCGGGTTTTACCTGGTGCGATGGAGGTGTAGGCAGAAATGGCACGATCGGAGCCGGGGATGCTGCCTGAGCGGATCAATTCTTTGATGGGCTTTTCAAGGTCGGCGACGGAAAGGGCTACGCTGATGCGTCGTTCGTAGACGCCGGTGCGTTTGGAGATGGAGCGGATGGTCAATTTGAATTCGTCGCGCATGACCTTGTAGCCTTCGCCCTCGTCCACGATGTTCATATCTTCGCGCTGGACGTTCTCGATCATGGCGTCGGTCAACAGATCGAGCCTGCTCGGCTTTGTCTCGTACACGATGGCATTGATGGTCTGTGCGCCTATATGAGCATGTGCGCGCAAACGGCGCTCGCCCATGATGAGGGTGTAGGTCTTGCCGTCATCGCCTGGATCAACGTAGACGGAGATGGGCTGCTTGAGACCGCGTTCCTTGATGCTTGCGCCCAGTTCCTGGATCTCTTTTTCTTTGAAGACCGTACGCGGCTGCTCTGGGTTGCGCCGAATGCTTTTTATTTGTATGTTTTGAATTTGACTCATGGCTTTTGTTCCTGTGGGTTTATCTTGATAACTCAATAGGATTTATTTGGACTGAACTTTGTGGCGTTCATAAAGCGAGTGCGGACTTGCTCGAAGAAGATCGGGATCTCGCCGACGGGTCCATTGCGGTGCTTGGCGATGACGAACTTGCTTTTTGTAATGGTCTTATCGTCGCTGCGCTCGTGGTCGATAAACATCATCATGTCGGTGGGCTGCTCCCCACCGTCTCTGGCGTCGGAAAGCTCAGGCGTGCTGTTCGAGCCGCGCTGTTCTTTTCCCCGATTCATCTGGTGGCTTGTCCAAACGGGGAGATTGAATTCACGGGCGATGGTTTTTAGCTGGGTGGCGTTGTGATCCACTTCCATGTATTTTTTTTCGATCTTCAAGCCGGAGCGCATGAGGTTGAGGGAGTCTACGCAGACAAGATCCACGCGCTTTTGGGCGTTTATCTGTTCGAGCCTGGACTGGATATAGCTGGGAGTTGCACCTGGCTTTCCGTCGATGACGATGTCGAGGGACTTTAGATAATCGCGAGCCTGTTCGTAGGCGAGAACGTCGTCGAAAAGACCGGAGCGCAGGAGCTGGTAGTCTATGCCTGCGATCTGGGCAATGAGGCGAAGGGTGAGTTGTTCGTGCGGCATTTCGCAGGAGAAAATAACCACGCGCTTTTTTATGATCCTTTGCTCGATCGTGTATCTGCCGGCATGCAGGGCGATTTGCATAAGCGCCGAGGTTTTGCCGTCGCCAGGCCTGCCCAGGACCATGTATAGGTCTGAGTTCTGAGATCCGCCTCCGAGCATTTTGTTCAGATCGACCCAGGGGGTTGGAATGCCTGGTATGACGCCCAGCTTCAGGTTGCTGGCGATCATGCTGTCTACGAAGTCAACAGAGTCTGCGAGGCTAATGGTGAATTTGGGCGCGTTGAGGCTGACGGCGTCTGATACGGCTTTTGTGGCGCTGGCTGTGATCTCGTCGAGGCTTTCGGATCTGTAGGCAAGGGAGGCGATCTCGTTGGCGGCGGTGATCATTTTCCTGCGAACATAAAGGTCATGAACAACAACGGCGTATGCTTTGGCGTTCAGGGAGGTCGGCACTTGATTTATGAGCGATGTGAGATATGCCGAGCCGCCGATCTCTGCGAGGGTTCCCTGTCTTTGAAGTTCTTCAGATAACAACAAAAGGTCGATGGGCTTTTCTTCAAGGATCAGGGCTTCGAATGCCTGCCAGATCCAGCGATTGCGGTGAATGTAAAATTCTTCGCCGCCGTCAGGCAGTTCGAGCCGGCATTCGTGGAAGACGTCCGGGTAGATAATGACGGATCCGAGGACGGCTTCTTCGGCTTCGCGGCTGTGCGGAATGCCAGGAGATGCCGGGGAGGTATATTCTTCCATGACGACGCTTTGTTGTTTGTCCATGATGGTTTTAACTGTTTACGCTGCCGGGAGTTAAGCGGCGGTCGAGGGCGCGTGAAAATGGGGTGTCTACGCTTTGCGGCTGGGCTGATTTCTGTGACTGCTTTTGCTTTCGCGCTGCGCGGATGTCGGGGACTTTGTTCATGATGGAGTGTGGGGTAAAAATGGTCAGGTTGTCTTTGCGCATCAGCTTGCAGGCGTCTGTGACGTCTTCGGTGGAAAGCCCGGTTCGTTCGATCTGATCCTTGAAAGCGCCCTGCCAGTTGGCAACTTCCTTTTTGAGCGGGAAGATGTCGGTTGCTAGGATGAAGGCTTTGACGAGGTCTTGGTAGGCGGGGGCGAACATGCCGACGGCGTCTTTGATGCGGGCTTGAAGGGCTTCGTCTTCTGATGGCAGGGTGACCTTCTCGACGCCGGCTTTGAGCTGCCATGTTGCTTCCCAGTCGGCTGGCGGCGCGCCAGCGCCAACTTTTGTAGTGGGTTTAATTGTGTTTTGTGTCGGTTGTGGGACAACCGGGGAGGGTGTATGTGGGACAACCGGGGAGGGGGTATGTGGGACAACCGGGGTCTGTGCGACAGCCGGGGTTCCATAGACCTTGATTTTTACGGCTTTTCGGGCTGCTTCTGTGCGTTTTGTGTTCTTGGCAGCCAAGGCGGCTTTGCGCTCTTCGAGAGCTTCCCATTTGATGCCGTCGTCTTGCATTTGGATCTCGTATTCAACGCCGTTATGGTCGCCGGCTTTGTCGTCTTTGCGAATTGCAAGCCCAAATGACACGAGGTTATTCATGCACTTATCCACCGTGCTTTCTGCGAGCCCGGTGGCTTTTGCGATGACCGACTTTGCCAGGCGATCTGACCTTTTGTGCCAGCCGAGAGTCTTGCGGATCAGGAAGGACATACACTTCCACTCTTCGCCGGTCAGCAAAGGCAATAAGTCGTCAATGTAGAAATTTGGCGACTGGTAGGTGTTTGGGAGAAGTAATCGGTTTGGTTTGTTGGTTTTGCTTTCTTCTGTCATGACGCTGCCTTTCAAGTGGATTGGAACTGCATTTGTTTCAAGAGACCGTGAGCGCGGGCGACCTTGCGGGCGGTTTGCATCATGGCTTTTGCCTTCTTGAACTGCTCGCTCACGTAGCGGCTGACTTTGCGTTTATCTTTGGTGAGCTCGTAGCCTTTGGATGCCGACGTAGAGATGATGACATAGCCATGAGCGCGCAGGCGCTGGATGCTCTCACGCACGCGGCGGTCTTTAATGGCATTGCGGGTTGTGCCGAAAACCGCGGACTGCAAGGTTTCGCGGTTACAAGTGCCTGGTCCTTTGAGAAGCTTCAGGACAAGAAGATCGTTCTTGGTAAGGGGTTTGAGTTTTTTATTCATTCTTTCTATCCTCATATTGATCTGCAAGATCGGCAGCCTGGGGAATGTCGTTCGCCAGCTTCCTGGCGAGCACGGAAGGCAGGACGATATTGCCGCCGGGCGTCCAAATGAAAATCGCTCCTCCAGAGAGAGCGGCAAGGTAGTATTTGCGCGCCGGTTGACGCCAGCCCAGCTTGCGGAGGATCGAGCGGATGGAGCGCAAACAAAGATAGGGAGTCAGTCGTATACGTTGGAATGTTTTCTGCATAGTTCTCCGAAGGAAGCCTGGCGCTTTGACGCGCCAGGCTTTGTGTTTCAGTCGTTTTTGATGAATGAGCGATACTCTGCCCAGGTTGCGGCGCTGAGCACCCAAAGGAACAGGACAAGGAACATGAGCGGGAATTGCTTCGTGATCGTGAAATACCCAAGGGCTACGCCTGACACGATCGAGTTCGCAACAAAGGTCTTCGTCCCGAAACACCAGAAGATCGAATGGCGAGGTTTACTTTTGGCTGTTTGCATGGTTTCACCTTATTAGTTAGCTAAAATTACTACTTGCCCGTGTTCTGTTTCACGGTGATGTTTAAAGCACAACCAGTCAACTTCAAGAGGCTTGCTGTAATCGCTGTGATGTGCCTGGGCTTTTGGATTTCCGCAAATACGGCAAGGCTGTCTTTGCATGCGACCATCTCTTATGGCGTTTCTCACGGCATTTCTAGCCTGGTATCTGTCGGGGTGTTTTTGGCGATACTTTTTTCTAACTTCTAACACCGTCTTTTTTCTTGACGCGGTTTTGAAACGAAGCTTGTCATATTCCGAGTAATACTCCCTGTGCTTTTCGCGGTTCCCTTTCACGTCAAGCCTTGTGCAGGAAATACATTTCCCCAAATGTCCGTCGGACGTCTGGGGATGTGAATAAAACTCAGACAGAGGCTTATCTTGCTTGCACTTAAAGCATGTCTTTGTGCTCATATCAAAACGGGATGTCCTCTTCTTCGGGCGGGATCTGAGAAGACTCATCGGCAACGTATTGAGGACCGTCTGCGCCGGAATAAATAGATAGCCAGACCTCTTGAGCGGCAACCTCGAAGGTTGCGCCGGCAGTGCCGTCCTGGCGAGACCAGATACGAGGACCGCCGGTGGTCGCATCTGGCTTGATGCGACCGACGATCAGAACCTGCTGCCCTTTGTGAAGCTGTGCGGTCATTTCAGCCAGCTTGTTCCAACAGGTGACCTGATACCAGGTCGTCTCTTTGTGCTTCTCGTTGTTCTGCTCCCATTCACGGGAGACAGCCACGGAGAACTGAGTGACCGGCGAGCCGCTCGGCGTGTAGCGCATTTCTGCATTCTTGCCGAGGTTGCCTACGATCTGAATTGAGTGACGCGGGAATGGCATAGATTACTCCTTGTTTAAGTTTGCTTGGATCAACGGCAGCGCTGACTTGACGCTCATGGTCTTGCCGGGGAGTTTGGAAAGAATGGGGGCGAGAACGGCAGGGGTCAGGTTGGTGCGCTTGCTGAGGATGTTGATGAACTCGGCGCTCATCTTTTCGTGCTGAACATCGTCTGCATGAACATCGGTGGTTTGTTGAATGACCTCACCGGTTCCTGGATCAGCGACCACCTTGGCGGGTTGTTCAGCCTTGGCAGGCGCGGTGTATCCGTCGTAACGGATAAGCTGGTGCTTCTGCGGCTCGTTGCCGTTTCGACCTTCTGCGTCCCAGCGTTTCCACTTGTCGGTCAGTTCATACACGACCTTGATCGGACGGGGAAGCGGGACGATGAAGCGGGACGCCTTGGGAGAGTCTTTCTTGATGTAGGTCTCGCCCTCGTACAAGGGAATGCTGGCAAGCTTCATGCCGGCTACGGCTTCGAAGGCGGCGATGTCTTCGGGTCGGTTCAGGTAGGTGTGCAAGAGCTTGTTGACCATCTTCGGATGCGCCACGTAAAAGGCAATGATGGGTGTGCCGTCGGTATGCTCGCGGCGGGACACAGAGACCGCTTCTTCGATCATTTCGCCTTGTTCAAGCCCTGGGGCGTTGACCAAGAAGCCAGCAGAGAGAAGCGTGTCTACATCAACAAAAAGTTGGCGGGCTCGCACATCAAATGGATCTCCATCATTCATGTTCAAGGGGATGGATACCTGAGCGCCGCTCGGATGGTACAGACGGGTTAGTGCATAGTTGTTCGTGTTGTCGTTCATATGGTTTCCTTATGTGTTTACAAATCGGGTCAATGGTTTGGTATTGCGTTGGTATATCTCTTGGTGTCACTCTCCTTTAGCAATCGAATGCCAGGTCGAACTGCCGGCGCGGGTCGGCTTCGCCACGATTGAGGGCTTGATCGATCTGGCGGCGTAAGAGCTGGATGGTGGAGGCGTCTCGAATCGGCTTGATCTCATACTTCCAGGCACGCGCGCCGCCGGGAAACTCGCGAACCTGCCAGCCGTGTTCCTTGCACCATTGAATGGCGCTGGCGGCTTCCTGTGCGGGCAGGGTGCGCTCGGTGAGCGGGCGGGTTTTTGCCGTCCAGCCGCGGGGGAACTTGCGGACGACCCAGTCTTTGCCGACTTCGAGAATGTCGATGCGGACGACCTCGCCGCGCAGCGCACGACCGTGGGAGGGGTCGCACATTTCACAAGTAAAGCCCTGGTCTTCGGCTTGCATGAGAAGACGTGCAATGCCGGCACCGGAGAAGTATTCGGAAGACGCCGGGGCTGAGCCCTCTTGCCATTTTTCGTTCCACATGGAAACAAGAACGCCCTGACCGGCGGTTTCAAGGTCGATGCGGGTTGTCTTTTCTGTGATCTGAATGGTTGACATGGGGAGTTCTCCGCTTGTGAAGTTATCTATTTAACTGTTTACGCGAGGGAAAATTAACGACAAAAAAGCCCCGTGATTTTCACGGGGCTTTTGAGGTTTGATTTCTAAGAACTAGATGTTGGACGCCTTGAGTTGCTTTGCGATGGTCTTGAGGCTTTGGCTGATGGCTGGTTCGGAGACGCCTAGTTTTTTGGCGATGTCTTTTTGTTTGAAGCCGCTGACCAGAAGGGAGATGATGTCTCTGTTGGAGGGAGAGAGGGAGTTGATGGCTGCGGTGATGCTTTTCGCCTCTTCGGCTTCGATGAGCAGGTCTTCTGGGGAGCGCTGGTCGGATACGTGAAAGTCGAAGGCGTCGTAGTCGATTTCTGTTTCTTCGCCTGCGATTTCTTTTTCGGAGCCGACGTAGAATGTATAGGTTCTTTCGGCATTGATAAAATCGGCGGCGCGGGATTTGGCGCGTACGAGGATGCGGGAGTCTGTATCTTGCGGGTCGGCTTGAGTAAGCAGCTTTTCGCAGATGTGCTGGAAGATGTCTTCTGCCTGGTGCGGGTCGTTTGCATAGCTGCGGGCGATGAGGCGCAGACGGGGTTCGAGCGTTTGAATGCGCTCGGCGATGGCTGAGAAGTTCTCTCGATTGTCTTTGATGGGGCGGGGGGTTGTGTTTTGTTTCTTGCTTTTGCGATATTCTCGCGCATATAAATTATTGCAGGACTTGCAGCGTGCCTGGTGGCTGTTCCCTCGGCGGGCGAACTGGTCTACGGATTTCTCTTGATTACATTTAGTGCATACCTTTGTTTCCATTTTTTTTACCTTCTGAGTGCAAACATAAGTTTGATTTACCGCGTCTTGATGCCTGGCAGGGCGACTTGGTTCTTATGTCTGTTACTGTGTATTTTATCGCAACCGCAAAAGATTTGTCAATGTTTTGGAGGAGGCAATTTTTGGTTGATTTTTGTGGGAAAGCTGTTAAAATTTACTTATGAGGATGTTTATAAATGACTACAAATAAAACAAAAAGAACTTTACGTTTGACGCCAGAAAACTTACTTAAAATCAGTGGTCAAAAAAATGCGCATCAGTTATCTTTGGCTTCAAAGATCTCTGCGTACACTGGATATAAATATGTTCGTGACCCAAATAAAGTTAAGTCTGTTGACCTGGAAGTTTTATTTGCCATTCTCTCTAATGGCGCTGAATTAAGTGACAAGCAGATCCTTGATTTGAAGATTGGTGATCTGTTTGAAGTTATTGAAGTTGACGATTAAAGCAAACGACCACCCCTGCCAGGGTGGTCGTTAGGCGTGAGTTGCATTCAGAAAGGTCAAGCACTGAGCACAAACAATGCTTGATTTGTAGTACCAACTCACGCCCCGGACTGCGAGGCGAGCCTCTGTCCGTGGATAACAGGAACGCCCGAAGACGACCCGTACCTTTTCAAATTAGATGCCGGCAGCGATCTTGACCAGGTCGATGACTTTGTTGATGCAATGGCTGACCTGCGGGATCTCAACCATAAGACCTTCTTGACCTTGTGTGCCGATCTCGTGAGCGGTTACTTGCGTTTTGTCTTTTTTGATGGTGACCCCCAGGGTGACTGCCACGCTCTCGGAACTGCCGACTTCTTTGATCAGCACGTCTTCATCGGTGACGGTGCGAGAGAAAGACCTGCCATTCTTGACCATGGTAAGCGTTGCGAAGACTTTGTTCTTCTGGATGGTCACCAGCCCGAAGGCATTGTAGGTCAGAGCGTCGTTCATGTTTTATACCTTTCCTGCACTTTAACAAGCTAAAAATAAAGGTTTACCAAAATTCAACGGTCTTAACCGTGTGCTCTTTTTGAAGGGCAAAATGCCAAGACCTGTTGAATTGTTTACATGGTTCGCAAGTCGGGTGAACCATGGGAGAACTGTCGGGGTGGAGAGATTTGAACTCTCGACCTCACGGACCCGAACCGTGTTATCTGATTTTTCTAAAAACCGGCACACGGCTGGGCGTTTTGGGGGAACCGTGTGAACAAATAAAAATGCAGCCGTGTGATGCGTTACATGGTTTGTAACGTGTAAACAATTGGTGGGTCATGTATACACGGTTCATAACTTCCAATTCTCCACCGGTGACGACTTTTTGTGAGCGTCATCGAGATCGGTTTGCGCGAGAGCCAGATAACGCCTGACCATATCCAATGTGGAATGCCCCAGGATCTCTTGCAGAACGTAGATGTTCATGCCATTACGCAGGGCGGTTACTGCAAAGGTGTGACGAAAGCGATGCGGGTGGACATTCGCGACCCCTGCCCTCCTGCCAAGCCGGCGCAGATACTGAGCCAGCCCGTGCCGACTTTCGCCGAAGGGATGATCTTCCTCACAGTTTGAGACATGCGCGAAGAGAGCCGACCCGGTGCGGGTGGAGAACGGAAGCAGGCGCTGCTTATCCCCCTTACTGTTTCGGATCTTGATATACCTCTTCGTGAAGTCGATGTCTTCCTTGCGGATGTTGACGATGTCGGAAGCCCGCCCGCCGGTATCGAGCAGAGTAAGGATCAGGGCGCGGTTCTTCATCGGGGCATAGCGGATCGCCTGAAGCAGGGCGCGCACCTCGACGTCGGTGAAGGGCTCGATCACAATGACCGGCGGCTTTGGCTTCTCGACCAGGCGAACGATGTGCTTTTCGACGTACTCCTCTTTGAGAGCCCAGGTCCAGAGCGCCGACAAGGCGATGTGGTAATTGAGCAGAGTCTTCTTGCCGACCTTCTGAGCCCCAAGGAAAGCAGTGATCTGGGTGGTGCCGACCTGGTCTATGGGCATATCGCCTGTGTGCTTGAGGAACTTGCCCAGCGTGCGCTGGTAGTCTTCGGTGGTGTGGTGCGACAACTGGCGGGCGTGACATGTCAGCAAAAAGCCCTCAATCGCTTTTGATAGAGGAATAGTCTTGTTTTTCTTCATCAAACTCCTTCTAAGTAATCGGAATAATTCTCTACGATGTTTTTTGTTGTAATCATTATGCGTCATAGTCTTTTTCCTGTCCTTTTTTTGAGAAATTCGATGAAAGGATATTTTCCCCCCACCGTTCGATAGATTATTTTGAAATTTTGCCATCGGTCAATGGGCTGATGGGTCTACTTTATTGTTGAGTTGAAAGGAAAGGATATGCCAGACAAGCCAGATAAAGAACAAAAAAGGAACACGCATTCTCAAATAGCGGCGTATGAGGATGCCACCGCGATCTTGTGGGAGATCACGAGGACGTTGGCGATCGCGCTTAAGTTCGCGATCCAAAAAGCGCGCCGGGTGATCGAGATCCTGAAGGTCGCCCGAAAGGGTCCGCACGCCTATGACCCGGATCAGCCTTCAAATCAGAAAGTTAAGGAAAGAAAGAAGTGAACATGAAACTGACAACAATGCTTGGGCTCGATTACCTGGCGGGCTGGGTATTCGTTCTCGGAGTGCGCCTCGGGTGGTGGCACTCTTTGATCTTGCTTGGAAAAGACCAGAGCGAATACAACCCGGTCGTTTATTTTGATGGGACGGTAGATTGGAGAAAGAAGAAAAAATGAGCGAAGAAAAAGCGAGATACACCTATAAAATTCCGCGCGTCTCGGAGCATGAAGAGCAGGCAAATCTCTTTACCGAGGTACGCTTCAAGTTTAGACACCGTGAGGACTTTATCGACGACCTGTTTTTTTCGGTGCCGAACGGGATGTGGGTAGCCGGCAAGAATAAGTTTGCCCTTATAAACAAGTACAAGAAAGAGGGCATGAAGGTCGGCGTTTCGGACGTTCTTTATCTTCAGGCGCGCGGTGAATACAACTGCCTGGCGATCGAGATGAAGGCGCTCGATCAGCGCAACCGTGCCGACGCCGTGACGCCGGAGCAGTCTCGTTTTCTGGCTGCCATCAATGCGAACGGCGGGCTGGGTGAAGTTTGTTATGGAGCGGAAGAAGCGATCCGCATTTTTGAGACGTATATGAATATGGAGGTACGATAATCGAAAGAAGATGACTAAATTCTCTCCCCAATATCTCTTGTACATACACTCAGACGCCTGGCGTCAACGTCGCCGACGCGCTCTCCAGAGGGCTGGACACCGATGCCAGCTTTGCGGAGAGACGCGCCGGCTGCAAGTGCATCACGTGACCTACGCCAACCTCGGACACGAGAAGGACGAAGACTTAACGGCTTTGTGCTTTTACTGTCATGTTGTTGCAACCTGGGCGATACGCCTGCGCCGGGCTTGGGCGTGGTTGGTCTATAAAGTTATCCAGATAAAGTTGTAGAAATAAAAAGAGAAATAATCATGAATGAAAAAATAATTGAAGCCTTAGCAGAGGCAATGGTAATGGCGCAGGTTGATGTTTGTGGTATCGCTATGTTTCAAGCGCCTCATTTTGCGAAAGAGGTTATAGAAAACTTGCGGGAATACGGCTATGAAATCTGCCCTGCGTCGCCTGCGCCTGATACCAGCAGCGCTGACTCAGCCTCTTCGAGCAAGTCCTGAGAACCCGAGCCGGCATCGGGAAGGCATGAAACCCTCAGAAATCAGCCCACAGATGGCAAAATCAAAAACCGTGTGTTCTTTTCTGGTACACTTTCAGTTGACCCTTTAGGATGAGTCGATGCCAAAAGAATTCGAAGCGATAGAACTGCCTGAGCCTGCGAAGAGGGGCGCGAAAAACGTCACCCGCAAGGGCAAGAAATCCGTTCCATGGGAACAAGACCCCGAGATCTTGAAGCGCCTGACCCGTGTAGCCGAAATGGTACTGGACGGCAAATACTCCTGGCAGATCGCCGAGGAAATGCGCTGCTCGATCGCGACCGCAAAGCGCGACATCAGGCGGGTACGCGATTTGTGGAAAAGCATCTCGAAAGAAAAGATGGAAGACCTGCTGGATGAAAGCTTGGCGACGTATACCAGAGTGAAGCTGACCGCCTGGAACCATATTGTCAGAAATCCAGACAAGGCAGCTCAGTTGCTAAAAGTCATCACGGACGCCCAGGAGAAAGTAGACAAGCTTGCCGGCATCATGAAACCAGACACAGTCAATGTCAACTTGAACGGAGAGGTGGTCGTGCGAGACATTCAAGAGGTGCGCGATGAGCGCTGGAGTCAAGTCATGGACATCATGAAAGACGTGGTAAAAGACGTGCCAACGGGAGACAAGTAATGGCAAATTCACCCGCTCTTACGCTCGGCGAAGCGCTCAGTGAAGCTCAACTGAAAGACATCAGAGAGATCCTTGAATGCCTTCAGGAAATCCGCACCCGCAGCGGGTACGGTCGCATTATTATCGACCTGCGGGCGGGAGATGTGCAGGAGCTTGAATACTCCGTAAAGCGCAGACCCAAAGTGGAAAAGAAAGACAAGCCAGAATGATATAATGCCAATAACAACTGAATAACCAAGCCCGACCGAGACAATGAATTCCGGGGCAGTGAACCTGTACAGGTTTGCTGCCCCGTTTTTGTTTTAACCATATCTTCAAGGAGTATCCATGAAACGCATTACCCAAACCCTGATCATTCTTTTTCTCTTGCTGATCGCATTCAGCTTCAGCGCTCCGGCTGCGCATGCCGCCGTCGGCAGCCCGGCACCCGTCTATCAAGAAACAACCCCGGACATCTTCGCGATCTTGAGCTGGCTGCAAGGCCTGGCAAAGACCGGCGCAGCCCTGACCGGCATTGCTCTGCTTGGCGCGGCGCTTCAGAATGCAGGAAAGCGTTACCTGCCAGAATACTTCCCGAACAACTCAGCCCCGAAGTGGACCCTTGGCATTCAGACATTCACCCTTCTGCTTTTGGTCGGCTTGCAGGTATCCGGTCGCTTTGAGCTATTGCCGCTCATTGACCAGCATGCCGGCTTGATCGCCAACGTGATCAATGCGGTTCTGGCGCTTGGGTATCAGGTGTATGCCGCTCGCAAAGTACACCAGGAAGTTCTTGCCGGTTTGCCGGTTGTTGGGCATTCGTACTCAGGACGTCTGGCAGGACAGAAAGATGGTTCCAGCCTCGAAGTCTTTTATGAAGACCAGAGCCCTGTTGACGAAAAAGAGATCGTTTCGACCTTGCGCAAGCTTGGGCGTGACTAAGGGATTGCCAAGATAAATTCACAGCCGGGGAGCATTCCTCTCCGGCTGTTTTATCAAAGGTGGATTATGGACCTGACAACCTGGACGCCAGAGCAGATCATCACACTCGCTGGAATTATTTTTGGTTTCTTGGGGACGGCTGTGCTGACCGTCATTGGCTGGTTGTTCGTCTCCCAGAAAAACAAAGCCGAGACCGCCGCCATCTATCAAGACATTGCGCACCAGGCGGCTGAAAAAGAAAGACAGCAAAACCTAAAGATCGAAACGCTTTCGAAAGAAATTGAAGACCTGAAAAAAGAGAACAAACTTGTGAACGCGGAAAACTCTTCGCTTAAAAAACAATTCTCTGAACTCAAGGTTCAATATGACGAGCAGGCTGTAGAGCTGCAAAACCTCAGAGAGGAAGTTGCAGTTTTGAGAAGTAAACGAAAATAATGTGCTCTCCCCAACCCTTGCATTCCTTGTCGAATACCTGGATCTCCCGGAAGCGGTCGGTGACCCCGACGCTCGCTGGGAGACGTTCCAGTTAAGGCACCTTAACAATCCGTCATTACTTGCCATTGAACTAAAAGCCCGCCAGGTGGGGTTTAGCTGGCTGGCAGCCGCGGAAGCCGTTGCCGGCGCTGCCCTGGTGGGACGCACGCCGCATATCTTTGTCTCGATCAACCAGGATGAGGCAGGGGAAAAGATACGGTATTCCAAGCAGATCATCGAAGCGCTGGACAGAGAGGCGCGCCCGAAGCTGATCCGTGACAATGCGTATGAGCTTGAGTTCCAGAACGGCAGCCGCTTGATCTCGCATCCTTGTAGACCTGTTCGCGGGAAGGCGAAGGCGAATATCTACCTGGATGAGTTCGCGCACTACCCGAACGATAAGGAGATCTATCAGTCGGCGCTGCCTGCCATCTCCAAAGGCGGGAAGATCCGCATCGGTTCCTCCCCACTTGGCGCACGCGGCACGTTCTGGGAGATCCATACCGAGGCGTTGCGTAAGTACCCCGGTTATGTGCGCGGCTCGATCCCATGGTGGTCAGTGAATGCCATGTGCAAAGACGTGAAGACCGCCTGTTCTGTAGTCCGCTCTGAGCCTGGCAAACCCGTTGTCACGTTAGCCGACAGCTTGCCCACTGAAGAGCGTATCAGGACGTTTGGAACAGACCGGCTGATCCAGATCTTTGAAAACATGCCGCTTGAGGACTTCCAACAGGAATACGAATGTGCCTGGCTGGATGAGGCGGTCTCCTGGATCGACTGGGAGCTTATCAAGCGCAACCAGGTATTAGACCAGGAAGAGAAGCTTGTTTACTTCCGGGCGAAGGGCGTGGATCAGGCGTTGCAGCTTATCAACCAGGTTGCCCAAGCCGTTGTAAGCGCCAAAGTAGAACAGACGTTCGTAGGCGGTATGGATATTGGGCGCACCCGTGACACGACCGAGATCATCCTGCTCGGGGTGAACGATATGCTGTCCTCTCTTCCGTACCGCTTTCACATCACTCTGGATCGCGTGGAGTTCGAGAACCAGAAAGCAGTGGTCAACCGAATGCTGAGTGTTCTTCCGGTGACCCGTTTCCTGATCGATAAGAACGGGATCGGCATGCAGCTCGCCGAACAGGTAGCCCGAAGTAACCCGGCTGCCGAGGGCGTGGACTTCACGAACCAGACAAAGGAACTCTGGGCGGTGGAAACCAAGCTGCGCTTTCAGCGGGCAGAAGTTCCCATTCCGATGGACCGCGACCTGGCGTATCAGATCCACTCGATACGCCGCAAGATCACAGCCGCGAAGAACTCGGTGTACGACACGGTCGAGAACGAAAAGCACCACGCCGATATGTTCTGGGCGTTGGCGCTGGCGATCTGGGCTGGCAAGGAAGGCGGATCTAATCTTGATACCGGAGAAAACCCGCTGGCAAATTACCGCGGATAAGAGGATCTATGGCAGAGACTTATTTCAACAAACTATGGAGCGCGACTATGGCAGGTTATAAAGCTTTTCAGCAACGAATGATGGGTGTGAACCTTTTGGATGACGCCGACTTCATCGATTATGACGCCCGCAAACTGCGTTATGCCATCTTCCGTGCAATGTACGAAGGCACGCTGTATTCCAGGCAGCACACATTCTCGCCGATGTACAAGCACGATTATGGTCTCTATAAGTACACGCGCGCCGTCTACAACCCGGCATATCGCCTTGGGGAATTCTGGAAGAACCATTTGCTGGGCGGCAAGCTTGACCCGGAAGCTGGCGATGGTTCCAAGGTTTCCTCGGCGCTCCCGATCATCACGGATCAGGAAAACCTGCGCCCCATGATCGCGCAGATCTGGCGTGACTCGAACTGGCAGATCAAAAAAGACGTAATGGGATTGTGGGGACCGATCGAGGGGGATGCCATTCTCAAGATCGAAGATGACGTGGAGAACGAACGGGTATACATGCGCCCGATCAAGCCTTCGAGCCTTGCCGACGTGACCCTGGACGATCGCGGCAACGTGAAGGGGTATGTGATCGAGGAGCTGCGCAAGGATCCCCGCAAGAATAAGGACAACCGCAAGGTGACATACCGCGAGGTCGTTTCTCGTGACGGTGATCTTGTGGTGTATCAAACCTATCTGGATACCAAGCTTTATGCCTGGAATGGAACGGATGCAGAATGGGAGGAAGAATACACTTTCGTTCCCATGGTTCTGACCCAGCACAATGACGTTGGCTTGCCCTTCGGGTATTCCGAGCTGCTTCCGGGGATGTCCAAGTTCCGCGAGGTCGATGACCTGGCATCCAAGCTTTCTGATCAGATCCGCAAGATGGTCGATTCGCCCTGGCTTCTTTCCGGGGTGAACAAACCCAAGACGACCCCCAAGGCTCAGGGCGAGGAAGCGACCGAAGAGAACAAGCAGCCCGCACGCGAGGAACTCCCGATCTTCTATGCACCGGTAGGCGCTGACGCGAAGCCGCTTGTTTCCAATTTGAACATTGAAGCCGCTGCCTCTTATATCAAAGACATTCTCGCAGACATCGAGCGGGATTACCCCGAACTCAACGCTGACATGCACAACGTGGAAGGCGAGATCTCCGGGCGTGCCCTGCGCATCAACCGCGGTCCTGCGGAAGAGAAGGTCTTGCAGCGCCGCCCGAACTACGATAACGCCCTGGTACGCGCCCAGCAAATGGCGCTCTCGATCGGTGGCATGCGCGGATACTTCGAAGGTATCACCATGGAAAGTTACTGGGACGGCGCTCTGGATCACACAATCGGCGACCGCCCGGTCTTCTCGAAGGATCCATTGGACGACCTGGAACGCGAAGAGAAGTTCTATGCGGTAGCCATTCAGGCAAAATCATTCGGCATTCCACCAATGGAATACCTGCGCAAGCACGGAGCTGAGAACGGGTGGAGCGATGATGACATTAAGAAGATCGAGGCTTCCCCGGAACATAAGGCACGGCTCGAAGCCTTGAATGCCGCCACCCAGGCAGCCAAAGCCCCGCAGACGACGGCTACGAACCGCTTTGGCACGAGTAAGACCAATGCCAAATAGTTCGATCCATTTGCAGGAGCGTGCGGTCTGTCCGATGTGCCGGCGCGAAATGATCTACACGGCGCTGATCGCGAACGGTGATCCGGTCTGGACGTGGTTATGCAATTGCAATACGCAGCCGATCCACATTCACGTGGACATCGAGAGCGCCAGGAACACACCGGGTATGACCCTAACCTACATGCTGGAGATCCTAAATGCCTAACCCATTACGGCAAGCCGTGAATTCAGGCATAAACGCCAATGAGATGATCGGTGACCTGTTTGCAGGAATTGGGAATAACGAGCATCCAAACGGTATCGTGACCACGGCATACAGGAATGCCAGGCGCTCCATGGTGTCGGCATTGCAGGAACCAAACCGCCTGGCGGCTGCCGGCGACGTGCTTGTGCAACTGCGAGAGACGATCAACCGTGATATGCGTACGTTCTTTACTGAAGCGCAAGAGCTTGGAGCGGGAGAGTCGGCTCGCCAGATGCGCTTTTATAAAATAGCGTCGCCGGATGCGTCTCGGGTGTCTTTGCAGTTATCCACACAAAACCAAAGCGCGCTGAGCGTTGTGACCTCTACGGTAGACAAGCAGATCGCGGCGATCAATGCCATGATCTTGACCGGGGCTGCCGACGAGGAGATCATTGGCGACGAAGAGCGGGTCGGCGTGTTACGCCAAAGCGAGGTGATCAGCGCTGCGGCGTTCTGGGCAACGGCTTTGCTGTGGGATGCGTTTGATTACTGGACGACCAATCATTCCAATGGGACGCAATTCCAGAAACAAGCCGTGGCAGCCCTGGATAGCCGGACTACGGATTGCTGCTTGCGTGTGCATGCCCAGGTGCAGCCACTGAGTGCGCCGTTCGTCCTTACGGGGACTCCGCGCTTTGCAGACCGCGTGGATTGGCCCGCGTTCCACTGGTATTGCCGCACGTCAGGCGTTCTGTATTTGCCTGAATTCGATGATGGGATCAGCGCCAAGATGCGCGCGGGAGCCGACTTCTTTTTGGCTGAGCGTGCGGCGGGCAGGAACCCGGATAGTGATCCGGCGAATGCGTTTTGATAACAGAAAATTTGTGCTACAATACGCGCTGACAACTTAATACCTTGCCTGACCGAGACATTGACTTCCGGGGCAGTAAACCTTTTATAGGTTTGCTGCCCCGGTTTGCGTTTAAGTCACGTGAGGGAATTTACACCAGGCTTACTCGTGCCGAAAACGAGGATGGAGACATACGCATGTTTTTCAAGAGCACTCGTCAACCTGTCATTTTCTACGATGCAAAAGGCGGCGGTGGAGGCGGAGGGGGCACCAACACAATCGAAGAAGAAACCGAAGAAGATGGCGCACCTGACGGCAAGGGTAAAGAGCCGGGCGACGAGAAGAAGCAAGTTGACATTGACCGACTGGTCGGCAAAGCGCGCAAGGAAGCTCGCGAGACCGCACGCAAGGAATTGTGGGCATCTCTCGGAGTGACCACTCAGGAAGAATTCGACGCCTATTTGAAGACGAAGAAGGATGCCGAAGACGCGAATAAGTCTGAACTGCAAAAGGCAAAAGATGGTGAGGCAAATGCCAGGACCGAGCTTGACAAGGTCAAGAACGATCACAAGGCAGAGGTTGAGAGGATGCAGAAACGCATCATTGATACCGAGATCCGCATCGCAGCCGCAAAGCAGGTCGTGGACAAGGACGGCAAGGTTACCCGCGCCGCGTTCCACCCGGACTTTATTGACGATGTGCCTGTGCTGATCGACCGTACTGAGATCAAGTTGGACGAAGACGGGAACGTGGTCGGCATTGATAAGGCGCTCGAAGCTCTTGCGAAATCAAAGGCTCGTATGTTGAGCGAAGTTAATCAAACCCAAACCAAAAAGCCCAAAGGCACACCTGCGCCTGAAGGGAAACCCCGTTTCAAGACGGCGGGCTCTTCCAAGAAAGCCGAAGAAGGCGATGACGAAGAACCCCCAATGTTTGAAACGCTCTAACTTAGGAGAACCATCATGACTGATATTGCTCTTGATACCACCCGCAATGTGAACGTGGTCTTCGCTGAAGTCGCTGAGATCCGCGATTTCAAGGAAGCCGAAACCCTCGCATTGGGCGACGTGGTCTACATCAATTCCGCTGGCAAAGCTGCCAAAGCGGACGCGAATGCTTCTGGCAAACAGCAAGCTCGCGGGATCGTTGTTTTCAAACAGGGAAACGCTGTATCCATCCTTAAGCGCGGCTACGTGGGCGGCTTTGATCTTTCCAGCGTTGCGTACGACGCTCAGTTGTTCTTGAGCGATACCGCCGGGGTTCTTGCCAACGCTGCCGGCACCATGTCCGTCCCCTGTGCTCGCGTTTCCAATCTCGCCAACGACAGCCTCACCAAGATCCTGTACGTTGATTTCAACTGGATCACCCAGTGGTCGTAATCCCAACGTAAAAGGAGAACCCTACTCATGGCACCTACCACAATCGCAGGTATTCTCGACATTGACGATGCTGACAGCATTCTTGTCAACGAAGTCGGTCAGGAAACCGTTTACCAAGCCGTGCAGGAATACACCGCACGCATCAATGATTCACTCAACCGCATCACCGGTCTCTTTGTAGAGCGCACCACCACCAGCTACAAATGGACCTACAAGCTGCCGGGCAACCGCGAGCTTCAACCCCAGGGCGGTCTCGGTCGCGCTGGTGAGCAGAAATTCGGAGCCAGCTACGATGTCGAGTTGCCGATCTTCCAGTTCGGCGACGCACTCGGTGGCTCGTTCATCGACATGGCGTATATGTCCATCTCGGACGTGGATCGCCAGGTTGTTGAGATCCGCAATGCTGCCCGCCGCACCCTGCGCAAAGAGATCCTCAAGGCGCTGTTCAACAACACCGCTTTGACCTTCGAAGACCGCAAGAACGGCTCGCTCTCCATCAAGACCCTCGCCAACGGCGACGGCACCTATTATCCGCCTGTTCCCGGCACAGATGACCTGGCTGAAGCCACTCACTACGCCGAGACCAACTATGCCGTGTCTTCCATCGACGACACAAACAACCCGATCAAGAACTTCCACAAAGCCACCTTGCTTGGTCGCTATCCCGATGAAGTGGACGCCATCGTCTTCGTCGCCAGCAACATGCAAGCCAAGATCGAAGCCTTGACTGACTTCATGGAAGTCGGCGATCCGCGCATCGTGAAGGGTGGTCTCGCTGACCGCTTGACCGGTTTGCCCGGCGGCGTGCCAGGCAAGATCATCGGTCGCTGTAACGATATGTGGATCTCGGTCTGGGCGGACATCCCCTCCAACTATTCCATGTCGATCGCGCCTTCGGTTGAAAAACCCTTGCAGCGCCGTGTCGATCCACCCGCTACCGGGCTGCCTTCCGAGTTGACCCTCATCAAGCAAAGCGATCTGTTCCCGCTCGAAAAGAGCGAATGGATGTGGCGCTTCGGTATGGGCGTGGTCAACCGCCTGAACGGCTATGTCCTGGAATGCGGAACCGGTGGTGGTTACACCGTGCCGACCAGCCTTGCCCGCAGCTAAAAGGTGACTCATGGCTACTGACGCAATCGAACGCGCACGCGCGCGCAAAGCGGCGGAAGAAACTGTCCGCAAGCTCGACCTGATCATGAAGCACCTTGGGATCGTTGATCCGTTGGCAAAGTCGGAAGAAATTCCGGCTCAGGAAAAGGCTGCTGTTCAAGAGCCTGAAGTTCCTGAGGCGGCTGCCGGCGCGAAAGAGAACCAAGATGTTCCCGACCAGGCTGCCGAAAACGCCGTAGCCACTGCTGCCACCGCTGCGAAGAAAGACAAGAAATAAGAACGGGCGGGAGAATTCTCCCGCCCCTTTTTCGAGGTATTTATGACCGCTCCAAAAGCAACAATCAAAAGTATTGCAACCAAGATCCTTGCCATCGCCAATCAGTTTTTTATTGGCGGCGTGCAAGTGACTGCGACCGCTGCTGAATTGAACATCCTGGATGGCGTGACCGCCACCGCGGCTGAGATCAACACTGCGGCTGACAAAGAAGCGCAAACCCTGACCGCCGACGGCGCGATCACCGCGAAGAATGGCATCGTCAAGCTGAACAAAGCCGGCGTCCTGGCTGCCACACTTGCAAACCCCACTGACGTAACAGACGACTTCAAGCGCCTGCACATTGTTTCACTGACCGCTCAAGCTCACACTGTGACCGTGACCGGCGGCTTTGGCAATGGTGGAACCGGTGAAGACGTGGCTACGTTTTCTGGTCAGATTGGCGACTCGCTTGAAGTCATGGCTCATGGCGGCAAGTGGTATCTCGCCGGCGCCCATCAGGTAACCATCGCCTAAAGGGTTATCTGGATAAATCCATAGCATGACCATCACACGCATTCACGCTGAAACCGAACTCGTCGAGCGCCAGGGCGCGCGCATGTCCATGGTTGAAATGGCGGTCACGATCGCAGGATCAAATGCCGACCTGAACAGCCCGATGGCTGCCGCCCTGCGCAAGATGGGATACACGGCATCGGCTACGGTTTCAGACAGCGACTTGGCTGTCTTGCCGGATGACGAGATCGATGAGTTCTACGATCGCGCCGAGCTGCGCCTGATGGAGAACATCAAGGGCAACAACGTGCTGGTGGACATTACCACAGGACCGCGTTCGAAGCGACTTGGACAGATCGCGCAGCAGTTGCTGGAAGATATTTCGGCTCTGACCAACAAGATCAACTCTGAGTACGAAGGTGCAGGGTCACTTGTTGGCGGCGTGATCGCTCTCGACTTTCAAGAAGAATACCCGGAAGAGTAAGTATGACTCTTGACATCCGAGCTGGCGACATCCTCGTGAGAGGCTCAAAAAACCATCCGGTCGTGTGGTGCGGCGTGTGGGAAGACGAAGGCGAATCTGACCAAAGCATGAGAGCCATGTGCTCCGTTACTGCAAGCACCAAGCGCAACCCGGCGATCTCTGGCGGAAAGCGCGGAGACCCGGTGCAGGTGATTGCAAGCATGAAGTGTACGCCCCTGGATCCGTCCAGTTCGAATACGCGAGACATGGTCGTGCGAAGCATCCCAGCCGCCCCCACCGATCTGCTTGAGTGCATTGTGGACGGCGGCGACACGTTCTATCACCTGGTTGTGGAAAGAGTGCGCGACGCATGAGACTAAGCATTAAAGGCATACAGCAAGCCCAAAGAGGCAACCTGAAAGCCATTACGGCCATGAAGCCAAGCGGCGCGTTCGGGAATGCCATTCGCGTTGGAACCGTGGCAGCGCACCGATACGCGGTAGCTGAAACCCACGTGGACACCGGAGCCTTGAGAGCCTCGCACCGAATGACGATCGCAGGACTGGAAGGAACTGTGTTCATCGACCAGGGCGCACGCAACCCGCGCTCACGGGCGCTCACTTCGCAGTATGGACCGATCGAGCACGCCCGAGGCGGCGAGCATGCCTTTTATGAGATCGTCGAGAAACGCTATGGATCCCGAATCGCCTCACAGGCTGGTTCTGTCTTGATCGCAGGAATGCCGTAATGACCGCAAACAGAAAAACACTTCGCGCTGACCTCAAAGCAGAACTTGGACCCGCGTTCTCAGACATGCTTGTTTCTGCTGACGATTTCTACAAGTATGAGCCATCCAGCTACGGCGGACACTCACCCGTGATCTTCCTGGCGTCGGCAGGCGCAGAGCACCCGGAATTCACGAAAGAGATCAGCAGTGAATTCTTTGTTGAGGTGCATTTGCTGACACTCTACAAAGACAAGGACGGCGTTTACACCGAGCAGCAGGCGGCTGATCTGCTGGACGACATGGAGCAGCGCCTTTCTGAAACCGTTGAGACCAAGCGCGTGGTGGCGAACAAATGGCAAAAACTATCGTTTGAAGCACGCTCGTTCGCGGAGCCGACCCCGGTTGGCGGCGAGCTTTATCTTCACGAAGTGGTAACGCTTCGTGCAAGCCTCTACTAAAAGGAGAGATTTACCCATGAGTGACAAAGTGAAAGTGATCGCAAAGTCACGCTTGTTTATCAAAGAGACAGGCGCGTACATCAAGCCCGGCGAACTGGTCGAACTCGAAAAGGAAAAGGTTGAAAAGCTTCTTTCCATTGGCGCGGTTGAACCTGCTCCGGCTTTTTCAAAATCCAACAAACCTGCGGAACCTTCCGCGAAGGAGTAAGACATGGCACAGACAACTGCACAAATGTCCTTTGCGAATGCAGAGGTTGAATTCAAGATCGACTCGGGCTCCTGGACTGACATGGGCGGCGAGTTCTCAAAGATCGAAGTGGACGGCGGCGAACGCAAAAGCGGCGAAGCCTTCACCCAAACCGGTGACACTCCGATCCTGACCAAAGGCAAACGCGAGAAGTACACCGTCAAAGGTTCCTTCGTTTACACCGAAGGCGTCTCGACCCCGTGGAAGCTCCTGTGGGACGCCTTCAAGGCTGGCAGCCTGGTTCAGTTTCGCTGGGCTCCCAAAGGCGGCGCGACCGGTGATTACCAGTTCTCCACTGCGACGGCTGGCAATGTCATGAAGAACGTGACCGCGCCCGTTGGTGAAGCCGGCAGCGGCGACCCTGTTTTGAGCGAATTCACGCTTGAAACCCCTGACATTGACGACGCTGTGATCGCCTAAAGGCACCCATGAACGACACACCAATCACACCAACCAATGAAATCTCGATCACTGTAGACCGTGCCAAGCTGACACTCGGCGACATGCGCTTTATTGCCAAGCTGAACGCCTCGGAAAAAGGCAAGGCAACGCCTGAAACGATGGAACGCATGTTTGACATGCTTGAACGTGTGGTCGTCGGCGGCATTGAAGACATCCCATACGATGCTTTGCCGGCTGTGATGGAGTCGATCTCGGCTGCTCTCAACCCGGAGACCGAAGTAAAAAACTAAAACTGGCGCTGGCTGGGCATCTGTGGGCGGGAGCACCAGCGCCATTTGAATATGTCCGTTTGGTTTTGTGCAGGGACATTTATCACTGCGATCCAGAAAAGGCAGAAGCCATCCCTGCACATTACATCATCGAAGACCTGGCAATGCTCAGTATGGAGTCTCAGGTCAGGAAACTTAGAGCGAAATAGTGAACACACGCAACTATCAGATCAGCATCACTGTGCAGGGCTATGACAAAGCCTCTGGTCCGCTTGGAGGCGTGAAAAACGCTCTGGGTAGTCTCGGCACAATTACCGGCGGCATCTTGACCGCCGGTTTGCTGACGTCCATTGCCAACCAGATCGCAAATCTCGGCAGGGAAGCTCTGGATAGTTATGCCAGTTATGAACGCCTGGGCATGGCGCTGCAATCGCTGGTGGCTCGCGAACTGCTCAACACCGGGAAAGCCACGGACATGGCGCAGGCGATGGGCATGGCAGGGGATAAAGCCAAAGAACTGCAAGGCTGGATCACCAAACTTGCCATCCAATCCCCTTTCCAACAGGAAGACATTGCCAACTCGTTCCGGCTGGCGATGGCGTATGGGTTCAGCACAGACGAAGCCAAACGCCTGACGCAAGCCATGACCGACTTTGCCTCTGGATCGGGCGCGACCAGCGACACGATGAACCGCATCGCGCTTGCACTCGGACAGATCAAGGCGAAGGGCAAACTGGCAGGGCAGGAAATGCTTCAGCTTACGGAAGCCGGGCTCGACGTGCGCGGCATCCTTGCCAAAGCCTTCGGGAAGACCACCGAAGAGATCGTTGCCATGCAGGAAAAGGGGCTCATCCCTGCGGATAAAGCCATTCAAGCCATTGTTGAGTCTTTGGAGAACGACTTCGGCGGCGCGGCGGCAAGACAGGCAGGCACATTCTCTGGCTTGCGGGCTTCGCTCGAAGACCTGAAGACGGTCGGCTTGCGCACATTCTTTGAAGGCACCTTCAAAGCCGTTCAGCCCTATTTGCAAAAATTTGTTGACACGCTCTCTGACCCTGCTTTCATGGCGAAACTGGCATCGACGGGAGAGAAGCTGGGGAATTTTGTCGCCATTGCGCTGGATGGTTTTTCCAAGCTGCAAAGCGACATTCAGCTTTTCCGTGCCAGGCTGGAAATCTTCACACAGACGCCGGCATTCAAGAAGCTCGTGGATAACTTCCAAAAGATCGTAGACGTCTTCACGAAATCGTCCATCGTTTCAAACGCCGGGCGCGTGTTCGACGGCATCAAGAACTTCCTGAAAGACCTGGGTGAAAAGGTCATTCCTTTTGCCGTGAGCATGTTCGACAAGATCGCAAACTGGTTCAAGGATAACGGTCCACTGATCGCAGCATACGTGGAAGTGATGAGTGACATTTTCTTGAATGTCTTTTTGCCTGCGCTGATGACGGTCTGGAATATTGTGCAGCCTCTTTTGCAGGGACTGATCGACCTGGTCTTGAACCTGGCAAGGTTCTGGATGCAGATCTTCACAGGCGACATTCCGGGTGCAATGGAAACCCTCAAAACCCTTGTGTCTGATGTGTTTTTCGCCATCTTGAATTCCATCGTTGCTTTCTACGAAGGCATTACCGGGACGACGGCTTCGTCTTTGGCAGAACTCGGCGCGGTATGGTCCTCGAATTGGGAGCAGCTCAAACAGATCGTTGCGACACTCGTGCAGATCATGGTGGATAACTGGCGCGCATCCATTGAACAGATCGCCACCAACTTCATGACCGGCATTACCGGCATTTACGAATGGCTGAACAGCCAGGCGAGCGAATTCATGGGAGCTGGAACCAACGTGATCGAAGGCTTGCAATCTGGCATCGAGAATGCCTTTGCAAACGTGGTCTGGGCGGTCGAGCAGGCAATGGAGAGCGTGAAAGGCGCGATCTCTGCCTACGGAAGCCGGATGTATGACGCCGGTGTAAGCGTGGTCAATTCCCTGAAATCCGGGTTCCAGTCCGCTTTTGATGGATTGGCGGATGCGTTCTGGGCGCTGGGTGGAGCCATCATCGAAGCTCTCAAAGGCGGCATTGGCGAGGCATTTGCGGACCTGCTGGAATGGTTCTCTGGGCTGCTGGGTGAATTGCTTTCTATCCCTGCCCCCGAATTGCCTCCGGGAAAATCTTCGATCCAGATGTTCAGAGACTTCGGTGATTTTGGCGGAGGATCTTCCGGCGGCGGATACATCAACAATTCCCGCGATCAATCCAATAAATATTACGCGCCGGTGTATGTGACCGTCACAGATGCAGAGCCTGGGCTTGCCGGCATCTTGAAAGGCACGCGGAGACGGTAATGAAACTCAACCTGCTTTCATACAATGCGAACACGTTCTCGCCTAACTTCAGCGCGTATATCCTGCACCCCAAACCCCTGCGGCTTCAGGCGAATGCAGAATTTCAAGAGGTTGCCGGTACGTTTGCAGAATACACCGGCAAATCTTTTGGCGGCGGCTACCTGACCATTCAGGTGATGTACGAAGGTGACTTTGAAGACGTGCATGACCGCGAGTTTGAACTTTCGCGCTTGTTCAACACGATGGACGAAACCCCCTATAAGCTGCTGGCAGAAGACACAGAAGACGGCGACCGCGAATGGTATTTGATGGCGACCCCCATCAGCATTATGCAGGAAGACAACAGCGCAATCGTTGTGCTTGCATTGGAAGAGCCTTTCTGGCAGGTGGAGACGCCTTCGACGCAAACATGGGCGATCACCGGTACACCTGACACAGAGAACATGACCTGCATCGGCGAACATGCCGACCCGATCTTCGAGGTCACACCGACCAGCGCAAAGTCCGTCGGTTATTTGTATTACCGCTTTGTGGAGATCCTGCCGGGTTCGACCACGAAGGTGATGCCAAACCATCCGTTCCTTATCACGCAGCTCGACACAGCGGCGCTGGTCTCGGGTGGAAAGGCTCAGGCGGACGGGGATGACTTCCGTTTCATTCTCAATGGCGCTGAATACCCGATCCACTTTGGGACCGGTACAAAAGCGTTCAATACATCGACGACCAATATCTGGACGGCATTGGATTTCCCGCTGCGGGTGACGTTGACTCTTGGAACCGCGATTGCATCCTCCGGGGATATTACACAGATCGAATTTGCACAGACCCCGGCGAATAAGCTGGCGCTGGCGAAGCTGCCGGCACGCGGCATTTTGAAGATCGTGACCGGTGGAAGCATGGAGTATTTCACCTACACGCGCAAGATCAACAATGCCTACAAAGTGACCGGTGTAAAGCGCAAGGCGAAACTATCGAGCGAGATCGCGCACAGTGTTGGCGATACCGTGTATTGGATCCCGTTCGATGCGTGGTTCGTCTACGGCAACTCGGCTGCGACCGCGCCCGGATACGACAATACCAAGAAACCGATCCTCGATCTGGAAAACTCCACGAATACCTCATGGGTCTACACCCAATTCATGGAGGACGGCGTATCACGCCCTGGCGCATGGCAAAAGAGCGCCATTTCCACATTGCTGAAAAAGTCCTACCCGTACACTGGCTCGCACGGCGTCAACGCAAGCCCGGCAACCGAAGCCGGCTTGAAGATGGCGACGAAGGCGATCAACGGGCTGGAAAAATCAGAGACCGCGACCAACCTGTGGACGCTGTATTGTCCCGTGGGGATCACGGACATCGCGAGCATGACGCTCGACAAGTACAGGCAGACAACAGGCTTCCCGACGGTAACTATCGAGAAATCTACAGACGGCATTACCTATAACGTGGCGCAAACCCTGACCAGCCCCGGAAGCGCGGCGACGTGGACGGCTCAGACCATCACATCGCTTTCACTCAGTGGAACCTTTCCATACATCCAAATGAAGCAAACCGGAACGCTTGCGGCGTATGCCGGGAACAAGGCGCTTGCTGAAATTCAGGGCTGTACGTTGACCCTTGACGGCTCTTATGACCCAAGCGCGATCGTGCGCACGGAAAACAGCACGTATTACTTTGAAGCCAAGATCAGCAATACGACCACCGATGAGGCGTTCTACATCAGCCTGGCGATGAAGCTGAACGAGACCGTGACCATTAACTGCGGTGAGCGTTCTGTGACGCTTCAGGACGGAACCCGCATGCAGGCGGCGATCCGTTTGGATAGCGACCGGGTGGACTGGCTGCGCTTCAAATATGGGACGAACGCCCTGAAATTTGAAGACACCGGCACGCTGGGCGTGACGATTGATACGACCTGGTCTGACAAGGTTGCTTCGTAATGCGTTCTCGAATTCGTTTCTACGACCGTTCAGGAACTCCGTTCGAGGAGATCGCCGCTTCGACGACCCGCGAGTGGCTGTTGAACGATTTCGGGGGATGCTCTTTTGTGATCCCGAGGCGTTCCTCAAAGCTGATCCGCGAGGTTGTGGAATATGGGGTGAGAGTCCTTGTGACAAACCCCTATACCAAACCGTGGGGCGGGGTGATCGACACACCGCGGGCATGGACACGCAACGGCTTGCGCGTGACCGCGTATTCGGGCGAGCTGGCGATCTCGTTCTACGAAGACCAGTCTGTGGATGCCGAGACGCATGTCATCCGCGCTCCGCAGAAGTTGATCGGTACGGCAGGCTCGATCTACACACAGATCATCAACCTTGCGAACCAGACCGAAGACAGCTTGATCCGGCTCGGAACGATCCACGGGGATGGGGTGGACCGCGAGCAAACGCTCAAAGGCGATTACCTGACCAACATCAAGGCAGTCGCCAGCCGTGCCGGGAATGACTTTGATATCGTACCTGAAGAACAGGGAAACAATACCCTGCTGTTCCGCGCAAACTGGTATTCCCGCAAAGGCGAGACGCTGGACATCACGCTCGAACAGGGCGTGAACATTCAGGCGCGGGATGAGATCCTTTTGGAGCAGGGCGTCATCAAGAATTCGGTGATGGGCATCGGAGCCGGGTCTACGGAAAGCAGCCGGCTGGGTGCGGTGCGCGTGGACGAAGAAAGCCGGATGCGCTTTGGACTGCGGCAGGGGTCTGTGACCTATTCGACCGTGAAAGAAGCGGCAACGCTCATCAACAACACGGAGGTGTACCTGGCTGCGAACAAGTTCCCGCGCAGTACGGCGATGGTGAACTGTGTGAAAAGCGAACTTTTTCGCGAGATCAATGAAGGGGATGTCGTGCGTTTGATTTTGCACGATGCCGGCTTTTTGGACGATCAGACCATCGGTACGAATGTGTTGACCCGCGTGCTCGGCATGCGAGCCGTGGACGAACACGGGACGATGGAATATTTGCTGGATCAATTTATGGAGTAAAAAAATGACATCACTTGAAGAACTTCAAAACCAAAACAACATTCTTTCAGAAATTCAAGAACTGAGAGACCGCGTCTACGAGCTGGAACAACAGAGCGTGGAAGTTGACAGCCTGGATTCCATCGCGCCGGAAGGCGGCGACCTGGGCGATTTTATCGGTAACTCTGTCATTCCTGCCGACGGCGTAACGATCACCGACCCGACCGACGCGGCGTTCTCTGGTAAGTTCCGCTCTCAGCTCGGTATCGACTTCGGTGGTGAACTTTATAGCGAAGGCGTGGTATTGAATGGCAGTCTTGTCTTCGGGATCACACTGGACGGAAGCAAGGTGGTCTGTGGTTCCTCTGCGATCATCGACGAAGACGGAATTACGGTCGGTGTGGATGCGACCGAAAACGATGTGAACAGCTACAAGATCGCTGATGCGTCTGGAAATATCATCGGCTTTTTATCAGGAAGAAAATCCACTGACCCTGACGCCATCAATAATGTCTCATTATTTGCAAATCCTATTAGTGGAAGAAACCCAAATCTAAACCTTTTAGCAAATGCAGTTAGCGGAAAAAACGCCACTGCCTATTTTGGTGCTTCCATCACAAGTGGTAATGCAGTGAGCCTCCAGCTCGACGCCAATGCAAATGAAATGTATCTGGCAGCAGGTGTGCTGAAAACAGTTTCCGGCTATATCGCGGCGGTCACTGACTGGACGCCGACGGCAACCAACGTCTTGAACATGGGGTCTACCTCAAGCATTGTGGGCTATTACGTGCGCGTGCATAACTTTGTCTTCGCCTGGGGAAGTATCGGTATCGACCCGACCGCAGCAGGAACCCTGACCGAAATACGGCTGACGTTGCCGGTTGCTTCGGCGATGACCACGGGCTCCAATTTGATCGGAGGTATTTCGCGCACAGGCACAGCCACGGGCATTGGCATTGTGACCGCCGACTCCACGAACGATCAAGCCCTATTGCGTTTCACCCCTGACATTGCGACAAATGCTACTTATGGATTTTGGTTTGCATATCAGATCAAGTAATTTAGGAGAACCCAAATGAAGCTCCGACTTATGTTCATTGCATTGGCTTTTTTATTGGTAGAGCCTTTGAAGGTGCTATACCACCCTGAACCATGCCAGACGCCCTTGCCTGAAAATGCCACCCGGCAGCGGTGCATGGAGATCAGGAATATCTTTCTGGATGAGAGCGGAAACCCGAAAGACCTGGTTGACCGTCAGCTCGAATTCAACTTCTTCGCAAACAGCACCTTTGTCGGCACGGTGACTGAAAACGGCTGGAATGCCGGTAGCTATTATTGGATCGGGACGTTCGACGGCATTGAATATTCATACTTCACTGTGATGTATGTGGCTGGTGTCTTTATTATGAATGCAGGAATGCCGGCGGGTATTTGGGAAGTCAAGCCGACGGGCTGCGTCTCGGGGTACGGGAACGAACTGTATAAGGTGATCGAATTGGAGCCATACAATGAATAAAAAACTAATCTCTTGGGCTGTTGGTGCACTGGCGGTCGCGGCTGCTGTTTTGCTGACCGCGCCAACAGAGCCGAACGGGAATGACATCATTCTCAACCCGGCAAATGCTTACGGCAGTTACACCATCACGGCGAGCGGGACCGCAGACGACCCGATTGTAGTATGGGGCAATGGTGCGACCCTGAATTGCGTGCTCATCAAAGGAAATCACGTAATTTGGCGGGATACTGTCATCAAAACCTGTGACACTTTCGGCATCCGCATCAATGGCTCGCATGTTCAGGTGCTGGATAACGATGTGTCTGATGTTGTTCGTATGAACCTGAACAAGACCACCGGAAAGTGCGATGCGTCACCTTCGTGGCATTCGGCAATCCGGGCGGCTGATGTCGAGGATGTGCTTATCAAGGGCAACAAGGTCTATAACACATGCGGCGAGGGCATTTCTGTCTTGCGAGCTGATGGGGTGATAGTTGAAGACAATATTGTGTTTGACGCCTTTTCGGTCAATATTTACATTGACCAGGTGAGTCATGTGATCGTCCGCAATAACTATTCGTACAGCACTGGCAACGCGAACTATTACAAAGCTGGAAAAGTTGCGCGGGGGATCTCGATAGGGGCAGAGTCTTATTCGGGCTGGGCGTTTAGCGTGCGTGATATTTTGATCGAAGGCAATACGCTCGAAAAGGTGCGCGGGATCAATTTCATTCAAGAGCAAACGGGCACGCCCTCGAATGTGATCGTGAGAGGTAATGTTTTTATTGACGTGCCTGCCCCGCTGGTATCTCTCGGCTCATGGGCGACCGTTGACCTTTCCACGCCGAGCGGAGCCACGTCTGCGCCGGTGGTGACAGCTTCACGGACGCCGACCGTCATGCCGACACTGGTATCGCCGACGCCAACCAGGACACGGACGCCGACGGCGCTGCCCCCTACTGCCACAAAAACCCCGACTCCTTTTGTCGTGCCGACGGTGTGCGAGACGGCTATCAGTGACCACTTCTGGTTCATGGGGTGTACGAAATGAATAACATTCTTGGACCCGATGTAAGTTTCTACCAGGACGACCCCGGCACGCCGCACGGGATTGACTTCGAGAAAATGAAGGCTGCCGGCGCGCAGTTTGCCATCATCCGTGCCGGGCAAAACCTGTGGGAAGACAACGAATTCGATATTAGCTGGAAGGCGTGTAAGGGCATCCTGCCGCGTGGATCCTATTGGTTCTACGATAGCCGCATCGACCCGAAGTTTCAGGCAAAGAAATATTTATCCTGTTTCAATGACCCGAACGACCTGGGCGAGCTACCGCACTTTGCAGACTTTGAAGATACCTATGGTGGGAAGTTTGGAACGTGGAAGCATTGGTATGATTTCATGGAAGCCTTGAAGGCGTTGCGCCCTGGCATTCGCCTGGGTGTGTACACGGGCTATTACTACTGGCGCGAACGCACCATCGGGAAAGCCATTCCGAGAGCGAGCCTGGAATACTTCAAGCAATATCCCTTGTGGATCGCTGCGTACAACCCGGTGGGTCCCGAAGTGCCGGCTCCGTGGGATGACTGGACGCTATGGCAGTTTACCGATAATGGCGACGGCACGAAGTATGGTGTAGAGAGCAAGAACATTGACCTGAATTATTTCAGCGGTGGTGGAGCAGCGTTTGAAGCCTGGGCGGGAACGGAAGTCGCTCCGCCCGTTGAAAAAGGAAAAGACCAATTGATCCTGAAATTAGCCGACGGCAACCAGGACACGGACGCCGACGGCGCTGCCCCCTACTGCTATAAAAACCCCGACTCCT
>JACCDG011363175.1_pt1 | contig 37020 bp, 99 predicted proteins | sample 7442471 | NCBI WGS metagenome assembly JACCDG01 (sample SAMN15323444, study PRJNA562643) | freshwater metagenome | isolation source: river surface water | place: USA:Blue River Watershed | collected 2017-08-17 | reverse complement strand
GATTTAATAGATGGTTGGGCTTTATATATGTCCAGACAAAATGATATAAAATATATACCAGTTAATGCAATGATGGATAAAAAAAGTTTAAATATTAACCCTGGAAAAGACTATGGTAATATATTTGGAGAAGATAGCCAGTAGGGTTGCTGGGCTTGCCTGCTAAGCAATGCGTCGGAGTATCCTCCGATTCGAATCGCTCTCGAACTTCTCCGCCAAGATAAGGGCCTATGGTGATAGAAGGTAGCACATCACACTTGCAATGTGAAAGACGGGGGGCGGTACCCCGTAGGTCCACCAATATTTCTTGCCGATGACCGCGCATGGTAGCGCGTTATCTAGTGTTAGATAATTGCAGCATATTTTAGCAGGTTCGACCCCTGTCATCGGCTCCATATATCAAGGCCATTTAGTACATGGGTAGTACACTCGGCTGTCTACCGGGAAAAACGGGTTCGAGCCCCGTATTGGCCGCCATACTTTAATTGAGGGAATAATGAGTTATATAGAATACTACTATGACAATAAAGATGAAGAACTTTATGCTCTTCGTGAGTTCGTAGGACGCATAGCTCGTGCTATTCCTGAAGAACGAGTTGATTTAGCTTTATCTCAACGTAATGAGTGGTTTGAGGCTTCTAAAGAATTATTTCATAAATTTGCTTATCGGTAATTTAACAAAACTTCGGTTTTGTACAAAGGCAGAAAAGTATTGTATAAAATACTTATATATGCTACACTGATAATTTCTATTGTTGGTGTAGCATATTTTTATTATAATAGCACTACTCAAAAAATTGAACAGCTAATAGCTCAAAATGCACAACTAGAGATAGTAGCGGCTTCTAGCGAAGCTACTCTTGAATCTCTAGAAACAACTATAATACAAAATTCTGAAAGATATTCTAGGCTTCAAATCGAGTTTACTGAAATACGTAGACAGAACGCAGAACTAAGACAAAGACTTTCAGAACACGATCTAGAAGCATTAGCTACTGCAAAACCTGCACTTATAGAAAATACTATAAATAGTGCTACGCAAGATGCATTAAGATGTTTTGAGTTACAAAGTGGAGCCCCACTAACGGAGGCAGAATTAAATGCTAAAAATGCTAAAGATTTTAACAGTGAGTGTCCTTGGCTTTGGACTCGTTAGTTGTACTAAACCAGAGCCTGAAATACAAACAGTGTATATAAATACTCCAGTAGTAGCTCCAACAGTTCCTAGAGTTGATGTATTGACTTTAAGACCAGTAGATTGGATAGTTATAACTCCAGAAAATGTAACTGAGCAACTAGCAAAAAATAACACTTTATTTGCACTCAATACTCAAAGTTATGAAAATTTAGCATTGAACATTAGTGATATTCGTGCTAATATAGACCAATATAGAGCGATAATAACTATATACGAGGAAAGCTATGAATGACCTTTGGGAAAAAATAGTATATGACCTGCAAGGTAGTTGCGATAGTTTGTTTCAAGTACTCGAAGAGCATGAAGCACAACATCTAGAAGATGATATGCCGTTTTTAGAATACCTAGATATGCATATTTTTTGTTGCGAATCTTGTAATTGGTGGTCGCCAGTATCTGAAATGGGCGAAAGTTTGTATGGTCCGACCTGTTTAGATTGTGAAGATAGTTCGTGGGATTAGTTCAGCGGTAGAACGTTTGCTTTACACGCAAAATGTCGGGAGTTCAATCCTCTCATCCCACACCATAAATTAAAAAAAGTAGCAAGCATCACGGATGTTAGGGAAGCTGCACGCGACCCGGCTAAAATCTAGAGACTCCTAGGCAATCATCTAGACGTGCCCGGCTACAGGTGGTAAGGAAAGCTGTGAATAGTATTCCGGAAAATACGAAACACAGGCGCTAAATGGCCAATATGCGCAAAAGGAGCATGAGACAACGGAGCTATTTTGGTTCTTAAAGATGTTGTGTATATTGCACCTGCCACCATCCAATTTATTCTTGCTATTTTCTCATTTATTTGATAATATGCATTATATCAACGGAGAATGAAATAATGCTACACATCCAAGGAAAAATTCCACGGAGTATTTATTTAGCATATAGCGGCGGTGTAGATAGCACTGCTGCTTTAGATTTTTTGTGCAAGAACCATCAAGTTACTATTGCACATGTAAATCATGGTAATGATATTTCTAGCTATGAAGAACTAGCTGCTCGTGCAGCTGCAGAGCATTATGGCGTGCCTATCATTATTTATCAAGGCAACTCAAATACTCCACGAGGTAAAAGTAAAGAGCAGCATTGGCGAGACCAGCGTTACAACTTTTTTCATTCGCTACAAGGCACTGTTGTTACTTGCCATCATCTTGACGATTGTGTTGAGACTTGGATTTTTAATACTGCAAATGGCAAAGCTAAAACTATTCCATATCGTAATGGAAATGTTATCAGGCCCTTCAGGCTTAATCCAAAAGTAAAATTTACTAAATGGTGTATGAAGCGAAATCTCACTTGGTTTGAAGACCATACCAATGCAGACCCTGATTTTGCAACTCGCAATAGAATTAGAAATGAGCTAATGCCTATTATGTTAAAAGTAAATCCCGGTATCCATACTACAATTAGAAATATGCTTCTCAAGGAAGATGTAAATGGATAAAAGATTTCCAATAGACTATACACATGAAGAATTAGCTAATTTAGTTATATATCATCATGATAAACATATTGAAGCAGTAACTAAATATACTGACACTTTAGAAAAATTAAAAGAAGTGCAAAAAGAGCTATCAAAACTAAAACGTAATAAGGCTTAGGAATTGCCTGGGGCATCGGCGGATTGCAAATCCGTTTTTATGAGTTCGATTCTCACCTAAGCCTCCAAGGTGCTATAGTTCAGCGGTAGAACAGCAGACTCATATTCTGCGTGTCGTAGGTTCGAATCCTGCTAGCACCACCAACAAAATAACGGGACATGGGACTTCTTGGTGAAGGTCGCCGCCCTTTCAAGGCGGAGAAATGGGTTCGAAACCCGTATGTCCTACCAATAATAAGGAGAAGTGTGATGAAGCTATTTATAGATTCTAGAAACACTCTAGCAGAGTGTAAAGCCTTTTTTAAAAAGATTAAGGCAGAAAACATTAATGAAGCTGCTGAAGCCAAGCTAATGATTTCTAAAATTGAATCAGTAATAACTCGTTTAAACCGTGCAATAGATAACTAATGACAGACACTAAATTAGTACGTTCAGCAGCTAATGGCTTAGCTCTAGTAGCAAACTACATATTTTGGGATAGCATTCCAGATGCAGAAATTATACAAGCAATTGATATTTTCTCAAAAGCTATTCAATATCTGAAATTAGCAAATCTACCTATATCGGGCTTTATAGCTTCCACATCAGAATTACTTATACTAAATTGCGTAAGCGAAGAAGCAGTAAAACAATTTCAAGCAGATATTCTTGCAATTCGTAAACAAATCGCTAACTCAGATACTAGTGCCGAAATACTAGAAATACTAAAGAATATTAGTTCAGTGTGCGGTGGTAATGAAAAAGCATATGCACTACTAAATACAAAATTACATATACTCTCAAATGAGTTTGTAAAACAATCTTTTACAGACAAGATATCTGGCTCAGATATAAAAACTGTAATTCGTAACTTTGTTAGAACTCGTGGAACTGCTCTAGTTGATTACAGTGATATGTTAAAGTATCTTAATACAATGGGCATTGAGCATAAATATCCCGATACTTTTATCGGTTTTATTGATGAAGCAGGTATTTTTTATACTAGTGCAAAAAAACGCATAGAAGGAGTACCACTAAACTCTACTCTTGTAATGAACAAGAACTATGACCCTAAAGCAGATTCTAGTTATGTATTTAGTGCTCGTGCTGAAAATGCTAAAAGCACTACTTATTTTTATACCCGTGAATATAAGCTGCGTAGCCGTAAAGAAAAGTTTAGCGCTGTAAAACAACTAGGCATAGATATTAAAGGTATTCGCGCTAAGTGGAGTAGAATTATTAAGACTCGGGCTGAGGGCTACGAAGAAGCAATAATTCTAGAACTAATCTATCAAACTCAGGCTAGAATTGGCTCTAGCTCAAATATGACGCTAGATAAACGTACTGGTAAGTATTTAAAAACATATGGAATTACTACTGTACGCGCAAAGCATCTAACCGCAGAAAGCGGTGTTATTAACTTCAAATATCCTGGCAAAGGCGCTTTTAAAGGCGATGTAATACATTATCAAAATCATGTGATAACTAGCGAAGACCCTATACTTGCTATAGTGATAGCTGATATCACTGCTAGACTAAAAAAGCTAAGTCCAGATGAAGAAGTATTTTTAACTAGTGCGCCAAAAGTTAGAGAGTTATTTAAAAATCTAGGTGCCTCTGACTATGTGAATGTACACAAACTTCGTACTCTAAAAGGTACAATGATGATGACAGAGCGTATCAAGAATCACCCTTTTAAAGGTAAACGAGTTAGTTCTACTTCTATAACTAAATGGCTTCGCGAAGAAGCACTAGAAGTAGGTAAACAATTAGGTCACATGTCTGGCGAAAAGTATACTGCGGCAACTGCTCTTGCTCATTATATTGACCCACAGATTATGACACGCCTGTTTAAAGAACTAGACGTTGTAATCCCTAAAACACTGGCAAAACTATCTGGAGAAGTAGAGTGACTACTGATTATGATACAGTGCTGCATGAAAACATACTAGCAGATAAGCTAGCACTAGAGGCGGCTAAGCTTACTCTATTAGGAACTGTAGAGGCTGTACAGAAAAACTGTACACATACTCTAGTTGGGGTTTGCGATTATCAAAAACTAGAATGGTTTTCTAGCCTACGGATTTGTCTACAGTGCAGACTTGAAGAAGAAGCCCCAAGGACTTACTCTAATATACGTGGTAACTGGGGTAGTGTTATTAGCAATAAATATGCGCTAGACCCAAGTCCTACACGTATATATGTAGAAATAGAAAGAAATAAACTAATGAAGCTGAGGATACGATGAACATTAGTATTATTGCTATGCCACAGATAGGCTCTGGGCTAGGTGGTGGTGATTGGCAAGTTATAGCCGCTATCATAGAATCAAGGCTAACGCGAGTTCAACCAGTAGTGTATATTCTTTAAATTTTAATTTGCTATCTGATTATTTTTATAGTATAGTATTTATATCAAGGGCGTTCGGTCAAGCGGGAGAGTGGCATCTGGCTGTAACCCAGTTTCGGTAACGATGAGTAGGTTCGAATCCTTCAACGCCCACCAACTATATTAGGTAATAAATATGTATGATTTTCTTACTGGATACACAGATTATCTAGAACATCAAAAGGCACTAGACTAATGAAAAAACGTATTGTTATCGAAGACCTAGACTTAAATGATGTGTATAGTATCCTAGATTTGTTTACTGACTATATTTACGACACTGGACTAAAAAAGCAGAAAAATCTAGCTCTAAATACAAGCGAGTTAGATAGGCTTGGCTTAGATGATTGGTACGAAAAACATATTCAATACATGATTAACCTCAAAAATAAAGTAAAGGTAGAAGAATGCTAATTACCCGAGTTTCTCCTGTAACTGGTATTACCAATTCTTGGGAGATTGATATTACTCCCGAACAATGGTCAGATTGGTGTGGCGGTACCCTAATTCAAAATGCAATGCCGCATCTCAGCCCTGATGAACGTGAGTTCATTATGACTGGTTTAACTCCTAGCGATTGGGATTCAATATTCACTGATACTATTGGCGTTGAGTATGATTGATGTTATCATATACGTATTTTTAGCAGGATTTATAGCTCTGCTAGTTATTGGATTTTTTAATGTCTAGAACTTTAACAGAAATACAAAAAGATATAGATAGCGCTAATAGCTATGCTGGTAGCAATAATTTTGAAATACAAAAAGTAGCACTACAATGGCTACAGAAACTATTAGTAGAACGAGCAGAAATATCAACTAAGTAAACAGTGTGGACCGATAGCTGAGTTGGTTTAGCGATGGACTTTTAATCCGTGTCATACGTGGGTTCGAACCCCACTCGGTTCACCATTATTTTGATGATACACTAGCCCTTCTTGGATGGAAGCACAATTAAGATACAAAGCCAAGACTGAAGTTGCAACCTAGTGTATCTTCTAAATAATGCGCCGGTAGCTCAGAGGTAGAGTAGTGGACTCTTAATCCAACGGTCGTGGGTTCGACCCCCACCCGGCACACCATAAGGTAGTATTGATGACCCCTCAAGAAATATTTGAATATAAGTTTACTTGGCTAAAAAATGCTCATATAGTTACAGTAAATGAAGATTTAGATTTAGAAGGCAAGCGTTGGTGCAGAGAAAATACGCAAAAGCATAAATGGAGTTTTTCAAAATATACAGGAGTATACGAACATTCTTTTTATTTTGAAGAGGGCAATACTGCCGAAGCATTCGAAGAATGGTTGCGTAGTCGTTAATTTGATGATATACTATAGGCTAACTGGTAACGCCGTTGCCGTAAAAAGCGAGAAATAACGATTGTAGGTTCGAATCCTACTAGTGTATCTTCTAAATAATGGAGAAGCAGATGAAACAGGTTAGCAAAACTGAAAGTGCAGAACTGCTAGAATACATTAACGCATGGATGAAGCAGCATTCAGCTTTTGATAATAAAAGCACTCTTATACAAATAGCTATAGCTGAATTTGTATTAAATAGACAGAATAAAACATTATTTGCTTAAGTAGCTCAGTTGGTAGAGCATTGTGTTGAAGCCACAAGTGTCAGCGGTTCGATTCCGTTCTTAAGCACCAGATTATAGTGGAATAGCTCAGGTGGTTAGAGCACTCCCCTGATAAGGGAGAGGTCGCTGGTTCAAATCCAGCCTCCACTACCAAAAATAGAGGTACTAAATGGCTAAGTCTAGTGTATTTGGTCTAGGTAGAAATCTAAAACATAGACCTACAAAAAGCCCTTATCATGCTTCAGCAGGAAATATACATATGCGAGGAAAGCGTGAACGATTAATGGGCTGTAGATGCTGTGTTTGTATAGATATGCGTGAACAGCTTATGGCTAAAGAAGCAAAGAAAGAAATCTTACAATGTACCTAGTATTTTTAGATATTGATGGCGTGTTAACTAGCGATAGGGTACACTTAGCTAGTGATGCACATTATCCTATCTGGTCAAAATTCGATCCTATTGCAATTGATTTTTTTAACAAAATTTATCGTAAGTACCCGATTAAATTTGTACTAATGACTACTTGGAAAGTAAATTTACCGCATATAAACGGCAAGCTAGATACTATGATTGAGCACTGGATTTATAGTGCATTTACTAGTGCTGGATTTATTGGTGAGTTTAATAATCCAATTCGTACTAATCCTACTGATGATTATAGACTTGCTAAACAAGATAGAGCCATTCAAGTTATTGATTATCTAGATAACTTTGGCACTGGAGTAAAAGACTACATCCTATTTGATGATAATGCATATTCCTTTAATCAAATGCTAGGTAAAAAGCGATTAATACAGACTGACCCTGTTAATGGGTTGTTATATAAACATATGCTAAATGCAAAAGCTATAATGGGAAATTGGGATGGAAGAGTATAGTATAGGGCAAGTTGACTATGACCCGTTTGCCGAAGAATACCGAAGTAATAGTACTTATTCTTCTGCTGTTAAAAAATACACTACTGCAACTTATAAACGTTCAATTATTGAAAACACTAAACAAACAAAGGAACTAAAAATGGAAAAGCTTTATGAAGTAAATGGTAAGAATCGCTATGGCGTATTTATGGCTGAGAACTCTCGTGGTCAGGCAATTCTAGAAATGAAAGACACAGGCAAGTATGAAGCTTTTGCCTATGCTGATATTTCTAAGGTTATGCCTTATACTTTTGACGTAATGTTCCAAAATAAGGGCCAAGTGTATTCTTATAAGGGAGTTGCTGGTTCAGTAGAAGTAGGCGATATTCTAATTCTAGAACCTAATTTCACTATCGTTACAGTAGTTGGGGTAGACACTAAGAGCGAAAATGCTACTAAGATGTTCACTGGCCGTAAGCTAGTAACTACCCCACTATAACATATTAAGCCCTAATAGCTCAGTGGTAGAGCAACAACCTAGTAAGTTGAAGGTCGGGAGTTCAAATCTCTCTTAGGGCACCAAGCTTTAGTAGCTCAATGGATAGAGCAACATGCTACGAACGTGTAGGTTAGGGGTTCAAGTCCTCTCTAAAGCTCCAATAGGCTGAGTTGGTGTTAATGGTTAGCACGAGAGTTTGTGGAACTCCCAGAGTGAGTTCAAATCTCACACTCAGTACCAATATTAGGGTGGCTACTTAATAGGCCCGCGAGAGACCATGGTAAGTCTCTCATCAATATTTTTCTTGCCATATGCTTAAACACATGGTATAAAGGAGTTACTATGAACGAAGACCTAATTCAACAATTAAAAGTTGCACTAGCTACAGTGTTTAGCTTTGGGATGAAAGCCCAAAATTACCATATCAACGTAGTTGGAAATGATTTTGCTCAGCACCATGAATTTTTTGGTGGAATATATGAAGAAGCTTTTGGCTGGGCAGACACTATTGGAGAGCTAATCAGAACGCTAGATAGCTTTACTCCATTTTCATACTCACGTTTTTCAGAACTAACAAAAATTTCTGATGAAACTACTGTTATTGAAGTTCCTCAGATGTATAAAAATCTTGTAGCAGATAATGAAACGCTACTAGAAACACTATACATCGCGCATGAGGCTGCCAGTCAAGTAAAGAACTGGGGTATTACAAACCAGCTAGAAGACTTTATCACTGCAACACAAAAACGTCACTGGATGCTTAAGTCATTTAGGTTCTAAGTATCTAGGATTGATTCAGCACACTATAATCACAATCCTGTAACCAACGAGGTTAAAATGCAATTTTCAAAAGCCGCTAAACAATATGTGGCTCCTGCCCGTACTACTAATGGTATGGCTGCGGAACATACATCAGGTTCTGCTGTACTAGACCTTTTCAATAAAATCGGCTCTAGTCGAGGGCTAGATATTCGTGACCTATTCCTGCGTTCACTATCTGAAAACGAAGACCTGACTCTACGAGTCATGCTTTGGGCTCGTGATATTCGTGGTGGGGCTGGTGAACGGGAGCAGTTTCGCAATCTACTTCGTACTCTAGAACTTCATCGCCCAGAACTAGCTGCACGAGTTCTGCGTAAGACACCAGAGCTAGGTCGTTGGGATGACGTACTCGCAGTAAACACTGATGAAGCGCGTACTTTAGCGTTTTCTATGATTCGTGAGGCCCTAGACCTAAAGAATAGTCTAGCTGCGAAGTGGATGCCTCGTAAGGGCAAGACTGCTGCCCAACTAGCTTCTTTTCTTGGCTTAACTCCCAAGCAGTATCGTAAGCGTATTGTTGGTCTTTCTCAAGTAGTAGAAACTCTAATGTGTAAAAAGCAATGGAGTGAGATTAACTTTTCTCACGTTCCTAGTGTAGCTGCTGCTCGCTATCAAAAAGCATTTAAGCGTAATGCCTCAGAGTATTATACTGCTTATTTGCAGGAACTGCAAAAGCCTGTAGAGCAGCGTGATCCTGCTGTAAAGATTAATGCTTCGGCCGTATATCCTTATGATGTGCTAAAAAGCCTACATAATGGTAACGAAACTGCGGCACAAGCACAGTGGTATGCTCTGCCAGACTATCTAAATGACAATAGCGTATTTCCTATTGTTGATACTTCTGGTAGTATGGGCTATATGCATAGTACCTACTGGGATAGTCCTGCACCTATTCATGTAGCAGTAAGTCTAGGTCTTTATGTAGCAGAGCGTAATAAGTCAGATTTTAAAGACCTGCTTATGATTTTCTCAGAGCGTCCTGCGCTAGTTCAACTTAGCGGCGGACTCGCAAAGCGAGTTAAGCAGATGAAGGAGATCATAGCTTCAAATACTAATCTACATGCAGCTTTTGATATGCTACTAGATATTGCAGTTAAGGGTAAAGTTCCTCAGGAGCATATGCCCAAAACACTACTTATCCTAAGCGATATGCAGTTTGATAGATGCGTAGTATACGATGACACTGCTCAGCAGATGATTCGTAGAAAGTATACTGCTGCGGGATACGAAGTTCCTCGTATCGTTTACTGGAACCTAAACGCTTATCACAATAGTGTTCCTGTGCGTATGCTAGAAGATAAGACTGCGCTAGTAAGCGGTTTTAGTCCTGCTATTCTAAAAGCAGTTCTAGCTAACGATCTTGAGGAGTTCACTCCTTATAGTGTTATGCTTAAAACTATCATGGCAGACCGTTATGCTGTATGAGAAATTTTGTAGATGGCTACAGCGGTACAGAATGTCTACGCCCCCTCCGGGGCGTAGACGACCACAAGTAAACGAAAACCTACGAATTAGTAGATTTATACTTTCAATTTTACGACAGGAGTAATAAATGGCAAAAGGTAAGAAGGCATCAGGTAAGACATATACCTCAGCAGGCCTACACTCTAATGTACGTCGTTCTGTGCTTACAGCAGTTCGTGCTGATCGAGTTGCTCGCGGAGACCGCGTAATCAATCAACAAAAAGCCTTTCGTGCAGGCAAGCGCGTTATGGTTACTATTAAAAATCCCGAAAATGACCCTAGCCGTCTATTTATCCGTGTATCCGCAGATACTATTTGGAAGAATAGAACTGGTGAAGGGTTTATGATTGGTGGCGTTTAATGCTTAGCTTTTATAAAGTAATTCCTGAAGCACACACCCCGGCACTAGCTACGCTAGGCAGTGCTTGTTTTGACCTAAGTGCTAGTTTAATTCCAGACTCCGATGTTGTAGTTTACGAGTTTAGCGGTGAGAAAACTATTCGTAAAGTAAATAAGTTTGGCAGTATCGAGATTAATCAATTTGATCGTATGCTAGTACCTACAAATCTTATTCTAGATATTCCTACTGGTCATAGTGTACGCATACATCCTCGTAGCGGTCTTTCACTAAAGCAAGGACTTATCCTAGCTAACTGTGAAGGTGTTATTGATAGCGATTACGTAGACCCACTATTTGTTATGGTATACAATATTTCTGGCAGGTTTCAAACTGTTAGCGACGGAGATCGCATTGCCCAAGCTGAATTAGTACAAACAGTTGGGTATATGCTATCAGAAACTAAAGTAAAACCACAACAAAAAACTGATAGAATTGGTGGATTTGGTTCTACTGGAGTATAATGAGACTACTAGTTTGTGGCGGTAGAGATTACGGTATTGACAGCAGAGGTAATGAGATTACCTCTGCTACTTATCTTTTGTACGATATGCTTCAAGATTATCTAGAAAAACATCCGGACTTAGTTATTATACATGGAGGAGCTCGCGGCGCAGATAGCTGGGCTAAACTATGGGCACAGTATTCTGGAGTACCTCAACTAGAATTTTTAGCAGAGTGGGATAAGTATGGCAGAGCTGCTGGAGCTATTCGTAATACTAGAATGATACTAGAAGGCAAACCTGATTTAATTTTAGCCTTGCCTGGAGGTCGCGGAACTGCTAATATGATTTCACAAGCAGAAAAATATATGATACCCACAAGGATAATCGAATGACAAATCTAAAGATCGGTGATACTTTTTATGAAGTTACTACTATTGGCTTTAGTCGTAAAGTAACTAAAGTAGACGAAGCTGGCGTTACTTGGTTTCGCTATGAAAACCCAACTGAATTTAAAGCAGTAAAGTATGCAGTAGTGGGAATCGTATCTCAAGTAGTACAAGGCGAAACAGTAAATACTGAGGATGCTACTGATTATGAACTCGGTACCGCTACTTTCTATCATGTTAGAAGTGTTTCAGGTTCTGAAGTTATCTTTGATAGTCTAGACCTAAATAGATATCTAGAATCTGCTCAACGTTATTTTATATCGCTCGACACACTACTAGATAAATACCCAGGAGTTATAATTGAAGGTTAATATTGGTCCTTATAAAAGTTGGTTCGGTCCTTATCAGCTAGCAGAATTACTTTGCTTCTGGGTAAAGCCCGTAAAAACTGAAGATGATATAATCAGTACTAAGCCAGATTGGGTTCATAAATTTGGAGAGTGGTTAGCACATGGTGAAATTGAGCCAGAGCCTAAGCCCGGTGAAATTCGCAGTGTGCGACGTAAACGGCCAAAAACTTGGCTATCTCGACTACTGCTTTGGATTGATAGTAAACGTAAACGTAAGATTTATGTGCACATTGACCAGTGGGATACTTGGAGTATGGATGAAACTCTAGCGCATATTATTAGCCCTATGCTAAAACAGTTGCGTGAAACTAAACATGGTGCTCCATTTGTTGAAGACGAAGATGTGCCGGAGCATCTACGTAGCACAGCAGCTAGTCCCAAGCAAAATGAGTGGGATACTGACGATAATCACTTTAAGCGTTGGGATTGGGTTCTTGATGAAATGATTCTAGCTTTTGACAGTAAGCTTGATACTAGCTGGGAAGAACAGTTTTCTACTGGAGAAGTAGATATAGGATTTAAAAAACTAGATAATGGCCTAAGCAAAATGGTTAGAGGCCCTAACCACACTATTCGATATGATAGAGAAGGTAGACGTGCTTATGAAGCGCGTATTCAAAATGGATTTCGTCTTTTTGGAAAATATTTCCAAGCACTGTGGGATTGATATGACAGAACCTACTTGTAATTATTGTGGTGCTAGCGATAAGCTTAGATGCACAACTCTAGCTGAAGCAGCTAGGTGTAGTTCGTATTATGCCCCTGTTGTAGTTGAAAATACTAAGGTTGAAGTAGAAGAAACTAGTGAATATGATAATCTAACGAAGTTAGATTGGGCTGAATATGAACTAGCCACAATATTTTATGACTATCGAGTTTCTCCACAAGCCCAAGCAGCAATACTTAGATGTATAAGGACGTATATAAATGGCTAATATATGGGTAGTATCAGATACTCATCTTAATCATGCAAACATACTGAAGTTTACTGATGATGCTGGTAATCTTATACGTGGTTCTAGATTTGCAAATACTCGTGAAATGGACGAGTGCATACTAGAAAACTGGAATAGTGTAGTTAAGCCGGGAGATAAAGTATATCATCTAGGCGACGTTATGTTTGGTGATCGAGAGTACTTTAAAAAACTATGGCCTCGTTTTCACGGTAGTAAGCGACTCATAGTAGGCAATCACGATGACATAAAGTTTCTATCTAGTGGCGGGTTTTTTGCTAAGGTTGACATGTGGCGTATGTTTACTGAGTTTGGACTACTGCTAACTCATGTCCCAGTTCATCCTAGTAACCTACGCATATTTGCTACAGAAGGCGAGTATGTAGAAGGTGATGTTGGTAGTGTGCAAAAGTCTTTCGTAAATATACATGGACATATACACCAAAACGCTAGTCCTCCAGGACCTTATCGTAATATGAGTGTAGAAGTAATAAATTACACTCCAGTAAATATAGAGGAGCTAAGGGTAAAGTGAATATAGATGCCACAGAAATGCCTGAATATCCCGACGATATAGTAAGTTCAGAAGAAAAAAGTACATTTTTGATGTATTTTAACTTTATGCTAGGATTTCTTGCGGGTATTCGCTCAGACATAGATGATGACGCTGTGGTAACAGACTTTTCCTTTGGAGAATGGCAAGACCCTAATATACGTCTAACACTAGGACTTCTAGATGAAAATCTAGAAGTAGGCGTAGACAACTATCATACTATTTATATCTCTAAGTATTGGGCATATCAAGACTACAATAAAATATTTGGAGATACTTATGAAGTATAAAATTATAGTTGCTAGGGTAAAGAACGTAGAAATGGGACTAGGCGGGCCATATAACTCTGAGTATGGCCTGCACCTAGATGTCTCAGCAAAACTAAGCATAGATAGTGATGATTTTTGGAATAGTAAGATTTTTGTAGGAACACGCCTATTCAGTGGAAAAGAGCCTACACTAGAAGAAGCTATATCGCTAGTTACTAATAGTATAGATATTGTAAAAATGCTGGAAATTGCTAGAGTACAGTATGTGCGAGAGCTAGAGCATAAACCTATTAGATGTATGGTTAGTGAAGATGGGATATTACTATCATGGGAGATGCTAGATACAATTGGGTAAGCCAACATCTACACAGTAGGTATTTAAATAGTACCCTACATACAGTTTGGCTAGACGAAGATCTAGCTACTTTTCCTATATGGAATCTATCAGGCCAGCTAGTCGGCTATCAGCAATATAGACCTCTAGAAAGCAAAAAGCCACAAAATAATCCAAAAGAGGGTAGATATTTTACTAGATTAGAAAAAGGTAAAGTGGGCGTTTGGGGCTTAGAAAGCTGGAAACTAAGCAATACGCTTTTTGTTTGTGAAGGCGTTTTTGATGCTAGTAAGGTAACATGGTTAGGATTTAGTGCTGTTGCAGTATTATCTTTTGATGTAAATCCAGACACTGCTAGCTGGCTTAGTACTGTTAGTAAATTTAGACCAACAGTAGCTCTTTGTGATGCAGGTGTGCCTGGGCTAAAACTAGCTAAACACACTACTAAGCATTTTCAATTAGTAGATTATGCTGACATTGGGGACTGCCCAATTGAATATGTGCACGACCTATGTAGCAAGCTCAATACACATTGAGCTTGCTTTTTGCTATTTTATTTGTTATTATACTGTATAGCAACGGAGAATAGAGCAAATGAACATTCGAGATTTTGTAAAAAAGAACCGTCACTTTGGCTGGCAGAATGCTCGCCGAGTTCGTGAGCTGCCTAGTGTACACGATGCAATTAATTCTCGTGCTCATGTTTATAATCTTATGCGCCGTTATATGCGCGATGGTGAGATTGGTATTATGGTTAACGGCATGGATTGTGATTGCGTTCAATTTTCGTATGGTTCTGTAATTCGTGTTAACTCTGTTCAAGAACTTACTGCTCGCATCGAAAAAATGTATGAATATGCAGATGGGCCGCTAAACATTAGTTACTGCACGCCTGAACAGGCTAATAAGGTCAAGTATACTAGCCGAGACTTGGCTGCTGAAGCTTTTGAAGATGGACATAGCCATGTGGTGTATTACTAATGACTAAAAAGCGTTTTGATATTACTGCTGTTATCTATGATAAGCGAGGGCGAGTACTTAGTATTGGTAAAAATAGTTATGTAAAAACTCACCCTCACCAAGCTTTTCATGCTGCTTGTGTTGGTCTGCCTGACAAACAGTTTTTGCACGCAGAAGTTCATGCTATTGTTCGTTGTAGAAAACTAGAAAAAGCACATCGAATTGTGGTTATGAGGTATGATAGTGATGGTAAAGCAAAAAACGCTAAACCTTGCCCGGTTTGTGAGAGTGCTATTCGTGCCGCTGGCATTAAGGTAGTAGAGCACACATAATGAAATGGTATGATTACGCAGTAGTATTTTTTATTGCAGATGTAGCTTCTGCTAGTATAGTAACAGGTAATATTCTAGGCGTGGTAATCTCCACAATTATTTATCTTGCATATGAGGACATGAGAAAAAATGACAACAAATCTGATTGACCAACTGCGTGCTCATGTAATGAGCGTGCGTTTTAAAAAGGCAGATGGTTCTATTCGAGATATGATGTGCACTCTGCTCGAATCGCACATCAAAGTAAAAACCGCAAGTAAGTCTGCCGGCCCTGCGGGTGTTATCACAGTTTGGGATATTGAAAAAGATGCTTGGCGCTCTTTCAAAGTTGATAGCGTTATTGAAGTGGGAGTTGTAAATGCATAATCCCTTTACTCATTGTTACACAGAAAATATTGATGGTAAATGGTTTGTAGTTAGCGATTACTGGCATCTAGAATGTGTGAATGAAGAAACAGCTAGCCGTATTCAAGAAATTATTGCAGGAGCATATCGAGCAGGTAACTTAGACACGGTTAACGAAATGCGCAGCATACTTAAACTTTCTCCACTATCGCTATATACCGAAAACTGGAGCTAATAAATGACGAACTATAATGATGGCAAGTGGCATGGATGGAATGGGGGCGTACGCCCAATTCACCCCCTAACAGAGATAGAAGTAGTTATGTGGTCTACCGAAGAAGGTGGCAAGGTGGCTATTGCGGGTGAAGCAAAAGATTTTGATTGGTCGGCTAGTGTAAATCCAATCGTCGTCTTTCGTGTGGTGAAGGAATACAAAGAACCTCGGGAGGTGTGGGCTAATGAGTATCCGGGGTACTTAGGAAAATTCTTTAACACTAAAGAAGACGCACAAAGAAATAAGGGAGAAGGGTTTATTCGTGTAGTCAAGTTTCGTGAGGTGATCGAATGAAAGTTTATATTGTGTGGGCGGGGTATAACTACTATCCCACAGGACCAGGAGATTTGAAACTGATTACCACTGATTTTGAAACTGCAGAGTCAGAGCTTGAAAAACTAAAGGAAGAGAACAAGTTTGACTGGTATGATATTACTACGAAGTTTGTGCAATGATTTTCTTGTCAATCTGGCTGTTTAGTCAAGCTGTAACTGTAGCTATCTTTGTTCTAGCGACTTATATTCTTACAGAACGCAGCCCCCATAAAGATGGAAATCTGCTCGGGCTACTACCTTCTGTGTTTTGGGCGTTTGTTATTGCAACTGTGTGGGGAAGCGGATTAGCTTACGGTTTAACACAAATTTTTATGTGAGGTGGATTATGGATGATTTTTTAGTACCTGTTATTTTTGGTGTATTACTTGGTTCTATAGCTACTTACGTATTTACAGAAATATCTTGGAAGGACGAACTGGTAACACGTGGGTATGCTTATTATTGTCAAGATACTGGAGATTGGGCATGGGCAGGGGAATGTGAAGAATGAAACTGTGGCAAGATATGACCCCCGAAGTAAAGGGTGCACTCCTTCTGGCTCACCATCAAGGGAAAGATATTGAGTTCTTTGATGGCTATGAATGGATTAAGACTGTACCAAACTGGCTTCCACAGTACGCCTATCGTGTGAAACCTGAGCCTATAATAGAAAATGTAGTTATGTATCTAGGAAAGGGATTTAAAGGTTGGACTATAACTGAAGGACGAACTAACTCAGATACGCATAAAATTACTTTTAAAGTAGTTGATGACGAGCCCGATCCTGAATCATTCAAAGTAGATAAACTATAATGGAAATACAGAATAAGTATGGCTTTATCGAAAGATGGTCTAGCGCTAGGTGGATACGAGAAGCTAACCCATACTTTGGTATGGTATATGACCCTCAAAAAGGAAAATACGTTGCAGTAGACAAGCGAGTAGAGCTATATCCACTAGATACTATTCGTCTTAATAATATAACTGGTAAATGGGAGTTAACTCCAGAAACATATGATGAATGACTTAAAAAACTGGACAGGTAATACAAGATTTAGAATTTCGTTTTTACATAGAAAGTGTATACTTCAATACGAGTTTTCAGAGCGTACTACTTATATGATAGGTATGTATATAGAGCATAGAACAGTCTATAAATGGGTAGACGCAAAACCGGAATGGTTACTAGAACATGAACGTTATTTTTGATATTGATAATACGATTGCGGATTGCAAACATCGTTTGCACTATATTGAGCAAAAGCCTAAGTACTGGAACAAGTTCTTTAAAGCTTGCGTAGATGATGAAGTTATTTATCCTATGTACAGGCTGTATCAACATCTAGAACCTAGTAATGTTATGATTCTAGTAACTGGGCGTAGAGAAAGTGAACGTGGCGTTACTGAAGACTGGCTGAACAAGCACGGCTTTAAGTATGATTCACTGTACATGCGAAAGTCTAATGACTTTAGACCAGATTATGTAATGAAAAGTGAAGTGTTAGACTATTTACTTACTCGATATAACACTATTCACCTAGCAATAGATGATTCAGATGAAGTAATTAAAATGTATCGACAGCGTGGTATTTATACTCTAGACGCTAATCAAGGAGATAAGGCATGAAATCTTATAAGGTAATAGAAACTAGTTCAGTGTTCACACATAGATATCTGGTAGAGGCTGACGTAGTTATTACAGACGAGGAAGTATTAAACTTAATACACAACGGTGACCTTGACGAAATCATGCAGCGCCATGAAGGCGAGACTATTTCTAGCGTCACAGTAATGACTGAAGATGATGTTTTACAGCTAGATAATAGTTATTTATTTGACTACTCTAGAGAAAGTCAATTAAAACTAATTCGCAGACTCTCACTAAAAAATAACTAAATTTTACTTGCTAACTGCTGTGTTGTTTGGTATTATAGCATATAAGGAGAATTAAATGACTTGGAATCTATTTGTAGACCAAACCTTAGACCCTATTCAAATTACTGAAGCTCCTGATATGCTCGCCACTAAATATCGCACTGCCGAATGGTATATTGTTCGTTCAGTAGAAGAAGCAGAGCGTCTTATTTATGTTTACGGAATGCCTGATTTTGTAAGTTTTAGTAGCGACACGCTAGGTATTAACGTAGCCTCGTGTATTCTATCTATTGATAGGGGTACTCATGCGTATCCTTATTTTGCGGGATACCGACTCAGTAATTCATTTAGCTACTGGGTGCATAGCCTTAATGATGAAATTAAACTTACTCAAATTCTAGAAAGAGCATTAGCAAATGACTGATTATGCAAAAGTACTAAATACTATTGCGGACAGCGTAGAGAATGAAAACGTAGACCCTTTTGTAGAAAGTGCAGCACTGCGTGAAATCGCTGAGTACATCACTACACTTGAAGCAGCACTTAAAGCATATGAAAAGCTGCGTAATCTAATTATCTCTACAAATCCTGAACGACTTAATACTTATTTTATTAACGGCGAGGGCGGAACAAAAGATTCTGCTGGACTGCCTGAACGAGTTTATATTTGTCCTGCATTTGGAGCAGATTTTTCTATCATGTACAAGAGGATAGATTCAAATGACTACTAAATTTCTAGACACTCTAGCTGAACTAGGACAGCTACAAGAACAATCTAGCCGTGCATACGAAGAAGAAAATGATGCTTGGTGGAATAGCCTTAGTGAAAAAGAACGAGAAGATGCATTTTATGCAGTAGTTAAGCGTATCTATAAAGGTGAGATAGAGGAAAAAGGCTCTTACCGATATGTTCTATATGACGTATTCGGATTTGGCTTTCATATGTATGGTCGTGGTATGGATTGTGGCTATATGTACCTACATAATGCTATTTTTGATGGTGAGAAACCTGCTGAAGTAAATACTTTCTACGAAGGACAATAATATGCTTTACTTTTTAGCCGGACTAGCAATAGGATTTATTTTGGGAGGCCTATTTATGTTCTATATTGTATTAAGTACAACTGGCCCACGTTGGTAATTCAGTAAAATAATTCTTGCTTATTGCAAAAAAATTTGGTAATATACACTATGAAATTCAGAATTACATTAATTGATAGAAAAACGCTAGAACCAGCACAAGTTGATGGTTGGCCTGTAGTAGTTACTACTACTGATGCAGAGCATACAGAAGAACAATTAATGCGTAATAGGTCGCCTGAACAATATTACTGCATACGTGAGAGGATTGGATGACAAGACTAGAATGGTTAAAAAAGCGCCATAAAGAACTAGATTATCAAGTTTCTGAACTAGAGCAACAGCGTGAAGTAATTCGTAGTGCAGAACACAAAGCTATGCTAGTAGACTTAAAAAAACAACGACTAGCAGTAAAAACTGAAATACAACAACTTTTACCATAACTTAGGACTAATATGAAACTTATTACTACAACAATTTCTCTAATTGCTTTATCAGCTACTATTGCGGCAGCTCAAGGACGTGAAGAAATTCGTATCGTCGGATCATCGACAGTATTTCCATATACACAAGCAGTTGCCGAACAGTTCACTAATATGACTGGTGCTGCATCTCCTATTGTAGAATCTACTGGTACTGGTGGCGGGATGCAAGCATTTTGCGGGGGGATTGGCGAAGGTCATCCAGATATTACAGGAGCTTCTAGGTCTATGAAAGCATCTGAATATGATTTATGTGTACAAAACGGTGTAACAGATATTACTGAAGTTTTAGTAGGATATGATGGGCTATCTTTAGTAGTATCACGAGAAAATGAATTTGGTTGGGATCTAACTCTTTCAGAATTGTATCTAGCTCTAGGCGCACAAGTACCTGTTAATGGTGAATGGGTAGATAACCCCTATACTATGTGGAATGAAATTCGAGCTGACTTGCCAGCTACTCCAATCTTAGTTTATGGCCCTCCACCAACATCAGGAACTCGTGATGCTTGGGTAGAACTAGCAATGCATGTAGGGTGTGAAGAATTGCCTTTTGTTGTAGAAGGTGGGTATGACGGAGACTGGATTGAAGAAAATTGCTCACGTATGCGTACTGATGGTCCTTTTGTAGAAGCTGGAGAAAATGACAATCTAATTGTTCAGCGTCTAAATGCTGATCCTAGTGCAATGGGTATATTTGGTTACTCATTCCTATATGAAAATTTAGACACTCTTAAAGATGTTAATATTGGAGGTGTAGAGGCTACTCTAGAAAATATTGCATCATTTGATTATCCGGTATCTCGTCCTTTATATTTCTATATCAAGAATGCGCATCGTGGGGTAATTCCAAATCTAGATGAGTTTATCGCTGAATATGTATCAGAAGACGCTATGGGGCCAGGAGGTTATCTGTCTGAACGTGGTCTAGTAACTTTGCCTGAAGATAAGTTTATTGAAGTACAAGAAGCTGCTCTTGAAGCAGTAAATATGTCAGCACCAGAATAATTATAAATTTGTGCAGTTGGACTAGAAGTGTGAATACACGAATAAACTAAGTCGTCTCCACTATAAGGAGAAAACGCAGGTGTGAATCCTGCATTGCACATTTGTGACGTTGAAGTTCACTGAACGCGGTTTGGACTCGGGGGCGGTACCCGACGGCTCCACCACAGATACACTACTCTATAATATAGAGCGGGGACAGCGGTAAGGCGCACGTCAGTATACGTGTGAAGTGTCATGAAAATAACTACCGTAGTGTATCTTTGTTGGGGCCGAAATTAGGATCGACAAACGAACTAGGCAGGATGGAGTCACCCCGATCTAAGCTGGGTTAACGCGAAGAAACAAACAACCGCAAACGATAACTTTGCACCAGAGGCAGCTCTAGCAGCTTGATTCTGTGAGGAACGCCCTCTGCCTCATAACCAAAAGAGAGGGCACTAATGTTTACATATAGCGTAGAAGATATATTTCAAGATATAGACGGCGACGACGAATACTGTCTTATGGTTATTCCACAAGAAGTAGCAGACTTAGCCGGATTTAACGTAGGGGATACACTCTCAGTGGAGTTAGTAGACCAAAAACTTATAATAAAACGAATTGGAGATAATAATGAATAATATTTTTGCAGTTTCTGCTTTTGCACTTTTCTTTGCTACTAGTGCCAACGCATTTGAACTAGGTAATGGATTTGCATGGGATACGACTGCAACAGCTACTTATTCAGTAGAAGCAGAAGATTTTGCTGTGGTACTTGATACTGAGCTAAACTTTGAAGTAGCTGAAGGCGCAGTAGCCTATATCACTACTTCCTTCGACCTAGAAGACCCAGTATTTACTGGAGCAGAACTAGGTGTTGATTGGGCTGTGCCACAAGCTGAAGGTCTAAATCTTAGTGCTTGGGTAGACCTAGACGAGAATGCTGAATACGTAGATGCCACTATCGAGGCAAGCTTCTCATTCTAAAATGGAAGATAGCGACGCTTGGCTAAAATATCCTCAGTATCGTAAATGGTTTGATAAGCTATACTTATCTAACGAATTAGGTTATTGCTGTGGGCCAAGCGGTCTAGCTCCAAGTAGGTCTGATAAGTATATTGTCAGACCTACTTATAATCTATCAGGAATGGGAGCAGGTGCTCGTATTCAGCATATTAATGCGCAAGATGCCAGTGCCGTAGAACCGGGATACTTTTGGTGTGAACTGTTTAGAGGTACGCATACTAGTGTTACATACAATTCCGATAAGCAGCCTACTAGTGCTTGGAGTGCTGAATATTACGGCACGATACCGCTTAGAATAAAACGTTGGTATCGAGATAACAGACTATTACCACTGCCTAATATTTTTGATACTATAGTAGACGTAGAAACTATAAATGCAGAATTTATAGGCGATAAGCTGATCGAAATCCATTTTAGAGGTAGCCCAGACCCAGAGTTTGACGAGCTAATTCCAATATGGAGTGATTTGCAGTATCGCAAACCACCAGAATATAGGTTTGTAGAATCCTTTGACGATGCTAACGGTTTTCTAAAAAATTATAGACTTGGCTTTTTTGTAAAATAAGAGGAACTAATGATCGCTAAATATGCACCAATGATGTACTGCCTAAGCCCATATCTAGTAGATGGGCGTCTTTATCACGTTATCAACACTGTTAGGGCTATGCTAAATGCCTAAAATAGGATTTACTGCTAGTGCATTTGATTTATTGCACGCTGGGCATGTAATGATGTTAGCAGAAGCAAAAAGTAAATGTGACTGGCTTATTTGTGGTCTGCAAACTGATCCTAGCGTTGACAGACCGCACAAAAATAAGCCTATACAAAGCGTAGTGGAACGTTATGCTCAGCTATCAGCGTTGGCGTCAGTAGACGAGGTTATACCATATACTACAGAAGCAGATTTGCTACAAATACTGTCTCTGTACCCAATAGACATTAGATTTATTGGAGAAGAATATATACTAAAAGACTTTACGGGCAGGCAGCTATGTGAGGATTTAGGTATAGAGATATACTATAATTCTAGAAAACATAACTTTAGCTCTAGCGAATTGAGGCAAAGAATTAAATGCGTGTAGCAATTATTGGCGTAGGATTTGTTGGCAACGCAGTTGCGCGGGCGTTTTCGAACTGCCAACTAATGTTAGTAGACCCAAAACTAGGAACTAGAATTGAGGATGTAGCTAAGTTTGAACCTCAATTTAGTTTTGTGTGTGTGCCTACACCGTCTGATGACGAAGGACGAGTAGATACTAAGATAGTAAAAGAAGTAGTAACTTTCTTACTTCGCAATACTTATTCTACAGTTATTGTAAAAAGTACTGTACCTCCTAGCTTTGCTCATTATTACAGAAACCGGATAGTGATAAATCCTGAGTTTTTAACTGAGCGAAATGCAATAGTTGATATGATTAGTGCTCCTAGGATTGTACTAGGCGGGGATAGCGTTTTAGTATCGCGGGTAGAGCATTTATATACTTCACACTCTGAATGCTGGTCTACAGAGTTTGTTCGTCTTTCAGCAGAAGAAGCTTGTTGGGTAAAATATATTACTAATACATTCTTAGCGATGAAAGTAGCGTATCTAAACGAATTGCGGGAAGCGGTAGATAATCCAGATGCTTGGACTAGAATTGTTAGAACTCTTAGACTAGATGATAGGCTAGGAACTTCTCATTGGATGGTCCCAGGTATAGATGGAAAACTAGGTTTTGGTGGAGCTTGTTTCCCAAAAGATTCAAAAGCACTCTTGCATGAAGCTGAAAACTTGAGTATATTGAATACAGTTATTGAGAGCAATAACAAAATCAGAAGCGTTTATGAATTAGATTCAAGAGAACGAGAGCAAAACACAAAATATGACAACTAGTAGACACCTTGTAGCTATCACAAGCGAAAAAACTACTCAATTTTATCTAGCAGACTTAGACCATACGATGACTAAAACTGCGCAGAACATTTCAGGCACTAAAGTAAAATTCGGCAAGGATACAGAAGATACCGAGCTTGCTGTAGAATTTGTAAACTACATCGAAGATAATTTCGATACTCTAACACTACCAATTAACATTCCAGAATCAACCCTAGTAACTATTCATATCGGAGCTTAAAACTTGTTTATTTCTAATCTATACCGTAACTCAGAACTTCAAGACGTTGTAGAAATTATGGTGCTAAATCCACGCGATGAGCACTTTCTAAAGCGTAATGGTATTCAAGTAGATATGGAAGATAAGACTTTTGATATTGTGCTAACTGCACGAAATGCTACTGGTAAAACAGTAGAAATCTCTAAAGGCACTTCTACAATTAAAGAAGCCTTTGCCCGTTTAGTATCTGTGTGTTCACAGAAACTAGTAACAGTTCATTAAGGATTATATAAAATGAAATTTATTCTTGCAGCTACTACTGCTATCTTTCTAGCTACGGGAGCGGTAGCTCAAGTAGAAATTTGTTCAAACGTTGCTGAGATGACCCATTCTATGGCTGAAGCCCGTGATCGTGGGGTTCCTCACAGCATGTTGCAAGACTTGGTTCTAGAGCAAGGTGGTCCTGAATTTCTAGAAGACCTTGCACTAAAAGTACTTGATGCAGTTTACGAAATGCCTGGAGTTAGCCCCGGAGTGCTGCAAGCAAATGCTTATATAGCTTGTATGGAAAGCTTTAATGAGTAAACTACGTATTTTAATACTTATTTATAAGTATGCAATACTAAAAGGATATTATTCAGGTTCCTATGAGGCAAGCAAACGAGTACGTGATGGTAGGCTTGCAAAAGCATATGCTGTACTAGAACGAGAAGCTACGGATGCCTACTTTAATCTTCGACGTTGATAATACACTTACTCCACCTCGTGAACAGATTAGTCAGGAAATGGCTAATCTGTTTATTGCTATCTGTAACCAAAATACTGTTTGGCTTACTACTGGTAGTGATTCTACTTCAATACGCAGACAGCTAGGTTCTTTAGTATCTCTGCCTAATCGTATATTCACTAACTATTGCGTAGAGAGCGGATTTACTCCTCACCCCCAAAGTGTATATGATTACTTTAGTGAATATGAATATTCAATATCTGCACATAAATTAACTCTAACAACAGTTTCAGATATTGCAACTAGACAGAGTATGGTTAGGCAGTTTAATACAGATTGGCCCCAGCTAGAGTTTTATGTTAGCGGCAGACGCAGTATAGATATTCTGCCTGCTGGAGTCAGCAAACATACCTTTCTAGGAATATTATCAGATACGTATACATACTTTGGCGATGAATTTCATGAATTTGGTAATGATACTACAATTTTAGCTTACCAACACAACGTGCTAGTTCATCGTGTATCAAACTGGCAAGAAACATATAGCAAACTACAGGAATTTTTATGAAAGAAAAACTAATCTTAACAGACTGTGATGGTGTGCTGCTACACTGGGAGTGGATGTTTGACCGCTGGATGGCAAAGCACGGATACACTAGAAACTCTCAAAACAGCTACAATATGGATATTAACTACGATATCCCTAGGGCTGAAGCTGAACGTTTAGTAAAAATCTTTAATGAAACTGTGTATATTGCAAATCTACCACCGTTTGCAGATGCTATTAAGTATGTTAAGCAACTACACGAAGATCATGGCTATGTATTCCATGTAGTTACTAGTATTAACCCTGATCCACTAGTAGTAAAAGCCCGTATCGCAAATCTGTATGCAGTATTCGGTTCTAGCCCTTTTTATGCAATTGATTGTGTAGTCGATAAAGAACCAACTCTATCTCAATATGCAAACAGTAATTGCTGGTGGATTGAAGATCATGTAAAGAATTATGAACTAGGCATTCGACTAGGCCTTAGTAGTGTTATGATGACTCAGCATTATAATGCTACACACCCAGCCGCTATTCGAGTTAGCAACTGGAGACAACTAACAGAGGTGATACTAAATGATTAAAAAGGCAGGAACAAACGGAGCATTAGCAGTTATAGTACTAGATGGTAGTGGGTCTATGCAGTCATGTATAGACAGTACTATCAGTGGCTTTAATGAGTTTTTACAAGCGCAGCAACAAAGCGAAATTAATACTGATGTGTGTGCGTATACATTTCATGGCGGAAGTGTACTAACTCTAATAGCTGAACAACCAGCAGTAGGAATAAAGCCGCTAACGCCATATGAATACAGAACACACGGCATGACGAATCTGCTAGATGCTATTGGACACGCTATTCATAAAACTAATAAATCTATTGAAGACAGAGAATCTGCTCCAAGCGTAGTGATGTGTATTTTAACTGATGGAGCAGAAAATAGTAGTATTGAGTACCGCAGAGATCAGATTAAGCAATTAATCGCAGAGTGCGAAGCAGCTGATTGGACTTTTATGTTTTTAGGCGCTAACATTGATGCTTTTGCTGTTGGAAATAGCCTAGGACTAAGACAAGATAGCGTGCTTTCATACTCTACTGCAAATATGAGTAGTGCTATGGCTAGTATGACACAAGCTACTGAGCGAGTAAAAGTTGCTCGCGCTAGCGGAGCAGATACCTCTGCAGTTTATGCTGGCATATTTACTACACAAGATAGAGATAATAATGGACTTTGATTTTCCTTTTTCAACTACACAATCACAACCTATTATTACTATAGACGAGCTAGTTATTAAGCAAGAAATACTTAACTTTGCAAATAGGCTTGGAGCTCCGCCAGGCAAAGAAGTAGAATGGTTTATCGAATATCTTAGGATTTCAACTCCAAGTGCTCTTGCAATGAAATTGCACATGCTAGAAAAGAATGGGCAAAGATACCCAGATTTTTGGCGTGTAGGCGATATTGTAGAATACGTTGTTACCGATGAGTTTAGGTATAAAAATGTAGGAGTACGTGCTAAAATAGTTATTATTCCAGAAGCTTTTGTAAATACTCCTGCTAAGCTAGTAGCGCATTTTGCTACTAAGCCAATATCTTCTATAGGAAGCAAGTGGTGTCCTACACTATTTACTACTCCATCTGATGTAATTTTTATATCTAGGGGTAGTGCCGAGTAAGTGATAATCTAGTTGCATATTACTTTTCAAAATGCTAATATGAGTTATAGATAGGGGAAATAAAATGCTAGACACTGACCAGTATGTAATCGCTCAAGTAACTCATAAAAAGATTGAGTATCTTTCTTGGGATTCTATGGGGTGGCCAGAAGTAACTCCTAATATTACCGCAGTAACTAGTAAAGCTTTAGCACTAAGCTGGTTAGAGATTGCTAGGGCTGAGCTTCTGCCTAGCGCTCGTATCTATAAACTAGCTTTGGTGTCATAATGCAAAATAGGCCGTGGGGTATTTGGTGGGATTTTAGCTGGGAGCTGGATGAAACTGGCCCTAGCCATATCATCGTACAAACAGATCATCCAAAGTATCAAAACGTAGACTACATATATAGATTTGCAATACAGGATTGTGAAGACGACAGTGGTTATATTGATAGTTGGGAAGAAAATTGGTTTAAACCGTTTCGTGCAGATGTGTTAAGTGGGCGTATTAGTATTAATTCAATTATGAAAGGCAAAAAATGAAAGATTATTTTCGTAGCGAAAGCTATCTAGTTACTGTCGAGAATATAACTGCTGAATATCTAAATGCAGAAACTCCATATGCTAGGTGGCGTGCATTTAATAAACTGCTGCAATGGATTGATAGTCTAGAAGAAATTAATTGGAGATTGAGAAATGACAGTAGCCGAGATGATTGAAGCACTGCAACAAATTGAAAATAAAAATACACCCGTAGTAATAAGTGGGTATGAAGGCGGTTTTAAGGACATTACGGATATATCGCCGCTTGATATTGTACTAAATGTAAATACTGCATGGTATTATGGTCCTCATGATTATCATTGCTCTTTTAAACATCAAGACCAACAAACAGTAAAGGCAATTCAACTATGCTAGCAATTGGAACAGTAGGACTTTGGATTGTAGGCGCTCCAGGACCTGACTATGACCTTTGTGTAGTCGCTGGTCATACAGTAGACAATAAATATATCATCAGACATAAAGTATGGGGCAGCGGTCCGTGGTATGAATCTATCACCAATGAAGTATACCCATATACCGGCAGTCTAAAAGATTCTGATTATTTAGAGCATGTTGAACTAGGTCATGGATTAGCAGATGAGCATCGAGAACAAACTGAATAACCGCATTGCGTATTTGGAAGAGTATATTGAGCGCAGTAAGGCTGGCCTTAAACAAGCATACGAGCCAGAAGATAGGCTAGAGCTACGCACTGAAATTACTATGATGAACAGTGAGCTAACATTTCTACGGAGTTTGCTAGATGCCTGAAGGACTTAGTGATTGGGAATTTTGGCATAATGGGGTTGGCCAAACAGTTTTTGTTAGTGAGCGAGAACCACTAAAACTGCTAGATGCATCTGGCAACCCTATTTATTTTGAAAAACGTGAACAATTCGGATTTGACCTGAGTAAAAGGAATATTAAATGAAAATTCTATCAACGGTATTTGCACTTATTCTTGCTACTAGTGCAGCAGCACAAGATAACCTAGTAATTGCTGGAGGACTAGGCGGTGGTGGCTATAATCGTTTTGCGCTAGACCTGTCTGAACGACTAGAGCAGCGTGGTTATCGTGATGTTAGTGTAACTCAAAATAATGGCTCAGACGCTATTACACTAGCTACTTGTACTGGTAACGCTGATATTTGGATTGCTCAAGTAGATGCAATCTACAAGCGTTATACTGAAAATTGTGAACTACGCCCTGTAGGCATTTATGGTAATGAGTATGCTGTACTACTAGTGCCCCCAGAATCTGAAATCTCCGAACTAGCAGATATGGATGAAAATACTAGGATTGCAGTAGACGGTATCGGTTCCGGTTCTGAACTATTCTGGAAAACGATTGTATCAATCGAGAATGGTGATGATGGCGACAAAGATGATTGGGCTGCTGCTCGCGCTGTAAATAGTGCTTCTGACATGCTGCTAACTATGCAGTCTTTTGGCGATATTGATGCAGTGCTTCTAGTTCGTAAGCCAGATTCTCCAGATGTTGAAAATCTTCTAGAGAGGGGATGGGAACTAGCGCAGCTTTGGGATCGTGATATTGACGACCTACAATTTAACTCAGTGCCTCTATACGCAAGCGAAGAGCGATATATTGGAGCAAATAAGTATAGCGGTAACAACTACAACTGGGTATATGAAGTACGTTCGTTTATTGGTGTTTCTGAAGAACATGCAGGCAACCAACAGCTTATTCGCGACCTAGCTAGTGCGGTGCAATGACGCATATTATAGAAGCATTAGCACTATCTGTAGCGTGTGCTCCAATTATTGCAGTTACTATGTATATAGGGCTAAATGTTTTAGCTACTAGCGCAGTACTTGGAGTAACGCTAACTGCTTGTGCAAAAATTATAGATTGGTATTTAAAGTGATTTTAGTAATTACTCATACTGCGGATCGTACGGAGTACGACGAGCGAGGCCGTATCATAGAAGAAGTAGGACAGGTATCAGTATCTCACGGTATTAATACTCGTAGTGGAAAAACAATTATTCTACCACAAGAACGGTGGGAGAATTTTAGACATAACTGTTTCATGTTTGGTGGAGAGTGGTATTTAAAATGAGTACTATTGAACAATACAAAGAAACTAATAGGCGGTTAAATAGGCGTATTCAGGTTATTGAAAGTGTTCTAGCTCGTGATCGAGACTATAACATTAAGTGGGCTAGATATCTTAGAGCAATATGGTACCCACAACAAGGTAAGATGTGGCAGCAAGACTTAATTACTAAGTTTGAAGATGCTATACAATCTGCTTATGCAAAAGGTTGGAGTGATGCCATAAATCAACCTACAATGCACCCAAGAAAAGTAGAACCTCGCCGTATCAATAGTGACATCTGATTAACAAATCTGATTGCTTATAGCTTTCAGATTTGTTATTGTTTATTGTAACAAGGAGAAATCACCATGATCGAATTTCACGCAGTAATGATTGATGAAACTGGTTGCGAGTTTGGAGCAACTATTCGAGCAGAAACCCGTAGTGAAGCTTGGGATATGGCACGTGAGTGGTACCCTGAAAGCCGCTGTGTGCAGATGGAAAGCCCAGAAGACACCGCTGCACGTGAACAGCGTATCTATGATGAAATTTGGGCCGAAGAATACGGCGATTATGACGACAACGAAGATTATTGATTGGAACATAAAATGATTGTACATAGGCCCATTCTCGATACTGCAGTAGCAGAACAGATTTATACTGAGCGTGATGGTGTACCTGTAAAGTATGTGTGCACTAGTGCTATTACCCTAGATGGAGCTTACTCAGGAGACATTTTTTACCGTGAAACTCCTCATCCTGAGTTTGGTAATCGTTATTTTATGCTATTTAGTCGTGACAGAGAATGGTTAATCACTAATGCAGACAATATCGAGAATTTAGATTTTGAAATGGTGAGCGTAAATGACCAACTTCATTACAGTCAACACCGCCATGATTTCTATAGCATTGCGGATACTGCTATTGATGGTGGCAGAGCGTATTTTAGACGACTTGGAAATCTAAGCTATCCGCGATTTACTATGCGGGTAGTTGATGGGCAATTTGTGCATAAAGATGCAGGCTAATAACTATTTGAGGAAAGTATATGAAAATCAAAGTACCAGAAGAAGTTATTGAACTAAATTGGTATGCAGATCGAGTAGTGTGGGGGTATTATGAAGAAGGTACTCCTATATACTATCAAGGGCGTGAAGGCGAGCATGAGATTAATGAGCCGGTAACTGCAAAAACTGTAAATTACCTAGTTCAACAAGTTGTAAAATATAGAGATGCCGTTAGCAAACTTAATGAAGAATATCCAGAGCTAGCTACGCGATTTTTTAGTGAGATTTAATAATGACAGATATCCTACAAGACTTGTCAAATGCAGTAGTTGAAATAGAGGATGGTATCCGTAATACTATGTCGAGTACTGAACTTTATCTACTACTTTCGCGAGCTGTTGGAGAAATAGAACGACTTCGAAAGTCCAATTCAGACATGGGTTGGAAACTCAACCCAGACCGCATGGGCGGAAGCTTCAGCGAATGGGAAACTAACCGCCGTGGAGACGAATGGTCATGAGCGATAATTTTCCTGATAACTGGGTTGTTATCAAAATTAAAGGTGACGACCCTCATTATCGTGTTCTTGCAGGTTGGAGTGGTGGGTATACTACTGGTGACTCTTGGCGTATGAATAGCGGCATCACTAGAGTAGAAGATGACGGTGACACTTTTGTTTTTTATGGCGCCAGCGGTTCTAGTTATTATTGCGCTAAAGAGCAGTACGGGCTACGCATGAACAATGCTTATGTCTGGGAATCTCTGAAAAATAAACATGGCGATAAGGTAGAGCTAATGCCAGAAGACACGGATTGGCATAGAGTAGATTGGATGATAAAGTGAAAGATAAAGACTGGAGACCTAGCCACTGCCCTGAATGCGGTAGTTTACGTGCGGCTTCAAAGCATCCTGTTTGCACAAATGCCTACTGCAAGTATTACTCTTATAGAGGTGATATTGGAGAAAGAACTATGAAAACTGAAAAGCAATACCTTTTAGTTAAACAAGACCGTGCTCCTGCGTTTGTTACTGACCTTGTTGCTCTGTATAGAGATCGTGACTTTGACCCAGTAAACGACAAGATTTACGAAATTGGACCAGAAGTAAGACTGGAACTTAACATTAAAGTTACTCCTGCAACTCGTACATTTTATGACCCGGTAAATAAAGAATGAAACCATTTAGCGTAAATAAAAATTCGTGGCACTATCGTCTAAATATACGCATGTGCAAAACTAACGAGCGCCTATATGAAGATGTAGTGTTAGCTGAGCGTTTTGTGTGTAGTAAGGATACTATATGCAGCTACTGGAGACTTACTGCATGGAGCGTCTTCAAGGTCGTTGTTATAGTCGCTTTTTTAACTGCCGTAGTAGTTGCAGCGCTCTCATTAGTATATTTATTTTTGCACGCTCTCGTAACTGCTACTGCATATACCTTACTATGGACTGGCGTTACTATTGGTAGTTTTGGATTAGTAGTTGGGCTTATTGTTTTAGGCACTACCCTAGATAAGCGTAAAGCTGAAAAACTAAATAAAGTTCTAAACGGCGAAACTGAATCTAGCTTAGCTGCTGCTAAATACTCTAGTTGGAGAAATAAAGTGTGCGTTCCGCTGGAGTTTAAGCAATGAAAGTATCAGTAGGCCCAGAAAAACTAACAATTTTTGATAAAACACATCCTATTCTAGATAGCACGCTAGGCATTATCAAAGAGTACATTGAGACACTAGAAAAAATACAGCAGTGGTACGATGAAAAAATTAAGTTTATCGAAAGGGAATATGAAAGTAAACGTGCGGAGCTAATTACTGAAACTGAGCGTAAACTAAATGCGCTGCATGAGCAAGGAAAAAATAAATGAAAAAGCTAATTCGATTTACAGTAAAGCTGCTAGCAACTCCAGTATTCTTACTATGGATTTCAAGTATGCTGCTGGTTGGGTATATACATATGTTTATTGATTGGGCGTGGGAAGCATCTGACTTTGAAAAGGGTATCACCCGCGACGTTCATGAACATTTCGTAGGTATTTTCAAGCGATGGTTCACTCAATTATAAATAGGGCTAGACTATTCGTTTGGTGGTACGCTATACTAAGGAATAGACAATATTCGCGCTATAACAGTTTTGTTAGTGCGGTATATAATAGCAAATACTACAATCTTGACGGAGCAAGGATTAAAAAATGACTATTCAAACTCTTTACGCTATTCAACAACGTATTCTAAATACCGCAGCGCAAGTAAATATTTTTCACACTAGCGGTTTTTGGCAGCCTGAGTTCTGCTTTGAACAGCTAGCAGAGGCTGTTGGCTCAAAAGAGCCACAGTATTTCAAAAAAATCACTGTAACAATCGAAGAACTAAAAAAACTAAATCGCCAAGAACTGTATAGTTTTGGCTTTGGCGAATGGGATGGTAACATGGTTCTGATTCCGCTTTGGATTGTAAACTTTATCGAAGGGGACCCAGAACTAACTCATATTACTGGTACAACTCACAAACTAAGTGAGTACGAGTTATATAATAGAAATGGCATTACTTCGTTTGGATTTCATTTAGAATGACTGTATACACAAAACGAACGTGTCATGAATGTGGTAAACGAGACATTCAGCCAAATATGCGCCAAAAAACTATTAGCCTAGTTACTGGCAGCTCTAGTCAACAGATTGGCTCTAACACATGGCTAGGCGTATTAGCTGGAGATAAATCTAGCGGTCGAGCTGTGCGAAATGCTATTTTCGGCAGTAACTCGCGTAAATATACTAGAAATAAGACTGTGTGGGTATGTAAATCGTGTAAAACTAGCACACCACCGCCAAGCAAGCCTAAAACAGAGGTTAGCACACAACCTATCAATCGAACCCTGCTTTATGCGGTCGGATTTTTTATTTTACTACTAGTACTAGGATCAAAATAATGAGTAATTTAGCTAGAGATTGTAGGCTTGCAGCTCAGGCACTTGCAGACACTAACACATTTGAAACTGGTCAAGATATTTTTCTAGATGCAGCAGACCGAATTGAGCAACTAGAGGCGTGCGTGCGCTGGTTTTCAGAAAATACACATGCTCATCCTAAAAATATGCTTGCTGTAGCTAACGAGGCGCTAAAATGGAGCCGCTAATCGTTTTACTACTTGCACTACTCGGTATCAGTGCGCTAATTAACTTAGCGGTTATTGCAGTAGTTATTTATGTTGCGTATGATGTAATCGTTAAAGGAGATGGCGATGATAACAGCCGATGAAGCTAGACAACTAAACCCTGATAATGCTGCTAATAAACATCTTGATGCCATATACGATCAAATCCGAGTAGCAGCTGTCTCAGGAAAAACATCTATACGCTTTCCGTATGAGCTTACTAGTACGCCCTCACAAGGTGCTGTTGTTCCGCTCGGAGCAGTAGGACATAGAGTAGCAAAAACGCTAGAATCACTAGGGTTTAAGCTTGTTGACCATTGGGATGAGCGTCAATTCGTAGACGCTTATATAACTGTGGAGTGGTAAATGTTTATGAAAATTACAAATCCAGATAGTGGCTTTAGTCGTATCTCGGGTCCGGGGCTCTATCCACCTCAACTAGAATTTTTAAAGTTAATTCGAGATGAAACACTAGCCTCTCAGTTTGAAGGCGCAATGAATTTTGCATACGAAATTGGTAAAGCGTACAGAAGTGCCGAAATTCGTAAACTACTGGAGGATGGAGATTGATTAACGAAATTTTAGAATCAGCTAAACAGCTAGTACAGTATCAAATGGATACGTACCCGCAGCCAAATTATGTAGCTGCAAAGCTGGGCGAAGAAGCAGGTGAAGTAATCAGAGCATATATTCACATGGCAGAAGGTCGTGGAACTCACGAAATGCTAGTGAATGAAGCAATTCAACTAATAGCACTAACACTACGCCTAGTTACCGAAGGCGATCAAACTATTCTACACAATTTACCGGATATTTCAATATGAAGCCGCAACGATATTCACAGCTCTCTCAGCCTCAGCGTGCTCAACTGCGACAGCAGTATATTGAGCATCAGCGCGGCAACTGTTACTATTGTAAGCAGCCGCTCGCTGGGCGCCCGATTGCGAGAGTAGAAACAGCAGAAATTAACTGGAACCTATTTCCACCGCTATTTAAACACTCACCTGTACATCTACACCACGACCACGGCACCGACCTAACTATCGGAGCAGTTCATATGCGCTGTAATGCTTATATGTGGTGTTATTTAGGAGAATAATATGTTACGAGACTTAAAACTAGATAATAATATGTTACGAGAATTAAAAGCAGCCCCGAGATTTTATCTGTTTGGTTCACGCTCAAAAGGGTTTGAAATCGCTAGTTCGGACTGGGATTTTAGTGCAGCAGACACTCCAAGTACTAGAAAATTCCTAGAGAACCTAGGGCTGTACGCTAGTGATGGTGAATACAAGTATGATGACCTTACTACTGCAATCTATACTGGCGTTAAAAACGGTGAGCGTATTCATGTAGTACTACACAGCAATGAAACACTATTTCGTCGTGCGTGGGAAGCTATTACGCCAGATTGTTATGAGCGGTGCATTTCAAAACGAGCCATTCAGTTTATGTTTACGCTAAAGAATGAGCGCAAGCGACTAATCCGTGAACGCATGAATACCGCTTACGCTATGGTTCGCATAAATAACACTAGCACAATTGAGTACTTAGCATGATCGTTTGTTTTGCAGGATTTAAGAGCAGTGGTAAAAGTGAAGCTACTCGCACGCTGCTAGCTCGTGGATTTGCTGAGCTAAAAATGGCTGATCCTCTTAAGGATATGCTTCGCGCGCTGTACAGTTACTCTAACTACTCACTCGATGAAATCGAGCAGCGTATTGAAGGACAACTCAAAGAGATTGAGGACCCATTTTTAGGTTCAACTCCAAGACTAGCTATGCAACTGCTAGGCACAGAATGGCGTGATGGTATTGGAAATATCGAGCTGTGGAGTCAGATTTGGTCTAGACGAGCCTCAGAATTGAGCAGTCGTTTTAGGGTTAACATTGTGTGCAGTGACATTAGATTTCCACATGAAATTGCTGCTGTGCGTCGGGCAGGCGGCAAAACTTATTGGATTAATCGCCCAGGAACTGGGCCAGACGGACATGCTAGCGAGTTAGATATTTCTGCGCTGTGCGACGGTATTATTCAAAATGACCATGATCTTAACGCTCTGCGTAGTCGTGTTGTGATGATTGCAGCAGAACTTGCAACTGGAGTGCGATAAATGGATAGTCCTGCTTACTGGAGAGCAGTAGAACTACTCGGTCCTGACGTAGTCGCTGAAATTGTAGCTAATCGCTGGGACGTGCTAAACTCACTGCGCGATCCTCTAGAAACGCAGGATCACTACGGATACCGCGCAGAACTGCATTCACGCGACGCGATGGTAATCGCGCATAGGTGGCTGCGAGCACTACACCTAGCTATTTTTTCAGAGATGGGAGCGTACAATGATGACTGACTTAACTCAACCACTATACCAAGTTATTAGTGATATAGAAGACGCGATGCGAGAGCAGAATCGTCATTTAGCTCGTGCAGCCATAGGCACAGAACTAGTAGACTGGGTAATCGAGAATGGATATGACATGAAGCAGACACTGTTCGAGCCGCTAGACCACTATTCCAGAGATGGTAATAAGGTAGAGCTACATTACCGAGAAACTATCGCAGAACTAAGATTTGTAATCGCTAAACTGTGTGAGGCTATAAATGACTGAAAAATATACAGCATTTCGTAACTTTATGGTTAACGAACTAGGCATCACGCGGGTAGATATTGAAGCTTGGACTAAAGAAACTGTAGCTCGTGAAGTAGCTAAACTAGTCGGACAGCTAAATATAGCCGGCATGGTAAGCAGAGAAGTAGATAGCCAAGTTAAAAGTGGAATTTTTAAAAGTAGCTATAGTCGTGAACTCAGCGAAGACGTACGCACGCTAGTGCGACAAGCAATCGCCACAGAAATTGAAGGACGTATCCACTTTACTAACAAGGATGACAAATGATTGAAGTCGCACTAGGCACAGCAGCCGGAATTTGGCTGGCCGTATATGGACTAGCCCTGTTTGCAACACTAACTTGGGCTGCGCTAAATGAGAGCGCAATTGCAGCTACTGTATTTATGGCAATAGGGGCAGTAATCGGGTATGCAGCACTAGGAATTAGCGTAAGCGCGAGTTTACCGGTAGCGCTACTCGGTATTGCACTATACGCAGTGACAGGCGTAGCATACGCATACTGGTACGCGCTGCCTAAGTTTTTACACGATAACGCGCAAAACATCGCAGATGACTACAAGCGCTGGAAGAGTATAAGCGCAGAAAATACAAAGGTCTCAGAGTTTACACGGTCCGCATATTATCGCTATTCTATTCGTGGTAACGCAAATGCAGCAGCTAGTTGGGTAATTCTATGGCCTATATCAGCTATAATTGATTTATCATATCGGCCGGTAACTGCACTATACCGCAAAATCGGACGAGTGCTAGAACAACGTAACGCAAAGCTTGCGGCGAGCATTATAGATGAAGTACGTC
>JACCDG010555662.1_pt1 | contig 37039 bp, 34 predicted proteins | sample 7442471 | NCBI WGS metagenome assembly JACCDG01 (sample SAMN15323444, study PRJNA562643) | freshwater metagenome | isolation source: river surface water | place: USA:Blue River Watershed | collected 2017-08-17 | reverse complement strand
TTGTCGATCAGGCGCAGGGCAGCGCTGGAAACGCGCAGGCGCACCCAACGGTTTTCGCTCTCGACCCAGAAACGACGGTATTGCAGGTTCGGCAGGAACCGGCGCTTGGTTTTGTTGTTGGCGTGGGAAACATTGTTCCCGACCATCGGGCCCTTGCCCGTGACGTCACACTTGCGTGCCATGAGGACACTCCGTACTTTTCAAACAGCCGGTGCCGATGGATTGCTGCGGATTTGCAGAAATCTGGCGTTCCAGCCTCACCTCGCCAGGATGGGTGGCGGTATCCCAGATCACTGAGCCTGTGGTCCCGCAGCATGGCGGGCAGGTTTAGTAAAGCCTTGGATTATAACGAAAAACCGGGCCGCCCCCGTCGGGGGTGGCCGCGACCAGCCGATCAGCCGTTTTCCTGTTCCAGAAAGCGCTGCGCGTCCAGAGCGGCCATGCAGCCTGTGCCGGCACTGGTGATGGCCTGGCGGTACACATGGTCCTGCACGTCGCCAGCGGCAAACACGCCCGGCACGCTGGTCTGGGTGGCAAAGCCCTTGTGGCCGCCGTGGGTCACGATGTAGCCGTTTTCCAGTTCCAGCTGGCCCTGGAAGATGTCGGTGTTGGGCGAATGGCCAATCGCAATGAAGCAGCCCTTGAGCGCCAGATCTTCGGTGCTGCCGTCGGTGGTGCTTTTCAGGCGCACGCCCGTCACGCCGGTGTCGTCGCCCAGCACTTCGTCCAGGGTTTTGAAGGTCTTGAGCTCGATCTTGCCTTCGGCGACTTTGGCCATCAGCTTGTCCACCAGGATGGGTTCGGCCTTGAACTTGTCGCGGCGGTGGATCAGGTAGACCTTGTTGGCGATGTTGGACAGGTACAGGGCTTCCTCGACCGCGGTGTTGCCGCCACCGACCACACAGCAGACCTCGCCACGGTAGAAGAAGCCATCGCAGGTGGCGCATGCACTCACGCCGCGGCCCTGGAAAGCCTCTTCGGAGGGCAGGCCCAGGTACTTGGCCGAGGCGCCGGTGGCGATGATCAGGCTGTCGCAGGTGTAGATGCCGGCATCGCCCTTGAGGGTGAAGGGGCGCTTGGACAGATCGACCGCGTTGATGTGGTCGAACACGATCTGGGTCTTGAAGCGCTCGGCATGCTCCTGAAAGCGCTGCATCAGCTCCGGGCCCTGCACGCCATGCACATCGGCTGGCCAGTTGTCCACTTCGGTGGTGGTCATGAGCTGGCCACCTTGGGCCATGCCGGTGATCAGCAGCGGGTTGAGGTTGGCACGGGCGGCGTAGACGGCCGCGGTGTAGCCCGCAGGGCCGGAGCCCAGGATCAGGACTTTGGCGTGTTGTGTGACGGTGCTCATGGCAAGGCTTTCAGGGGGATTCGAGGCAAAAAAGGCAGCGCTGCTGCCGAACCCGACATTGTAAGAAGCCGGCAGGACCCCGTCGGGCGGCAGGTCATTGGGCGGGCCCGATCGGGTAAGCTTCGCACCAAGCCATGAGTTATTCCCTGCACACATTGAACGGGTCGGTCGAGCCAGAACTGGCCCCGCAAGGGCCACGCAGCCTGTGGGGCCGATTTGCGCTTGAAATCAGCCTCCTGATCGGTGGCGCCTGTCTGGTTCTGGCCTTGCTGGCGATGCTCAGTTACAACCCCGGTGACGCTGCCTGGTCCACATCGGGCAGCCGGACCGGTGTGCACAACTGGGCGGGGCGTTTTGGCGCCTGGCTGGCCGATCTGGCTTTTTTTGCGCTGGGCTATTCGGCCTGGTGGTGCTGGGCAGCCGGGTTGCGGGCCTGGTTGGTAGGATTTTCTCGGTGGTTGCGCAGCGCCGGCTGGGGCAGTGCGGAGCGACACCTGTTCACGCCGAGTGCCCTGTGGGTGTTCTGGATCGGCATGCTCGTATTGCTGGCCAGCAGCTGCGCGCTGGAGTGGACGCGTTTGTACCGCTGGGAAGCCCATTTGCCCGGCCACAGCGGCGGCGCGCTCGGTTACCTGCTGGGTGGCCTGGCGATGCAATGGCTGGGTTTCACTGGCTCGGCGTTGACCGGCATCGTGCTGATGGTGCTGGGGATGGCGATGGTGTTCAGGTTTTCCTGGACCGACATGGCTGAGGGCATCGGTGCCCGCATTGACGGCCTGATCCAGAGCCGGCATGTGCAGCGCGAAATCGAGACCGATCTGGCGCTGGGGCAGCAGGCCTTGCGCGAGCGCGAACAGACCACGCATTTCCAGCCGGTGGACCCGCCCTGGGAAGACCGAGCAGAACCCCTGCTGGACGGTGAGTTGTCGCCCTCGCCGCAACTCGAAATCGCGCCCTTGCCGGTGCCTCCTCCCAAGCCTGCGCCCATGGTGATCGAGCCCGGCGTGACCGAAGTGCCGCGCAGCGAGCGCGTGACCAAGGAGCGGCAAAAACCCCTGTTCCACGAACTGCCCGACAGCAAACTGCCCCAGGTGGACCTGCTGGATGCGCTCACCGCAAGGCAGGAGACTGTTTCGCCGGAAACGCTGGAGATGACCAGCCGCCTGATCGAAAAGAAGCTCAGCGATTTCGGGGTGCAGGTGCGCGTGGTGGCCGCTGCGCCCGGCCCGGTCATCACCCGCTACGAGATCGAGCCGGCCACCGGTGTGAAGGGCTCGCAGATCGTGAACCTGGCCAAGGACCTGGCGCGCTCGCTCAGTCTGGTGTCCATCCGCGTGATCGAGACCATCCCGGGCAAGAATTACATGGCACTGGAGTTGCCCAACGCCAAGCGCCAGTCGATCAAGCTCAGCGAGATCCTGGGATCGCAGGTGTACAACGAAGCCAAGTCCATGCTGACCATGGGCCTGGGCAAGGACATCGTGGGCAACCCGGTGGTGGCCGACCTGGCCAAGATGCCGCACGTGCTGGTGGCCGGCACCACCGGCTCGGGCAAGTCGGTAGGTATCAACGCCATGATCCTGTCGCTGCTCTACAAGGCTGAAGCCCGCGATGTGCGCCTTTTGATGATCGACCCCAAGATGCTGGAGATGTCGGTCTACGAAGGCATTCCGCACCTGCTGGCCCCGGTGGTCACCGACATGAAGCAGGCCGCGCACGGCCTGAACTGGTGCGTGGCGGAGATGGAAAAGCGCTACAAGCTCATGAGCAAGCTGGGCGTGCGCAACCTGGCCGGCTACAACGCCAAGATCGACGAAGCCACGGCCCGCGAGGAGTTCATCTACAACCCGTTCAGCCTGACGCCCGAAGACCCCGAGCCGCTCAAGCGCCTGCCGCACATCGTGATCATCATCGACGAGCTGGCCGACCTCATGATGGTGGTGGGCAAGAAGATCGAAGAGTTGATTGCCCGCCTGGCCCAGAAGGCCCGCGCCGCCGGCATCCACCTGATCCTGGCCACCCAGCGCCCCAGCGTGGACGTGATCACCGGCCTGATCAAGGCCAACATCCCGACGCGGATTGCTTTTCAGGTGTCCAGCAAGATCGACAGCCGCACCATCCTGGACCAGATGGGTGCCGAAGCCCTGCTGGGCATGGGCGACATGCTCTACATGCCCTCGGGTACCGGCTTTCCGATCCGGGTGCACGGTGCCTTTGTGAGCGACGATGAAGTGCACCGCGTGGTCGAATACCTCAAGACCCAGGGCGAGCCGGACTACATCGAGGGTGTGCTTGAAGGCGGCACGGTCGATGGCGAGGATAGCCCCTTGGGTGACGGCAGCGAGGGTGGCGAAAAAGACCCGATGTACGACCAGGCGGTCGAGGTCGTGCTCAAGCACCGCAAGGCCAGCATCTCGCTGGTGCAGCGCCACCTCAAGATCGGCTACAACCGCGCGGCCCGGCTGGTCGAAGACATGGAAAACGCGGGTCTGGTCAGTGCCATGAGCGGCAGCGGCCAGCGCGAGATCCTGGTGCCTGCGCGCACGGAGTGAGGGCTGCATGTTGAACCGAAGACATTGCCTGGTGGCGCTGGCGCTGCCTGTCTTGCCCGCCTGGGCACAAAACGACGGATTGGCGCTGCTGGGGCAGTTCCTGCAAACCGCCCGCAGCGGGCGTGCCCAGTTCACGCAGGTGGTCACTTCCGTGCCCAAGGCGGGGCAGCCGCCGCGTCAGCGCACGTCTTCGGGCACGCTTGAATTCCAGCGCCCGGGCCGTTTCCGCTTCAGCTACAAAAAGCCTTTCGAGCAAACCCTGGTGGCCGATGGCCAGACGCTTTGGCTGCACGACCCCGACCTGCAGCAGGTGACGGCACGGGCGCAGGCCCAGGTGCTGGGCAGCACGCCACTGGCCCTGATCATTTCTTCCACCGATCTGGCGGGCTTGCAGAAAGACTTTCAGCTGCAGACCGAGCCGGCGCGCGACGGCTTGCAGTGGGTCAAGGCCACGCCCAGGCGCGCCGATGGCCAGATGCAATACGCGCTGGCCGGCTTGCGTACCGGTGAACGTGGGCCGGAGCTGGTGGCGCTGGAGGTGTTGGACGCCTTGGGTCAACGCTCGGTGCTGAAGTTCAATGGCTTTGAAGTCAACCCGGCGCTCAGGGCCGATGCCTTCCAGTTCCAGCCGCCTGCCGGCACGGATGTGATCCGTCCCTGACGTCCCGGGCCATGCAGGCGGCGCACATTCCTCTGGCCGAGCGTTTGCGTCCGCGCACGCTGGGCGAAGTCATTGGCCAGCAGCACATCCTGGGCGAGGGCATGGCGCTGCGTCTGGCCTTCGAGTCGGGGCAGCCGCACAGCTGCATCCTGTGGGGGCCGCCCGGTGTGGGCAAGACCACGATCGCACGGCTCATGGCCGAGGCCTTCGATGCGCAGTTCATCAGCATCAGTGCGGTGCTGGGCGGCGTCAAGGACATCCGCGAGGCGGTCGAGAAGGCCGAGCTGGCCCGCGATGGCCTGCACCCGCAGCGCACCATCGTCTTTGTGGACGAGGTACACCGTTTCAACAAAAGCCAGCAGGACGCCTTCCTGCCGCATGTCGAAAGCGGCCTTTTCACCTTTATTGGCGCCACCACCGAGAACCCCTCGTTCGAGGTGAATTCGGCTCTGCTGTCGCGGGCTGCGGTGTACGTGCTGCAGCCGCTCGGCGAAGAAGACCTGAAACAGATCGTGGCCCGCGCGCAGGCCATCGGCGCGGTGCCGCAGCTCGAGCCCGACGCGCTGCAGCGTTTGCTGGGCTATGCCGATGGCGATGCCCGCCGCCTGCTCAATACGCTGGAGACACTGGCCATGGCGGCCACGCGCGAGAAGATCGATCCGGTCACCGACGCCTGGCTGCTCAAGGTGCTGGGCGAGCGCATGCGCCGCTATGACAAGGGCGGCGAGCAGTTCTACGACACCATCAGCGCCCTGCACAAATCGGTGCGCGGTTCCGATCCGGATGCTGCGCTGTACTGGCTGGTGCGCATGCTCGACGGCGGGGTAGACCCGCGCTATATCGCGCGGCGCCTGATCCGCATGGCGGCCGAGGACGTTGGCCTGGCCGACCCACGCGCCTTGCGCCTCGCACTCGATGCCGCCGAGGTATACGAGCGCCTGGGCAGCCCCGAGGGGGAGCTGGCGCTGGCCGAATGCGTGGTGTACCTTGCCGTGACCGCCAAATCGAACGCGGTCTACAAGGCGTTCAAGGAGGCGCGCGCCTTTGTGAAGCAGGACGGCACCCGCCCGGTGCCCATGCACCTTCGCAATGCACCCACCCAGCTCATGAAACAGCTGGACTACGGCAAGGGCTACCGTTATGCCCACGATGAGGAAGATGGCTTTGCTGCGGGTGAGTGTTATTTGCCCGAAGGGATGACTGATCCCGGCTTTTACCGCCCGGTTCGGCGTGGGCTGGAGATCCGGATTGACGACAAGCTCAAAGAGTTGCGTGAAAAAAATTTGATTCAGGGAAACCCCCGAAAAAAGTGAATACCCAAGCCCATTGACTGATCACTACAATCGCCCCACTTACCCGCCCGTGATGCGATCTGGCGGGTTTTTTGCTAACTGGAACCCTTACAGCCCATAAGGCCCGAAGGGTTACTGTGCGCGCCGAACCGAAGTCAGGCAAGAGCTGGCTCAAACGGAGAAAGAATTTATGGAAGTCTTGCTTCAACAGATCATCAATGGTCTGGTCCTGGGCAGCATGTACGCTTTGGTGGCCTTGGGTTACACCATGGTCTACGGCATCATCAACCTGATCAACTTTGCACACGGTGAGGTGTTGATGGTGGGCGCTCTGACGAGTTGGACCGCCATCGGCATGATGCAGGAAGCCATGCCGGGTGCGCCCGGCTGGGTCATCCTGATCCTGGCCACGCTGATCGCCTGCGTGGTGGCGGCAGCACTGAACTTCGCGATCGAAAAAATCGCCTATCGCCCGCTGCGCAACAGCCCCAAGCTGGCGCCGCTGATCACGGCGATCGGCATGAGCATCCTGCTGCAGACGCTGGCCATGATCATCTGGAAGCCCAATTACAAGGCTTATCCGACCCTCTTGCCCAGCGCGCCGGTCAATATCGGCGGTGCGGTGATCACCCCGACCCAGATCATGATCCTGGGGGTCACTGCGGTGTCGCTAGCGGTGCTGATGTGGCTGGTCAATTCCACCCGTCTGGGCCGCGCCATGCGTGCCACCGCAGAAAACCCGCGTGTGGCTGCCCTGATGGGCGTGCGGCCCGATGTGGTCATCTCGGCCACCTTCATCATCGGCGCCGTGCTGGCCGCCATTGCCGGCGTGATGTACGCCTCCAACTACGGCACGGCCCAGCACTCGATGGGTTTCCTGCCGGGCCTCAAGGCCTTCACGGCGGCCGTGTTTGGCGGTATCGGCAACCTCTCAGGCGCCGTGGTCGGCGGCATCCTGCTCGGCCTGATCGAGGCGATCGGCTCGGGCTACATCGGCGACCTCACCGGCGGTGTGCTGGGCAGCCACTATGCCGACATCTTTGCCTTCATCGTGTTGATCATCGTGCTGACCCTGCGGCCGTCGGGCCTCATGGGCGAGCGGGTGGCCGACCGTGCCTGATGCAAGGGATGCCATGAAAGACAACAAAACCTTCCAATACCTGCTCATCGGCGCCGCTTTGCTGGTGCTGCCGTTGATCCTGCAGCTCTTCGGCAATGCCTGGGTGCGCATTGCCGATGTGGCGCTGCTGTATGTGCTGCTGGCCCTGGGCCTGAACATCGTGGTTGGCTACGCCGGCCTGCTCGACCTGGGCTATGTGGCCTTCTTTGCCGTGGGTGCCTACATGTATGCCCTGCTGTCTTCCCCGCATCTGCTCGACACCTTCCCCGCGCTGGCGGTTTACTTCCCCAATGGCATGCACATGCCGCTGTGGGTGATCGTGCCTCTGGGGGCTGCCCTGGCAGGCCTGTTTGGCATGCTGCTCGGTGCGCCAACCCTCAAGCTGCGGGGCGACTACCTGGCCATCGTCACCCTGGGCTTCGGTGAAATCATCCGGGTGTTCATGAACAACCTGGACCACCCGATCAACATCACCAACGGGCCCAAGGGCATCGACATGATCGACTCGATCACGGTGTTTGGCTGGAGTCTGAGCAAGAAGCTCAGCATCGGCGGCTTCGAGATCGCCTCGGTCACCCTCTACTACTACCTTTTCCTGTCGCTGGTTCTGGCCAGCGTGCTGATTTCCCACCGGCTGGAGTTCTCGCGCATTGGTCGTGCCTGGATGGCGATCCGCGAAGACGAAATCGCCGCCAAGGCCATGGGCCTGAACACCCGCAACCTCAAGCTCCTGGCCTTTGGCATGGGCGCCACCTTCGGTGGGGTGTCGGGCGCCATGTTCGCTGGTTTCCAGGGCTTCGTCTCACCCGAATCCTTCAGCCTGATGGAGTCGGTGATGATCGTGGCCATGGTCGTGCTTGGTGGCCTGGGCCACCTGCCCGGCGTCATCCTGGGTGCCGTCCTGCTGGCGGCCCTGCCCGAGGTGCTGCGCTATGTGGCCGGCCCTTTGCAGGCAATGACCGATGGGCGTCTGGACGCCGCCATCCTGCGCCAGCTGCTGATTGCCCTGGCCATGATCATCGTGATGCTGCTGCGCCCGCGCGGCCTGTGGCCCTCGCCCGAGCACGGCAAGGCGCTCAACAGCAAATGACAGGGAGCGCAACATGACAGCAAAAGACACCGTCCTCCAGGTTGCCGGCATTTCCAAGCGCTTTGGCGGCCTCCAAGCCCTCTCCGATGTGGGCATCACCATCCAGCGCGGTCAGGTCTATGGCCTGATCGGACCCAATGGTGCCGGCAAGACCACCTTCTTCAACGTGATCACCGGCCTGTACACCCCCGACAGCGGCACCTTCGAGCTGGCCGGCAAACCCTACCAGCCCACGGCCGTGCACGAAGTGGCCAAGGCCGGCATCGCCCGCACCTTCCAGAACATCCGGCTGTTCGCTGAAATGACGGCGCTCGAAAACGTGATGGTCGGTCGCCACCTGCGCACCCATTCGGGCTTGCTGGGCGCCATCTTGCGCACGCCGGCCTTCAAGGCCGAAGAAAAGGCGATCGCGGACCGCGCCCGCGAGCTGCTGGAGTACGTGGGCATTGGCAAATACGCCGACTTCCGCGCCCGCACTTTGTCTTATGGCGATCAGCGTCGTCTGGAGATCGCCCGCGCCCTGGCCACTGATCCTCAGCTGATTGCGCTCGATGAGCCGGCCGCCGGCATGAACGCCACCGAAAAGGTGCAGCTGCGTGAACTGATCGACCGCATCCGTCAGGACAACCGCACCATCCTGCTCATCGAGCACGACGTCAAGCTGGTGATGGGCCTGTGCGACCGCGTCACCGTGCTCGACTACGGCAAGCAGATCGCCGAGGGCACCCCGGCCGAAGTGCAGAAGAACGACAAAGTGATTGAAGCCTATCTGGGCACCGGAGGACACTGAGATGGCGGACACACTGCTCAAAGTCAAGGGCCTGAAGGTGGCCTATGGGGGCATCCAGGCCGTCAAGGGCGTGGACATGGAGGTGCGCGAAGGCGAGCTGGTCTCACTGATTGGCTCCAACGGCGCCGGCAAGACCACCACCATGAAGGCCATCACCGGCACGCTCGGTGTGCAGGCCGGTGACATCGAATACCTGGGCCGCTCCATCCAGGGCCAGGGCCCCTGGGACCTCGTCAAGCAGGGCCTGGCCATGGTGCCTGAAGGCCGTGGCGTGTTCACGCGCATGACCATTACCGAAAACCTGCAGATGGGCGCGTTCATCCGTTCCGACACGTCAGCGATTGCCGACGACATCGAAAAGATGTTTGCGCTGTTCCCGCGCCTGCGCGAACGCAAGGACCAGCTGGCGGGCACCATGTCCGGTGGCGAGCAGCAGATGCTGGCCATGGCCCGCGCGCTCATGAGCCGCCCCAAGGTCCTGCTGCTCGATGAGCCGTCCATGGGCCTGTCGCCCATCATGGTTGACAAGATCTTTGAGGTGGTGCGCGACGTGTATGCCCAGGGCATGACCGTGGTGCTGGTTGAGCAGAATGCCAGTCGCGCCCTGGCCATGGCCGATCGGGGCTATGTGATGGATTCCGGCCTGATCACCATGAGTGGCCCGGGCCAGCAGCTGCTGGACGACCCCAAGGTGCGCGCGGCCTACCTCGGAGAATGAGTTTCGGGTGTTGTTGGCGGGTGGCCTGGCCCGGGCCGTGGTGCTCACGCACTTCTGACCCCGTCCCTTTGATCCATAAGGAGCAATTCATGATGATGAAAAAGAAGATCCAGCTGGCTGTGCTGTCGGCGTTCGCAGTGGCCAGCACGCCCTTGCTGGCGCAGCAGGTCGTGAAGATCGGACATGTCGGTCCCGTCAGCGGTGCGATTGCCCACCTGGGCAAGGACAATGAGAATGGTGCCCGCCTGGCCATCGAAGAACTCAACGCCAAGGGCGTCAAAATTGGCGGCCAGACCATCAAGTTCGAGTTGGTCGCTGAAGACGACGCTGCCGATCCCAAGCAGGGCACGGCTGCTGCACAGAAGCTGGTCGACTCCAAGGTCAGCGGCGTGATCGGCCACCTGAACTCCGGCACCACCATCCCGGCTTCCAAGATTTACAACGACGCCGGGCTGCCCCAGATTTCTCCCTCGGCCACCAACCCCAAGTACACCCGCAACGGCTACAAGACCGCTTTCCGCGTGGTGGCTGACGACGTGCATCTGGGTGGCACGCTGGGCCGTTATGCTGTCAACACGCTCAAGGGCAAATCCATTGCCGTGATCGATGACCGCACGGCCTATGGCCAGGGCGTCGCCGAAGAGTTCAAGAAGGCTGTTGCAGCCAGCAAAGGCAACGTGGTGGGTCATGAGTTCACCACCGACAAGGCTTCTGACTTCATGGCCATCCTGACCAAGCTCAAGGCCAAGAACCCCGATGTGGTGTTCTTTGGCGGCATGGACGCCGTGGCTGGCCCGATGATGCGCCAGATGAAGTCCTTGGGCATCAATGCGAAGTTCATGGGCGGTGACGGCATTTGTACTTCCGAGCTGGCCAAGCTGGCCGGCGATGCCATGGCCGACGGGCAGGTGGTGTGTGCCGAAGCCGGCGGCGTGGAGGGCCAGCAGAAGAAGGGCATGGAAGACTTCAGCGCCCGCTTCAAGAAGCGTTTCAACGCCGATGTGCAGGTGTACGCTCCCTACGTTTACGACGCGGTCAACGTGATGGTCGACGCCATGGTGCGTGCCAATTCCGCAGATCCGGCCAAGTACCTGCCTGCGCTGGCCAAAACCAGCGGCTACAACGGTGTGACCGGCACGATCAGCTTCGACGAGAAGGGCGACATCAAGAACGGCGCGCTGACGCTCTACACCTACAAGGGCGGCAAGCGCGAGCAGATTGCCGTGGTCCGCTGAGTTATTGCGTGCAAGGCCTGGAGAACATGCTCCGGGCCTGAAAGAAAAGGCCGATGCAGTTCAAAGCTGCGTCGGCCTTTTATTTTGTCAAACGCCAGGGTTTGCTCCGCTGGTGCTGGAGTGGCTTGGGACTGACCTGGCACGCTCTGCGGATACCGAGGGATATCCCACTGGGCAGGTCTGCCCGAATCATCTTACATTCCAGGCAGTTCCCGAACAGGAGATCACCGTGCGGCTGATGAACGATGCAATCGATGCTTACCGTGAGCAAGGCTACCTGATCCCTCCTTACCGTCTGGAGCCAACCTTGCTGCAGTCGCTGCAGCAGGCTCTGGACCAGCTGATCCGCGATAACCCGGGCGTGCGTCCCGAAAAGCTGGTCAGTGCGCATATCGAGGGGCAAAACGACGAAGGCGTCAAGGGCAGCCAGCGCTTTCTGGAACTGGCCATGCATCCGCCCATCATCGACATGGTTCAGCAGCTGATTGGCCCCGATGTGATCCTCTGGGGCTGCCACGTGTTTTGCAAGCCGCCTGCCGAGGGTTTCGAGACGCCCTGGCACCAGGACGGCCACTACTGGCCGATCCGTCCGCTGGCCACCTGCACCGTCTGGGTGGCGCTGGAGCCCAGCACCCGCGACAACGGCTGCCTGCGTGTGATCCCGGGTTCACACCGGGCCAAGGTGCTGCACCCGCATTTGCATGAAGACCGCAACGACCTGACGCTCAACCAGCGCATGGCCGATGGCACTTTTGATGAAAACGATGCGGTGGAACTGGAGCTGCAGCCTGGGCAGATGTCGATGCACGACGTCTACATGATCCACGGTGCCAAGGCCAACCGCTCAGCGCAGCGGCGCACCGGCGTGGCCTTGCGTTTCATGCCGGGCACGTCCCTGTTTGACCGACACCTGCGCCCCTCGGATGGCCAGACCGGCGTGCCGGTCAGCTTTGCCACGCGGCCGCTGTGGTTGCTGCGCGGCGAGGACCGCACCGGCCAAAACGATTTCGAGGTCGGGCACCGGCGCTGAGCCATCAGGAGGCTCGGGGGAGGCTCAGTCCACCCTGGCGCCGCTGGCCTTGACCACGGGCTCGTAGCGGGCCAGTTCCTTTTTCATGAAGGCGCCAAACTGCTCGGGGGTGGTGGGCACCGGCTCGGCCATCAGCTGGGCAAAGCGGGTTTGCGTTTCTGGGGCGCGCAAGGCTTCTGTGAAGGCCTTGTTCAGCCGCTCCAGCACCTCGCGCGGTGTGCCGGCCGGGGCCACCAGTCCCCACCAGGTATCGATCTCGAAGCCTGCCAGCGTCTCGCCCATGGCCGGAATGTCCGGCAAGGCCTTGCTGCGCTGCGCGGTGGTGACTGCCAGGGCCTTGAGCTTGCCGGCCTTGATGTTGGCGGCGGCCGTGGCCAGGTTGTCGAAGTTGAAATCCACCTGGCCCGACAGCAAGGCCAGCTGCGCCGGATTGCCGCCGCTGTAGGGAATGTGCACCGCAAAGATGCCGGCGGCCTTCTTGAACATCTCGCCCGCGAGGTGACCTGCGCTGCCGTTGCCACCCGAGCCGTAATTGAGCCTGCCCGGATTCGCTTTGGCATACGCAATCAGGTCGGCCAGCGTGCGGATGTTCAGGCGCTGCGCCGTGTCGGCGTTCACCACCAGCACATTGGGCACACGCACCATCTGGGTGATGGGCGCGAAGTCCTTGCCGGCGTCATAGGGCATCTTGGCAAACAGCCAGGGGTTGATGGCGTGGGTGGCCACAGCGGCCAGACCGATGGTGTGACCGTCCGGCGTCGCCTTGGCCACCAGGTCGGCGCCCAGATTGCCGCCCGCGCCGGGTTTGTTGTCGACGATCACCGTCCCCAGCGTGTCCTTGACCCGCTCGGCCAGGGCCCGTGCCGTCACATCCAGCGGTCCCCCTGGGGCATAGGGCACGATCAGGCGAATGGGCTTGCCCTGCGCCCAGGAAGGCAGAGTGGCCAACGCAGCGGTGCCGAGCAGAAGTGAGCGGCGTTGCATGGCGGTCTCCTTGATGGTTTGGATCAGGCCTTGGCCTTGTCGGCTTCGGAGGTGAAGGAGTCGGCGTAGAACTCCTCAGGCGGCAGGCCACCCAGGGCCGCGTAGTCGCGCTGGGCGGATTCGACCACGATCGGCGCGCCGCAGGCATAGACCTGGAAACCCGACAGGTCGGGGTGGTCCTGCAGCACCGCCTGGTGCACGAAGCCGGTGCGGCCACTCCAGCCGTCTTCGGGTTCGGCGTTGGAAATCACCGGCACGTATTTCAGGTGGGGCATGACCTTGAGCTGCGCTTCGATCCAGTCGGCCATGTAGAGGTCGGCCGGGCGGCGACCGCCCCAATACAGCGTGGCCGGGCGGGTGATGCCCTTGTGCTGCATGTGCTCGATCAGTGCCTTGATGGGGGCAAAGCCGGTGCCCGAGGCCAGCAGGACCATGGGCTTGTCCGAATCTTCACGCAGGTAGAAGCTGCCATACGGCCCTTCGGCACGCAGGATGTCCTTTTCCTTCATGGTCGAGAACACCGGGTCGGTGAACTTGCCGCCGGGCATGTGGCGGATGTGCAGCTCGACCATGGGCGGCGAGACTTCGAGCGTGTGCGGCGCGTTGGCCATGCTGTAGCTGCGGCGCGAGTTGTCGCGCAGGATGAACTCGATGTACTGCCCGGCGCGGAACTTCATCGGGTCGTTGGCGGGCAGCTGCAGCTTGAGCACCATCACGTCGTGCGACTTTTTCTCCAGGCTGGCCACGCGCACCGGCATTTTCTTGACCGGCAGGCCGCCTTCTTCGGTCACCTGTTTGGATTCGAGCACCACATCGCTCTGGGCGGTGGCGCAGCAGGTCAGGATCAGGCCCTGCGCTTCTTCATCGGCCGACAGGGCTTTGTCCTGGTGCGGGCCGTGCACCACGGTGCCCGAGAGTTTTTTGCACTTGCACGAACCGCAGGCGCCGTCCTTGCAGCCGTAGGGCAGTCCAATGCCCTGGCGGATGCCAGCGGCCAGCAGGGTTTCGGACGCCTCGGCGGCAAAGCTGCGGCCGCTGGGCTGAACGGTGATCTGGAAGCTCATGTTTTCGGTATCCTTGCGGGGTTTTCTGACCCGGAACCCCTGATTTTGCCCTCAAACCAGACCCCTCTTGGCGCCTTGCCGGCGCGCTTTCGCCGCCCGCGGGTGCTGATCGTCGGTTGTGGCGACGTGGGCCTGCGTGCCGCAGGGCAGCTGGGGGCGCCGCAAAGCCGGCGTGTGCGTCTGCTGGCCCTGACGTCTTCGCCCGAGCGAGTGCCGCTGCTGCGCGCCTGCGGCATCACCCCTTTGATGGGCGACCTGGACCGGCCCGAAACGCTGCGCCGCCTGTCGGGGCTGTCGCAGCGGGTGCTGCACCTGGCGCCGCCGCCCAGTGATGTGCGTGGCGTGGTGAACCATGACCCGCGCACCCGCGACCTGCTGCGTGCCCTGCGCCTGCGCAGCGCGCCCGGGGCGCTGGTGTATGCCTCCACCACCGGGGTGTATGGCGATTGCCAGGGGCAATGGGTGACCGAGTCGCGTGCGGTGCAGCCCCACACCGCCCGTGCCCGCCGCCGGGTGGACGCAGAGCAGTGGGTACGGCTGCTGGGCCGCTCGGGCGTGCGCAGCACCATCCTGCGGGTGCCGGGCATCTATGCCCAGGACCGCGAGGGTGGTACTCCGCGCGAGCGCCTGCTCAAGGGCACGCCGGTGCTGCAGGCTCAGGACGACGTCTACACCAACCACATCCATGCCAACGACCTGGCCCGTGCCTGCATGCTGGCGCTGTGGCGCGGACGGCCTCAGCGCACGCTCAACGTCTGCGACGACACCGACATGAAGATGGGGGACTATTTCGACCTCGCGGCCGACCTGATGGGCTTGCCGCGTCCGCCGCGCATCCCCCGCGCCTCGGCCAGCGAGGTGCTGCCGCTGATGCTGTTGAGCTTCATGAGCGAGTCGCGCCGGCTGGACAACACCCGCCTGAAAAAAGAGCTGCGCCTGAAGCTGCAGGTGTCCCACGTCAAGCAGGGCCTGAGCCCTCAGACAGGCCTGTTTGGAGCCTGAACATGGAGAGCCTGCGCATCGACAAATGGCTCTGGGCGGCGCGCTTTTACAAAACCCGCAGCGTGGCCGCTGAAGAGATCGGCAAGAACCGCGTGCAGGTCAATGGCCAGGACGCGAAAGCCTCGCGCGAGGTGCGTGCCGGCGACCGGGTGCGTCTGCGCCAGGGGCAGGTGGAGCGCGAAGTGCTGGTGCGCGGCGTCAGCGCCATCCGCGGGCCTGCGCCGGTGGCGCAACTGCTTTACGAAGAAACGCCCGAAAGCCTGCAGGCCCGAGAAGCCGCAGCGCAGCAGCGGCGACTGGCGGCAGAGCCTGCGATGAGCATTGAGCAAGGCCGGCCCACCAAGCGCGACCGCCGCCAGATGGACAAGGCCTGGAACGAGCGCTGGAGCGCCGGGCTGGACTGAGCCGCTCAGGCTGGCGCGACCGAGTCGAGGGCGTCAGCCAGCAGGCCGGCGATGCCCACGCTGTTGCTGGCGTGGGGCACCGAGTCGGTGCTCCATACCCGACCGACCCCGGCAGACCGAATCACCTGCAGGGCATCGCCCGCAAACAGCGCGTGGGTCACGGCCACATCGACCGACCGGGCGCCTGCGGCCAGCAGCGCGCGCGCGGCCTGCGCCAGGGTCCGGCCGCTGCTGGCGATGTCGTCAAGCAGCACCACCGCGCGGTCCTTCACATCCACCTGAGGCAGAACGACCTCAACCTCGCGGTCGCCGTGCCGGTTTTTGCTGCACACCGCGTGCTCCAGCCCGTGCGCCCGGGCTGCCGCCTGGATCCACTGCGCCGACTCCTCGTCGGGGCCCACCAGAAGGGCGTCGGGGCATTGCCTGAAGACCCAGTCGCCCAGCAGTGGCGCGGCCGTCAGGGCCAGCGTTTGCCGGGCCGGTACAGCTTGCGCCAGCGTGGCCACGCGGTGCAGGTGCGGGTCGATGGTGAGCACCGCATCGAACAGCTGCGCCAGGTGTTCGCCCACGATGGTCTGGCTGATCGCTTCACCAGGGTGGAAGGCGATGTCCTGGCGCATGTAGGCGAGGTAGGGGGCCACCAGCGTCAGCTGCCTGGCGCCGAGCGTGCGTGCGGTGCGCGCGGTCAGCAGCAGCTCCAACAGCTTGACGTTGGGCCCGTGGAGCGAACGCAGGAGGACCACGCGCTGCGGCAGTTGCGGCGGCAGGCGCAGCCGCAATTCACCGTCCGGGAACACGTGGCGTTCAATTTCTGCCAGCGCCATGCCGCTGGCTGCGGCGATCCGGCGGGCCAGCGGCAGTTCATCGGCAAAGCACAGCAGCAGGGTAGGTGTTGGCATCAGAACTCCACAAAAGCATGAGGCACATCGCTGGCGCTGCCGATGCTGTAGCCCGCCGACTTGTCGCAGGCTTGGCGCGCAAACTGCAGGTCCGAGGGGTATTGCGCGTACACCCGGTAGAGCAGGTCGCCCACCGCGACGGTCTCGCCCAGCTTGCGGGCGAGGTCGACACCGGCCTGGCGCACCTTGGGCGCACCCGCAAAACGGGCAATGCGGGCCATCTGGAGGTTGTCGATGCCGCAGACCACGCCTGCACGCTCGGCCCGCACATCAAAGCTCAACGGGCCCAGTGCCAGCTGGTTGTGGTCAAACGGGTGCGCGCCCTGCGCCCGAATGATGTCGTTCATCTTGGACAGGGCACGGCCCGAGTCCAGGATGTCGCGGGCGATGGCAAAGCCGTCTCCGCCCCGCACGTCGGGGCTGAACTCGATCAGCCGGCCCGCCAGCCGCAAGGATTTCTGGCGCAGGTCGATCGGCGCGCGCGGGTCGTTTTCGAGCACCCGCATCACGTCGCGCGCCTCCAGCACCGGACCGATGCCCAGACCGATGGGCTGGCGGCCATCGCTGATGACCACATCGAGCGACAGGTTCAGGCGCCGCGCCACGTACTCGAACAGCCGCTTCAGGCGCTGGGCTTCGGGCATGGAGCGCACCTTGGCCGTGGGGCCGATCGGGATGTCGAGCACCAGGTGGGTGGAGCCGGCCGACACCTTCTTGGACAGGATGGAGGCGACCATCTGGGCAGGGGAGTCCAGCGACAGGGGCCGCTCCACCGAAATCAGCACATCGTCTGCCGGCGAGAGCTGGGCCGTGCCGCCCCAGGTCAGGCAGCCGTGGTGTGCGCGCACGATCTCGGCCATTTTTTCAAAAGGCAGTTCGACATCGGCCAGCACCTCCATGGTGTCGGCAGTGCCCGCAGGCGAGGTGATGGCCCGCGAAGAAGTCTTGGGACAGACCATGCCGTGCGCAGCCACGATCGGCACGATCAGCATGGAGGTGCGGTTGCCCGGAATACCGCCGATACAGTGCTTGTCGACCACCACGTGCTCGTTCCAGTCCAGGCGCCGCCCGGCTTCGATCATGGCCTGGGTCAGGTAGTAAACCTCTTCGCGGTCGAGCTCGTCGCGGTGGGTCGCCACCACAAAGGCGGTGAGTTCAATCTTGGAATAGTGGTGTTCGGCGACGTCGCGGATGATGCCGCGAAAGTCATCGAGCTCGAGCCGTTCCCCAGCCAGCTTGCGGTGCAAAGCCTGAATGGATTCGGGCGGGTCGGCCTGCGAAACGGTGACCAGGTGCCCGTTGTCCAGACCCAGCTGCTCGAACGCGCCGTCCGAGAGCCCCAACTCGTTGCAGGCCAGGAAGTCGCCGTTGTCGACCACGTTCAGGGTGGCCAGAACGCTGCGGCCATTGGCGCGCACCTCGACCTTGGACAGTGCCTTGAAGCCCTCGGCCCGGTACACCTCGCAGTCCCGGTGCATGTAGGCCACGTTCTCGTGGTAAGTGTCGATCCGCATGCGCCGCAGGCTCAGCCGGGCTGGCTTTGGTGCTTGACCAGTGGCAACAGTGTCTTGGCTCATGGGGCCATTGTGGCCCATCAGCCCGGACTCCAGTGTCATCCGGACCGCGCCCAAATTTGTTGGTAAAGGCCTTGGGGGTCGTGGTCGCGAGCCTGTTTTTCAGGGTTGAAGCGCCGACCACCCCTGGGGTCGGTGCCGCGGCCACTCAGGTACAGCCAATTGCCCTGGTTGCTGTAGACGTCGTAGTCGATCAAACGGGATTCGAACCAGGCAGCGCCTGCGCGCCAGTCGCATTGCAGGTCATGGACCAGGTAGCTGGCGACATTTTGTCGCAGGCGGTTGGACAAAAATCCCGTGGAGGCGAGTTCGCGCATACCGGCGTCGATCAGGCGCTGCCCCGTTTGCCCCCGGCACCAGCGCGCAAAGGCAGCAGCATCGTGCGCAGGCGTGCCCATCTGTGACAGGCCACGGGCGCGGTACAGCCGCGGCCCATGCTTGCGGTGGAGCCACCGGAAGTGGTCTCGCCAGAGCAGTTCAAAACGGATCCAGTCACTGCTTTCGCTGGCGCCATGCTCGCCTTCAAAGGCCGCCACCTCCGCCCAGGCCCGTCTGGCTGACAGTGCCCCTGTGGCCAGCCACGGAGAGATTTTGGTGGAGTGGTCAATGCCGTAAGGCGCATTGCGCGTCTTTTTGTAGCTGTGGGGGAGGCCGCGTGCGCAGTACTGTGCGATGTGGTCCAGAGCCGCCGCTTCGCCGCCATGGAATTCGGCGCGTGTGAACGGGAAGGAAGAGCGTGCATCCGGTTCGGGCCAGACGGGTGGCGTTGGTCCACCAGGCAAGGCGCGGGTCAGTGCAGACACAGCGGCCTGTGGTGGCAAGGCCGGGATGGTGTCGGGTTCAGCAAGCGGTGTTGGGACGGCCGCGCCGGTTTTTTCCAGTGCTTGCCGAAACGGCGTGAAGTGGTCGGGTACCTGCTCGGGTGTAAATGGCAGTTGCTCTGGCGCCATCAGGGTGGACTGCCATACGGTTTTCACTTGCAGGCCCTGAGCCCGCAGGGCTTGCACCACCGCCTGCTCTTCTGGAGCGGCAATGTCTTCACACACGAGAACCGAGGCTAGGAGCTGGCGCGCCACCAGGGCCAGAACTTCGGCAGGCGCCCCGCTGAACTGCAGCAGCTGGCTGCCCATCTTGCGAAGTTTTTCGTCCAGCGCCTGCAAGGCCATCGCCTGCCAAACCTGACGGTGGGGGCCAACGCGCTCAAAGCCCCAGGGTGTGCTGCCGTGCCCTGCCGTGTCGTGCACGAACACAGGCAGCAGCCAGCCTTGCCCCTGGCGTGCGGTTTCAAGGGCCAGCTGCAATGCAGCTTGGTCGTGCAGGCGCAGGTCTTGCCTGAACCAGAAGATCACGCCTGTGGCGTATGCCGTTGCACATCTGTGGGGGGCGGTGTACGGGTTCATGGGCAAGGCCCTGCTTTGCTGGGTGTGGGCAAACGCGGGGTGTGCAGCCACTGGCTCAAAACCCCGCTGCTGGTACTTTTGCTGGCTTTGACACTGAAGCTCGGCGGCAGCAAAGACAGCCGGTAGCCATGGCCACGCTGCAGGTTGATCTGCACGCCGTGCGCGCGCATTTTGCGGTTGACGCGGTGCACATACAGGGCCACCAGCGCTTTGTTGGGTGTCTGGGCTGCGCCTGCAGCCAGGGCTTTCAGCACCTCCAGTGACGAAACGCATTGCGCCCCGTTTCGAAAAAACACTGCGCAGACCTGTGTTTCACGGCAGGTCAGCCAGATGTGCTGGTCACCGCTGAACAAGGTTTGGGTGAGGTGGTCAAAGTGCAACGGGCCAAACGCCGAAATGCTGGCGGCCACGCCGCGGCAGCGTCTGAGCAAGGCCCTGACCATGGCCCTGAGCAAGAGGGCTGTGCTGTGTGCCGGCAGGCAACGGTCGGCGCCCGCATCCAGCCATGGGGTGGCGTTGGTCAAGCTGGGCGGCAACAGCGCCAGCACCAAGGGAGGAGAGGTCAAACCCCAAAGGGCTTGCGACAGGGCCTTGGGGTTGGGCCCCTGCGCGGGGTCGGGCTCCAGCACCCACACCGCGCCCTCCCCCCCATGGCAGGTCCAGTGTTGTACCGCCTCGGTCCACGCCATCACACGGCAATGCCGACGGTCCAGCCCCGATTCCTGCAGCGCCAGCTCGCAGGCCGGTGCACTTTGCGAAGAGCAGACCAGCAAAACCGGGTCCGAGTCCGGCAAGCACGCCTTGACGGCGTGCACGCGGATGGGGTCAGACGGCGAAGGCATGGCGCAATGCGTGGGTCAAGCCACAGCGGTGTGCAAGAAAGAGTGCAACTGAAACACTGAATTGGGCGCCACAGGCCGCCACGCCTGCGGCATAGGCCCCAGGCGAAAACCCGAAAGCCGGGGAGTTTCAGACGCGGCGAGCGTCAGGTCGGGCCTGGCGAATTCCCCCAGCGTGCGAGTGCTCAGGTAAGCACTTAGGGCGGTATTGAAATCCGACTCCAGCTGCTCGATTGGCGAAGCAGGCATGTTGTCCTGTGCAGGGTTGACCAGGTCTTCCAGCAGGAAGACCACGTCCCAAACCGTGGTCTGGTCCGGTGCTTTTGACAGTCCGTAACCGCCGCCGGGCCCCCGGAAAGACCGGACCAGGTCGGCTTCGCGCAAAGCGCGCATCAGGCTCTCCAGGTAGGACACCGACAGACCCAGTCGTTTAGCCAGTGTCTGTGTGGTCACCGTCATGGAAACCGGTACCGACGCCATGGTGGTCAGTATTTCAAGGCAATGCCAGGTTTTTTTGCTCAGCATCTTGGTTCCTTGTATCGATACGATGTCGGGAATCTACATTCGAATCGGTTAATCAAGACAATTCATGCCATATTTCTTTGATAATCCTCTTCATAATCTATTCAAAAATCGGTAAATGAACTCAGAAACTGTGCAGCACAGGATAGGCGCCATGGCATCCCTCAGCGGTGTGCCTGTACCAACACTCCGGGTTTGGGAAGCCCGCTACAGCGCTTTCTCCCCGGGCAAATCACAAGGGCGCCACCGGCTCTACAACGACACCGATGTTTTGCGTGCAGGCTTGCTGCGCCAGCTGACCGAGGCAGGCCATGCCATCAGCACGATCGCGCATCTGGATGCGGCGGCGTTGAGCGCACTGCTGACGCAGCAGCGCAGTGCCCAGCTTCAGCGCACGGTGCAGGCCCGGACCGTGCAGGCGGTCACGCTGGCGGTGGTAGGGCTGTCTCTGGCAGCGCGGTTGCAGTCGCAGGCATTTACCCAACTTTTTGATGGCCACGCGCTGCGCATCAGTGACACCCTGCCTGATCTTGCACAGGCTCGCACGCATGCCTTTGCCGACAGGCCCGACATCCTGGTTGTGCGTGTCAATTCCTTGCACATGGCCAGCCAGGCCGATATTCGCCAACTGGCGCAGCGGCTGCGTGTCGCGCATGTCATCGTGCTCTACAGCTTTGGGCAAGAGCCGGTGGTCCAGGCCTTGAAGCTGTCGGGCATGCTGGTGCGCCGCGAACCGATTGCCGACGCCGAACTGTCCGATTTGATTGGCGCGGTCTTGCTTGTTGACCCCTCGCTTGCCACAGGTCAGGTGCAGCCCGGCGTCATGATCCCGCCTCGCCAATACAGCGACCATACGCTTGCCAAGGTGGCGGGCATTTCCACCAATGTGCTGTGTGAATGCCCAAGGCATGTGGCCGAGCTGATCACCCAACTTGCCAGCTTTGAGCAGTACAGCCAGGAGTGCCTGAACAACAGCGCCGAGGACGCGCAGCTGCATGCTTATCTCAGTGCAGTCTCGGGCTCGGCACGAGCACTTTTTGAGCGTGCGCTCGAGAGGGTTGCTGCACACGAAGGCATCAGCTTGGACGAGGGACCGGATGCGCCGTGAGCGGTTTGGTGCTCAGGCCAGCAGGTCCGAGCGATGGTCTTGTCAGGTACAAAAAAGCCGCACCGTGTTGAACGTGTGCGGCTTTTGCTGTGGTGCCCGGGGCCGGAATCGAACCGGCACGCCTTGCGGCGGGGGATTTTGAGTCCCCTGCGTCTACCAATTTCACCACCCGGGCTGTGCGCGGATTATGACACAGGGCATTGTCGCGTCCGTCTGCAAGCGCACCGGCTGTGGCGGGTTTGGCAGGGGCTTTGGGCCCGGCCGCGCGGGTCGGCGTGGCGCGCAGTGCAGGCCTGGCTCAAGTAGGTGCGCTTGCTGCCGATTCCGAAGAAGATGCTTTCTGGATTTTTGCGATGAAACTGCGTTCATTCTGGTCGATGGCTGTGGCGTCTGCGGTGGTCTGCTGCCTTGCTGGCACGGCGCAGGCGGCCAAGCCGGCTGCAGGCAAGGGTTGTCTGGTGGCCGAATTCAAGACCCTGGCCTTGAGCCAGAACGATGTGGTCTTGCGCATGCAACAAGCCCAGGCCTGGCTGCAGAAAAACATGGCCAGGTGCTCGTCCGAGCAGTTGTCGGCCATCATGGACAACAGCCCGTCCTGGCTGGGCCATGCGCTGACCCCTGCGCTGAGCGGGCTCATCGAGGGCGCCATCGAGGTCAAGATGTCAGGCAACCCGAGCCTGATGAGCCAGCTCTACGATTCCACAGGGAAGGAAGTCGCCACTTCGGTCACCACCATCAAGAATCCGCCGCCACGCGCGCCGGTGGTGCAGCCCATGGTGGTTCAGGGTGGGTTGGCGGGCGCAGTCAACTACGGCAACATGACCGGCCCGTCGACCTCCATCGTCAACCAGACCGGCAACCAGAGCAGCAACCAGAATGCCCAGCAGTTCCAGGGCGGATTCAACAACCAGCAGCAACAGGGTCAGTCGGGCCAGATGCCTGGCCGCTGACCGCGTAACACCCTGCGGGGAAATGGGCTGAGGTACTTGTGGCAAAGTACTGGGATGATTTATCCAACCATTGAAGATGCGATTGGCAAGACGCCGCTGGTGGCGCTGCAGCGCGTAGCTCCGGCCATTGGCAAGAACCGTGGCAACGTCATCCTGGGCAAGCTCGAAGGCAACAACCCGGCCGGCTCGGTCAAGGACCGCCCGGCGCTCTCGATGATCCGCCGCGCCGAAGAGCGTGGCGAGATCAAACCCGGCGACACCCTGATCGAGGCCACTTCGGGCAACACCGGCATTGCGCTGGCCATGGCCGCGGCCATCAAGGGTTACCGCATGATCCTCATCATGCCCGAGGACCTCTCGATCGAGCGCGCCCAGACCATGAAGGCCTTCGGTGCCGAGCTGATCCTCACGCCCAAGAGCGGCGGCATGGAATACGCCCGCGACCTGGCCGACAACATGGCGGCGCAAGGCAAAGGTCGCATCCTCGACCAGTTCGCCAACCCCGACAACCCCCGCATCCACTACGAAACCACCGGCCCCGAAATCTGGGAGCAGACCGGCGGCAAGGTCACCCACTTTGTGAGCGCCATGGGCACCACCGGGACCATCACCGGTGTCTCGCGGTTCCTCAAGGAAAAGAACCCGGCGATCCGCATCGTTGGTGCACAGCCCAGCGAGGGCTCGCGCATCCCGGGCATCCGCAAGTGGCCGCAGGAATACCTGCCCAAGATCTATGACCCCAGCCACGTGGACGAGCTGGTTTATGTGAGCCAGAGCGATGCCGAAGAGACCTGCCGCGAAATGGCCCGCACCGAAGGCATTTTTGCCGGCATCTCGGCCGCTGGTGCTTGCTGGGTGGCGCAGCAGATCGCGGCCACTGTGGAGAACGCGACCATCGTCTTCATCGTCTGCGACCGTGGCGACCGTTACCTGTCCACCGGCGTTTTCCCAGCCTGACGACCACCAGAACACTGCCATGGCCGAATACCGTTTTTGCCCGCAATGCGCCACGCCACTGGCCTGGCTGACCCAGATGGAAGACGGCGGTGAGCAGATGCGTCTGCGCTGCACCGCCTGCGATTTTGTGCACTGGAACAACCCCACGCCGGTACTGGCGGGCATCGTGCAGGTGGGCGACCAGGTGTTGCTGGCCCGCAATGCCGCCTGGCCTGGCCGACGCTTTGCGTTGATCACCGGCTTCATGGAAGCAGGCGAAACGCCCGAAGATGGCATTCGCCGCGAGGTCAAGGAAGAGACCAACCTCGAGGTGTCGGCGCTCCAGCTGGTGGGCGTCTACGATTTCCAGCGCATGAACCAGGTGATCATTGCCTACCATGCGCAGGCCCAGGGCGAGGTGCGGCTTTCGCCCGAGCTGGCCGAGTACAAGATGTTTGATTTGAAGGACCTGATCTGCTGGCCTGCAGGCACCGGCTACGCGCTGGGCGACTGGCTGCGCACCCAGGGGATCGAGCCAACCTTTATGAGCTGGGCTGAGCGCGAAGCGCAAAGCCAGGAGACCGCCGAGTGAACACCGATAAGGAAATCGACACCAGTGGCCTGAACTGCCCGCTGCCCATCCTCAAGGCCAAGAAGGCGCTGACCGAACTGCAAAGCGGCCAGACTCTCAAGGTGATTTCGACCGACCCGGGCTCCTGGCGCGACTTCGAGGCTTTTGCACGGCAGACCGGTAACGAACTGGTGTCGCAGGAAAAGACCGAGACGAATTTCGTCTACGTGCTCAAACGCCGTTGAGGGCACGACCTTCAAAGCAAAGGGCGCCAGTGGCGCCCTTTGTTGGAGCGGTCAGGCTCAGCTCAGCCGCTGCAGCTGTTCCTTGACTTTGACCAAGGTCGAGGTGAACTCGGCCACACGCTTTTTCTCCTGCTCGATCACGGCGGGCGGTGCCTTGGCCACGAAGGCCTCGTTGGAGAGCTTGCCGTTGGCCTTGGTGATCTCGCCTTCGAGGCGGGTGGCTTCCTTGGTCAAACGGGCTTTTTCGGCCGCCACGTCGATTTCCATGAACAGGCACAGGCGGGCATCGCCCACCACGGCCACTGGCGCTGCTTGTGCAGCAGCGGCCCAGTCGGCTTCGTGGTCAAACACCTTGACTTCGCTGAGCTTGGCCAGGGCCTGCAGCACAGGTGCGGCACTTTGCATGAAAGCGGTGTCACCCAAGACGAACAGCGGCAGGCGCGTGGCGGGCGAGACGTTCATCTCGCCGCGCAGGTTGCGGCAGGCGTCGACCAGGGTCTTGAGCTTGGCGACATGGGCCTCGGCCTGAGCGTCAATGCGTTCGGGCTGGCTGACCGGGTAGGCGGCGATGCTGACCGACTCCCCCGAACGTCCAGCCACCGGAGCGACCTTTTGCCAGAGTTCTTCGGTGATGAAGGGGATGATCGGGTGCGCGAGTCGCAGGATCGTTTCCAGCGTGCGGATCAGCGTGCGGCGCGTGCCGCGCTGCTGCGCTTCATTGCCGGTGTTGATCTGCACCTTGGCGATTTCGAGGTACCAGTCGCAGAACTCGTTCCAGACGAAGTCGTAGATCGTGTTGGCCACGTTGTCGAGGCGGTATTCGGCAAAGCCCTTGGCCACCTCGGCTTCGATGCGCTGTAGCTGCGAGACGATCCAGCGGTCGGCCTGGCTGAATTCCAGATAGCCACCGCCGGGCAGGCACTCGGCCGCGCCGTGTTCCTTGAGGCCGCAGTCCTGGCCTTCGCAGTTCATCAGCACGAAGCGGGTGGCGTTCCACAGCTTGTTGCAGAAGTTGCGGTAGCCCTCGCAGCGCTTGCTGTCGAAGTTGATGCTGCGGCCCAGCGTGGCCAGCGCCGCAAACGTGAAGCGCAGCGCATCGGCGCCGTAGGCCGGGATGCCGTCGGGGAATTCCTTTTCGGTCTGCTTGCGCACCTTGGGCGCAGTCTCGGGTTTGCGCAGGCCCTGGGTGCGCTTTTCCAGCAGGGGCTCGAGCGAGATGCCGTCGATCAGGTCCACCGGGTCGAGTACATTGCCCTCGGACTTGCTCATCTTCTTGCCCTGCGCGTCCAGCACCAGACCGTGGATGTACACATGCTTGAACGGCACACGCCCGGTGAAGTGCGTGGTCATCATGATCATGCGGGCGACCCAGAAGAAGATGATGTCGTAGCCGGTGACCAGCACACTGCTGGGCAGGTAGAGGTCGTAGTCGCCCAGACCCGATCGCACTGAGCTTGTCGAAGTGCCTGCCTGGGCTTCGGCACCCCCAACGGATTCGGGCCAGCCCATGGTGGAAAACGGCACAAGCGCCGACGAGTACCAGGTGTCGAGCACATCTTCGTCGCGCTTGAGGGTCTTGCCTGGGGCCTGGGCTTGCGCTTCGGCTTCGTTACGCGCCACATAGACCTTGCCGTCTTCGTCGTACCAGGCCGGGATCTGGTGGCCCCACCACAGTTGGCGCGAGATGCACCAGTCCTGGATGTTGTTCATCCACTGGTTGTAGGTGTTGACCCAGTTCTCGGGCACAAAGCTGACTTCGCCAGATTGCACCGCGTCGATGGCTTTTTGCGCGATGCTCTTGCCTGTGGCGTCGCCTTTGCCGATCTGGTTCATGGCGACGAACCACTGGTCGGTCAGCATGGGCTCGATCACCTGACCGGTGCGGGCGCAGCGGGGTACCATCAGTTTGTGCTTTTTCACTTCGACCAGCTGGCCAGCGGCTTCGAGGTCGGCCACCACGGCCTTGCGGGCCACGAAGCGGTCCAGGCCACGGTACTTTTCGGGCGCGTTGTCGTTGACCGTGGCATCGAGGTTGAGCACGCAGATCATGTCCAGCTTGTGGCGCTGGCCCACGGCGTAGTCGTTGGTGTCGTGCGCAGGCGTGACCTTCACCACGCCGGTGCCGAAGTCCTTGTCCACGTACTCGTCGGCGATCACGGGGATGGTGCGGCCGCACAGCGGCAGGTTCACCTGCTGGCCGATCAGGTGCTTGTAACGCTCGTCTTCGGGGTGCACCATCACGGCCACGTCCCCCAGCAGGGTTTCGGGGCGGGTGGTGGCGACGCTCAGTGCGCCGCTTCCGTCCGCCAGTTCATAGCGGATGTGCCACATCGAGCCGTCTTCTTCCTCGCTCTCGACTTCCAGATCAGACACCGCGCTCATGAGCACCGGGTCCCAGTTGACCAGACGCTTGCCACGGTAGATCAGGCCCTGCTCATAGAGCTTCACAAAGGTCTCGGTCACCACCTTGGAGAGCTTGTCGTCCATGGTGAAGTACTCGCGGCTCCAGTCCACGCTGTCGCCCATGCGGCGCATCTGCTGCGTTATGGTGTTGCCCGACTGCTCTTTCCACTCCCAGACCTTGGCCACAAAGTTCTTACGCGCCTCGGCCGGTGTCGGGCCCATGTCGTGGCGGCTGATGCCCTGGCCTTGCAGCTGGCGCTCCACCACGATCTGGGTGGCGATACCCGCGTGGTCGGTGCCCGGAATCCAGGCGGTGTTGAAGCCCATCATGCGGTGGTAGCGCGTCAACGAGTCCATGATGGTCTGGTTGAAGGCGTGGCCCATGTGCAGGGTGCCCGTCACGTTGGGCGGGGGCAGCTGGATGGCAAAGGCGAGCGCACCGTCCCTGGGGACCTGCGTGCCACGGAAACCGGCCACGCCGTAGCCGCGCTTTTCCCACTCGGGGCCCCAATGGGCTTCCAGAGCGGCAGGTTCGAAGGACTTGGACAGGCTCTCCAGGCCGGGTTGGGCAGGGGTGGTGCTCATGGTGGGGGTCTTGGAAACGGGTGGGCGGCACAGCAGCTGTGCCGCAAGCGGCCCAGCCGGGCCGAAAACCCTCGATTTTACCGGCCCGCCCGGTGTTTCCCCCAGTGTCGCCCCCTGCTCAATCCATCCGGATGTTGGCGGCCTTGATGGCTTTGGCCCAGTCGGCCGTTTCGCGTTCGAGCACGCGGGTGGTGTCGGCCGGTGAGAGGTAGCGCACTTCAATGCCCGCCGCATCGGCACGCTGGCGGGTTTCAGGCATGTCCATGGCGCGCTTGAGGTCGCCAGAGAGCTTTTGCAGCACAGCCGCTGGGGTGCCAGCCGGTGCGTAAATGGCCACCCAGGATTCGAGTTCGAAGTTCGACAGGCCAGCTTCGGCCACGGTGGGCACCTGCGGCATGCCCGGGTGGCGGCTCTTGCCGGTCACGGCCAGGGCCTTGAGCTTGCCCGACTGCACATGCTGCATGACCGAGGGCGGTGTGGTGATGAAGACCTGGACCTGCCCGGCCAGCACATCGGCGATGGCCTGGCCCGAACCCTTGTAGGGCACGTGGGTCATTTGCGCGCCGGTCTGCATCTTGAAGATTTCGGTGCCGATGTGCGAGACCGAGCCGTTGCCCTGCGAAGCGTAATTGAGCTTGTCCGGGTTGGCCTTGGCGTAGGCGATGAACTCGCGCAGGGTGTTGACCGGCACCGAAGGGTGTACCGCCACCACATTGGTGGCCACCGTCACCAGGCCGACCGGCGTGAGGTCTTTCAGGTCCCAGGGCAGCTTGTCCATCAGGATCGGGTTGGCGATGTGGTAGCCGGAGTACGAGACCAGCAGCGTGTGCCCGTCCTTGGCGCCACGGGCCACCATCTGGTAGGCCAGGTTGCCGCTGGCGCCGGGCTTGTTTTCGATCACCACCGACTGGCCCATGACCTTGGCCAGGCTGTCGCCGACCAGGCGGGCCGAGGTGTCGACCAGGCCGCCGGGCGGATTGGGCACGACCAGGCTGACCGGGCGTGCCGGGAAGGTCTGGGCCGACAGGCCCAAGGGTGCGAGCAGTGCGCCAGCGCTCAGGGCCAGCACAGCGAAGCGGCGTTGCAGTGTCATGGTGTTGTCTCCGTGGGTTTTGTTGAAGGGTGCTTAGCGCATGCCGATGCGGGCGTTGGGCCCGAACACCGTGGCCGCTTCTTTGGGCAGGCTGCGCCAGTACTGGGGTGAGGCCTGCACCTGACCTTGCAGTGCGGCAGCTGCATGCCAGCCCCAGCGCGGGTCGTACAAAAAGGCGCGGGCCAGGGCCACCAGGTCGGCATCGCCGCGCTGCAGAACGCCTTCGGCCTGGGCGGGCTCGGTGATCAGCCCCACGGCGATGGTCGGCAGGCTGGTCTGCGCCTTGACGGCCCGCGCCAGGTGCACCTGGTATTCGGGGCCGATGGCAATTTTTTGCAGCGGCGACACGCCGCCGGAGGACATGTGCACGAACTGCGCCCCGGCGGCCTCGATGCGACGGCTCAGCTCGGCGCTCTCCTCGATGGTCCAGCCGCCTTCCACCCAGTCGGTGCCCGACAGGCGGATGCCCAGCGTGCCATCGAACACCTCGCGCACCGCCTCGAAGACTTCCATGACCAAGCGGATGCGGTTCTCGAAGCTGCCGCCATAGGCATCGCTGCGCTGGTTGGACAGGGGCGACAGGAACTGGTGCAGCAGGTAGCCGTGGGCGCCGTGCAGCTCGATCGCGTCGATGCCGATGGCCTGCGCGCGCCGGGCGGTGGCCACGAAGTCCTTGCGGACCTTGGCCAGGCCTTCAGGTGTGAGTTCGGCCGGGGCCGGCTCCTGCGGCAGGTGGGGCAGGGCGCTGGGGGCCAGCGGTGTCCAGCCGCCGTCCTGCGGCGCGATCAGCATGCCGCCGCGCCAGGGCACCTCGCTCGAGGCTTTGCGCCCCGCATGGGCGATCTGCATGCACACCGGCACATCGGGCGCCTGTTGGCGGGCGCGGTGGAGTTTGTCCTGCAGGGCGGCCTGGGTGGCGTCGTCCCACAGACCCAGGCAGGCCGGGGTGATGCGGCCTTCGGCTGACACGGCCGTGGCTTCGAGCATCAGCAGGCCCGCGCCGCTGTTGAGCAGGTTGGTCCAGTGGCTCAGGTGCCAGTCGGTGGCCTGGCCCTCGTGCGCCGAGTACTGGCACATGGGCGCAATGACGATGCGGTTGGGCAGGGTGAGTGGCCCGCGCGGGGCCTGGAAGGTGAAGGGGGTGAACAGCAGGCTCATGAATGCATGCTAACCAAAGCCGCCGCTTGCCGCGATCCGGCTGGCGACACCCCCTCAGCCTGCCGGGCTGGACGGGGTCCAGACGGCCCATTCGGCGCCCAGCGGGGCCTCGATGCCCAGGGGTGCACCCGTGAGGGGGTGACGCAGCCCCAGTTGCCAGGCGTGCAGCCACAGGCGGCCCACGCCCAGCTGCTCTGCCACGGCGCGGTTGAGCGGGCCTTTGCCATGGGTGGCGTCACCGAGGATGGGGTGGGCGATGTGCTTGGCATGCCGGCGCAGCTGGTGGCGCCGCCCGGTCAGGGGCTGCAGTTCCACATCGGCCCAGCGCAAGGTCGCAAACTCACCCTGCGGGATCGGCAGCTCGCCCCGGTGCAGGGTGCGCAGCCGGGTCTGGGCGCTTTGCACTTCCTCGCGCTGGCTGCGCATGTCGTCGGGCATGCGCCGCAGGGGGTGGTCGATGAACTGCTCGTCTGCGGGCCAGCCGCGCACGATGGCCCGGTAGGTCTTGCGCAGCCCTTCACCGCTCTCAAAGGCCTCGCCCAGGGCACGGGCGACTTCGGCGCTCAGGGCAAACACCAGCACGCCGCTGGTGCCCTTGTCGAGCCGGTGCGCGGGCCAGACCGGCTGCCCGATCTGGTCGCGCAGGGTCTGCAGCACAAAGCGCGATTCCCCCTTGTCCAGCGGGGTGCGGTGCACCAGCCAGCCAGCGGGTTTGTTGACGATGGCGAGATAATCGTCCTGGAAAAGGATATCGAGCATGCTGTTCCTATTGTCCCCCGCCAAATCCCTGGACTACGACACGCCCGCAGGCGATGTGCCGCACACCCTGCCTGCTTTTGTGCCGCAAGCGGCCGAGCTGATCGAGGTGCTGCGCCCGTACTCGCCGCAGAAGATCGCCGAGCTGATGGACCTGTCGGACGCGTTGTCGGTGCTCAACGTGGCGCGTTACGAGGCCTGGAGCCCCAAGTTCACCGCCAAAAATTCGAAGCAGGCAGTGCTGGCCTTCAATGGCGACGTGTACGAAGGCCTGGACGCCAAGACCCTGAGCCCCAAGCAGCTCGAATGGGCGCAGGAGCATGTCTGCATTTTGAGTGGTCTGTATGGCGTGCTGCGCCCGCTCGACTGGATGCAGCCCTACCGCCTCGAAATGGGCACCAGCCTCAAGAACCCCAAGGGCGCCAACCTCTACAAGTTCTGGGGCGCGCAGATCGCGCAGTACCTCAACGAACGGCTGGCCCAGGACAAGAGCCCGGTCATCATCAACCTGGCCTCGCAGGAGTACTTCAAGTCGGTCGACCGCAAGACCCTGCAGGCCCGCGTGGTCGAGTGTGTGTTCGAGGATTTCAAGGGTGGCAAATACAAAGTCATCAGCTTCAACGCCAAACGCGCACGCGGCCTGATGGCGCGCTGGGCCATCGTCAACAAGGCCAAAAAGCCCGAAGACCTGCTCAAGTTCGACAGCGAAGGCTATGCCTTTGACAGCGCCGCGTCCGAACCCGACCGCCTGGTCTTCCGCCGCAAGGTCGAGACTTGATGAGGCTGGTCTCCTTTTGATTTGTCATCCCCGGCCCTTTCATTTGTTACCCAGGCCCCTTCATTTGTCACTCTGGGCCCTTTCATTTGTCATCCCGGGCTTGACCCGGGATCCATGCCTTCCCGCTTTCGCGGGAATGACGAGATAAATTCATGAGCAACACCCCCGAACAATCCCAATTGGGCAAGGCCAGCAGCTACGCTGACCAGTACGACGCGAGCCTGCTGTTCCCCATCCCGCGTCAGACCAAACGCGACGAGATTGGCGTGACCGGTCGCCCCGTGTTCTTTGGCGCCGACCTCTGGACCGCATTTGAAGTCTCCTGGCTCAACCCCAAAGGCAAGCCGCAGGTGGCGATCGCGCATTTCACCATCCCGGCCGAGAGCACGCACATCGTCGAGAGCAAGTCCTTCAAGCTCTACCTCAACAGCTTCAACAACACCCGCCTGGAATCGCCCGACGAGCTCAAGGCCCGTCTGCGCAACGACATCAGCGCCGCCATCTGGCACGGTGGGCCGGTCATGGCGAGTGCTGGTGTGAAGCTCTTGATGCCCGAGCAGTTTGACGCCGAGCCGGTGCAAGAACTCGACGGCCTGAACCTGGACCGGCTGGACATCGAATGCACCCGCTACCAGCCCGCGCCCGAGCTGCTGAGCGCCAACACCGAAGAAGCCCCGGTGACCGAAACCCTGGTGAGCCACCTGCTCAAGAGCAACTGCCTGGTGACGGGCCAGCCCGACTGGGGCAGCGTGCAGATCAGCTACAGCGGCCACCAGATCGACCAGGCGGGCCTGCTGCAGTACATCGTGAGCTTTCGCAACCACAACGAATTCCATGAGCAATGCGTCGAGCGCATCTTCATGGACCTGTGGACGCGCTGCAAACCCACCCAGCTGACGGTGTACGCGCGCTACACGCGCCGCGGCGGGCTGGACATCAACCCCTGGCGCACCAGCGCACCGGGGGCGCTACCGCCCAATGTGCGCACGGCGCGGCAATGAGCCTCAGGTCTGATGCAGCATCCGATTGACAGCATCCGTTCGCTGGCCAGCCAGCTCAATCAGGACTGCGCCTGTTTTTCACTCGATGTCGGTGCGCTCAAACAAGCGCTGCTCGCCGAATCGGTTCTTTCGGGCTGGTGGGCACATTGGCATGACACCCACGCCCACCTGTTTTCTAGCACGGGCCTCTTCGTCAGCCAGGCCCAGCTGCAGGCCATGCAGGAAGCGGTGCGGGTGCTGCATGAAACGATGACCTCCCCCGCCTGGCAAGCGCATGCCCTGGCGCACAGCCCTGATCTGGCGCGCATGGCCCAAGGGCCTCAGGGCGTGTTCATGGGCTACGACTTCCACCTCACCGAGTCCGGTCCGCGGCTGATCGAGATCAACACCAACGCCGGTGGCGCCATGCTCAGCCTGGCCCTTGCGCGGGCGCAGCGCGCCTGCTGCGATGCCGCCCGTGACTGGATGCACTCACCCACCGACCTGGAAGGGTTGGAGCCGCGCTGGCTGGCCATGTTTGCCCACGAGTGGGCAGCGCAACGGCCGACCGAGCCTTTTGTGCCCACCCAAGGACCGACACGCACATTGGCCATCGTGGACGAAGCCCCCCAGGCGCAGTACCTGTATCCGGAATTCCTGCTTTTTCAGGACCTGTTCCGGCATGCGGGCATCGATGCGGTGATTGCGGCGCCCGAGACCTTGCATTGGGCCGACGGACAGTTGCAGCACGAGGGCCGGCGCATCGACATGGTCTATCTGCGGCTCACCGACTTCGATCTGGGTCAACCCGAGCATGCCCACCTGCGCCAGGCCTGGGGCAGCGGGGCCTGCGTGTTCACGCCGGGGCCGCAGACCCACGCCTTGCACGCCAACAAGCGGCATCTGGTGGCGCTGAGTGATCCAGATTTCCTGACGCAGCTGGGCGTGTCCGCAAATGAAAAGGCAATGCTGGCGCAGGTCGTGCCGCCCACCCGGCTGCTCACGCCAGACAACGCCGAGCAGCTGTGGGCCGAGCGCAAGCGCTACTTCTTCAAGCCCCTGGCGGGTTACGGGTCCAAGGCCGCGTACCGGGGGGACAAGCTGACCACCAAGACCTGGGCGCAGATCGTGCAGTTGCCCTATGTGGCGCAGGCGCTCGTCTCACCTAGCCAGCGCGTGGTCACGGTGCACGACCAGCGCAAGGCCCTCAAGGCCGATGTGCGGGCCTATGCCTACAACGGTGAGGTGCAGTTGTTTGCGGCTCGCCTCTATGACGGGCAGACCACCAACTTCCGCAGCGATGGTGGCGGTTTCGCGCCGGTGTTTATGACGCCGACCTGAAATCCCTTTTGTGTTAGTGCTCTGTTGAGCATGGCCAGTCCGCTCAAGTTCTGCGGGTATTTTTTTGACAATATGGTTGTCAGGCGGCTAGCCATTGCTGTGGTTCACGGCGCCGCTTTGATGACCGCTGTTTGCAGCTGCTGTCGTTGGTCAGTCACTTCTGGCATGAGGTTCGGTTCTCGGCCAGAAGCGGTCCTCCATATATTCACCCCATAGAAGCCTTTCATAGCTAAAGAGGCATCGAACTTATATTTATTTGCCCATGCGAACTTTGCTACCTGCTACTGACATGTCAGTACAGAGGATATTGCCATGGGTGGAATCTGTGCAAAACAATTTCCTACGCATAGCACCGCCAAAGGCTAAGTTGGTGATGGAAGCGCCAGCTGGTCCGGTCAACACTTCTTCGGGTTCGGCTCGCGGGCCGAGCACCCAGATATAAGCCAGACCGGGATTGGCGACAAGAAGGCGACCACTCTCGTCCATGGCCATTCCGTCTGGACCGCTTGGGCCATATGACGTGAAAAACTGACCCGCCTTCGAGACGTTGCCATCTGCCAGCAGGGGCATGCGCCAGACGCAGTTGCCGCGTGTGGCTGCCACAAACAAAAAGCGCTCGTCGTTGGATAGCACGATGCCGTTGGGGCTGGGCACATTGGAGAGCAGCATGTCCAGCCGCCCATCGGGCGTGAGGCGGTAGACGCGGCCCGTGGGGTCGTGAAGGCCGGTTTGGCCCTGGTCGGTGAAGTAAAGGTTGCCTTTTGAATCGAACACCAGATCGTTCAAGCCCTTGAAGCGTTCGCTGTTGCGCCGCTCCAGGTAGGGCCGCACCTGGCCGCTTTGCACATCGAGTACCACCAGGCCGTTCTTGTAGTCGGTGACGAGAAGCTGCCCCGCGTTCAGAAATTTCATGCCGTTGGGCTCGCCGTCCCATTGGGCCACCAGATCCCACTCGCCCTGGGGGTTGATGCAAAAGACGCGGCCAAACGGGATGTCGGTCACGTACAGGTTGCCCTGTTCGTCAAAGACCGGCCCCTCCAGAAACGAATCAGCCAGCCGCCCGCCCTGGTTCACATCGGCCCAATGGCTGCGAACGCCGGTTCGGCGGAATTTCTCAGGCATGGAACTGAAAAGTTCCAGCGGGCGAACGGTTGGGGGATTCAGAAGGAACATGGACTCATTCTGCCTTGAGGTTCAGGTCGTTGGCCAGCTTGACATAGGCCTTGGTGTCGCGGTCCATGTCAGCACCAAAGGCAGACCCGCAACTGTGTTGCGGCTCCATGCCCAGGCTTTGCAGCTTGGCTGCCGTGCTGGCTTGTTCGGTGAATTGGCTAGCCACCTTCTCCAGCGTCTGTAGCACGGCCGCGGGCGTGCCTGCTGGGGCGAGCAGACCGTACCAGGCATCGGCCGCGTAGCCTTTGACACCCGCTTCGGCAAAGGTAGGCACGTTGGGCAACAGGGTCGAGCGACGTGGCGATGCTACGGCCAGCGCCGTGAGCTTGCCTGCCTGCACCTGCGGCAGCACCGAGCCCAGCGTGGCAAACGAGCTGTCGAGCTGCCCACCCAGCACATCGGTCACCACCTGGGCCGCGCCCTTGTAGGGGATGTGGTTCATGGTCAGGCTCGTCATGCGCAAGAACTGCTCGCTGGCAAAGTGGCCTGAGCTGCCGGTGCCTGGTGTGCCGTAAGTGCGTTTGCCCGGGGCTTCGCGCACCTGTTGCATGAAGGCGTTCAAGCTTTTGGCTGTCATGGCTGGGCCGGTCACCAGCACCGTCGGGCTCACGGCCAGGGTGCAGATGGGCGCAAACGAGCGCACTGCGTCGAACTTGACGCGTGCGCTGTAGAGCGCCGGAATCATGGTGTGGTTGGTGGCGGCCATCAGGAGGGTGTAGCCGTCGGCGGGCGCTGAAGCCACCGCCTCGGCGGCCAGGATGGTATTGGCGCCGGGCTTGTTGTCCACGATGACGGGCTGTCCCAATGCGCGCGAGGCGTGTTCTGCAAAGGCGCGGGCCACCACATCGGTAGGGCCTCCGGCCGAGAAGCCGACCACGATGCGCACAGGCTTGGCGGGCCATGCAGGGCTTTGTGCCAAGGTGCTGGCCGCCGGGAGCGCCATCAAGGTGGCGATGGCCAGACGCCGAGAAAGTCGCAGGGTGTTCATGGCTTGCCTTTATTCCTTTTTGATGCCTGCGGCCTTGACCGTGGCGGCCCAGCGACCGGATTCGGCCGTCAGGTATTTGCGGAAGTCTTCGGGCGAGGAGGCCACGATGCGCGAGCCCAGGCTGTCGAATTTGGCCTTGATTTCAGGGGTGGCCAGCACTTCGCGCAGAGCGGCGTTCAATCGGTTGACGATCTCTGTCGGTGTGCCGCGCGGCAGGAACATGCCGTTCCACTCGTACGACTCATAGGGCTTGCCAATCACCTCGGCCACGGTGGGCACATCAGGGAAGAGCGGGTTGCGCTGGGCAGATGTGATCGCCAGAGCCTTGACCGTACCGCCCTTGACGTGGCTGCTGATGGCGGGCAGGTTGAAAAAGCCCATGTCCACTTCCGCGGCGATGGTCCCGGTGATCGCTAGCCCGCCACTCTTGTAGGGAATGTGCAGCATGTTCACGCCTGCGGCCTGGTTCATCAATTCAGGCGCCATGTACTGCACGGTGCCTTGACCGCCCGAAGCGAAGGTCAGCTTGCCGGGCGCGGCCTTGGCCGCTTTCATCAGGTCAGCCGCTGTGGCGTAGGGCGATGCTTTGGGTACGGTCATCAGCATGGGCGTGACGCCCACCTGGGTCACCGGGATCAGGTCCTTGTTGGCATCGTAGGGCAGCTTTTGCAGGTGTGGGTTGATGGAGAAGGGTGTTGCGTCATACAGCACGGTGAAGCCGTCTGGCGTGGCCTGGGCCACGGCCTGTGCGCCGATGACGCCGCTGGCGCCGGCCTTGTTGACCACCACGACCGAGGTGCCCAGCTTGGGTCCCAAGTGCTGACCAATCAGGCGCGCCAGCGCGTCGGCCGTGCCGCCAGGAGCGTAGGGCACGACGATGCTGATCGTCTTGCCTTCGGGCCAGGCGGCATGGGCAGCGGGCGCTGCCATGCACAGGGCGACAGCGGTAGCGCTCAGAAGGGTGTTGATGGTTCTGCGTTTCATGGTTGTCTTCCTCTCGATGGGGAGTGATTGAAGGGTTAAAAAAATGGCTTAAGCCGTGGCTCAAACGGTGGCGATTGGGGTCACGGGTGAGCCCGCCGCACCCGGCAGGCGCAGCGGTGGTGCGGTGAGCAAAAAGCGCGAACGACCTGCGCTGCGCAGCCAGTGCGCGAGCGGCGTGAGCCACCACAGTTCGCCCAGATGGATACCGTTCTTGAACAGGCAGTGTTCGTGCAGCGGCAGGCGCGGCCCACGCAGGGGCGTGCTGCGGGTCAGCGATAGGCTGGGCACCAGCTCGACTGCTGGATTGTCAGCCATCAGGCAGGCCAGGTGCGAGTCGGTGATCCAGTTCAGCAGCTTGGCGTCCGTGCCGTCCAGGCCGCTGCCCGTCTCGTGCAGTTGCTTGACGTCGGGTTGCTTGCGCATGGCCAGCAGCGTGTCGGCAAAGCCGGTGTGCAGGCAG
>JACCDG010376360.1_pt1 | contig 37065 bp, 58 predicted proteins | sample 7442471 | NCBI WGS metagenome assembly JACCDG01 (sample SAMN15323444, study PRJNA562643) | freshwater metagenome | isolation source: river surface water | place: USA:Blue River Watershed | collected 2017-08-17 | reverse complement strand
GCGAACCATCCGGCCCGGCCGGGGGCGACCTCGCGGGGAGCTATCCGAACCCGACGCTCGCGGTCGATGCGGTCGATACCGTCGAGATCGTCGACCTCGCGATCACCACGGCCAAGATCGCGGACGGGGCGATCACCACGGCGAAGCTCGCGGCGGACGCGGTTACGGCGAGCATCATCGCCACCGGAGCTGTCGGCACGGACGAACTCGCGGTCGATGCCGTCACGCAAGAGAAGCTCGCCAACGCCAGCGTCGGCACGCCCGAGCTGATCGACGCGAGCGTGACCACCGGCAAGCTGGCGGACGGGGCCGTGACGACGGTCAAGATCGCGGATGCCAACGTCACGACCGCCAAGATCAACGATGCCGCGGTCACGAGCGCAAAGCTGGCGAATGCCGCGGTCACGACCGACCGCATTGCCGACCTCAACGTCACCACGGCCAAGCTGATCGACGCCGCAGTCACCGCCGAGAAACTGGCGGCGAACTCGGTCTCATCGGTCAACATCGTCGACGACGCGATCGGCTCGCAGCACATCGCCAACGGCGCCGTCGGCGAAAGCGAGATCGCCGCCGGGGCAGTCACGACAACGAAGCTCGGCGTCAAGGCCGTCGACACCGGGCAGATCGCCGACCGCGCCGTCGGCGGATTGCAGCTTTTCGAGTCCGTCGGCCTGTCGGTGCTCGGTCGCTCGGGCAACACCAGCGGCAGCATGGCGGTCATCACGGCCGCGAGCGACGGCGACATCCTGCGACGCTCCGGCACCGCGATCGGCTGGGGCACGATCAGCACCGCGAGCATCGGCAGCGGCACGCTCGGCACGGCCCGGGGCGGGACCGGCGTCGATGCGTCGAGTGCAGCGAACGGCCAACTGCTGATCGGCAACGGCTCGGGCTTCACGCTCGCCACGCTCACCGCGGGCGCCGGGATCTCGATCTCCAACGGCTCGGGTTCGATCACGATCACCAACAGCGGGGCAACCTACACCGACGAGGCCGCGCAGGATGCCGTCGCGGGCATGCTCGTCGACACGGCCACGATCGCCTGGACGTACGCCGATGCCACGCCGAGCCTGACCGCGAACGTCGTCGACGGCAGCATCACCGACGCCAAGCTCCGCAGCGGCACGGCCCGCAGCGTCATCGGCCGGTCCGCGGCCACGGACGGGGCGGTCGCGGACATCGTCGCCGGGGCCGACAACGACGTGCTGCGACGGGCGAGCGGCACGGTCGGGTTCGGCGGCCTCTCGACGAGCAGCATCACGAGCGGCACCCTGCCGACGACGCGGGGCGGCACGGGCCTCGACACGAGCGGCGCGGCCAACGGGCAACTCCTCGTCGGCACGGGCTCCGGGCTCGCCCTGGCGACCCTCACGGCCGGGACCGGCATCTCGATCAGCAACGGCAGCGGCAGCATCAGCATCGGCCTGACGAGCCCGTACACCGACGAGATGGCGCAGGATGCGGTCGCCGGAGCCCTGCTCGACACCGGCACGATCGAGTGGACCTACGACGACCCGACCAACACGATCACGGCCGATGTCGTCGACTCGTCCATCACGAACGCCAAGCTGCGGGCGGGCGGGGCCCTCTCGGTCGTCGGCCGGGCGGCGAACTCGTCGGGCAACGTCGCGGACATCGCCGCGTCGGCGGGCTCGGGGGGCGTGCTGCGGGAGAGCGGCTCGACCATCGGGTGGGGTACGATCGCCACGGCAGGCATCGCGGACAACGCCGTGACCGACGCCAAGCTGCGGCAGTCGGGAGCCTTGTCGGTCCTGGCCCGCAGCACCAACAGCACCGGCAACGTCGCGGATCTCCAGGCCACGGCGACCAGCGGGGCTGTCCTGCGCGAGAGCGGCAGCACGATCGGCTGGGGCACCGTGGCGACCGCGGGTCTCTCCGATGGTGCCGTGACTTACGCCAAGATCCAAAACGTCTCCGCCACGGACCGGCTGCTGGGTCGTTCGACCGCCGGGGCCGGGGTCGTCGAGGAGATTGCCTGCACCGCCGCCGGGCGGGCTCTGCTCGACGACGCGGATGCCGCCGCCCAGCGAACCACGCTCGGCCTGGGGACCGCGGCCGTCGCCGCCTCGACCGACTTCGCCGCCGCCTCGCACTCGCACGCCGCCTCCGCGATCACGAGCGGCGAACTCCCCCTCGTCCGCGGCGGGACCGGGGCAGCCCTTGTCAGTCCCGGAGCCGACCGCGTCCTGTTCTGGGACGACTCCGCAGGGGCCGTGACGTGGCTCACGGCAGGCACGGGCCTGTCGATCAGCGGCACCACGCTCACGGCGACCGGCGGCAGCGGCACCGTGACCAGCGTCAACCTCACCGCCCCGGCGGCAGGCATCACCGTCAGCGGCGGGCCGGTCACGACGAGCGGCAGCATCACGCTCGCGTTGGCCGACGACCTCGCGGCGCTGGAGTCGCAGAGCGGCACCGGCCTGATGGCCCGCACGGCGAGCAATACCTACGCCCACCGCACGATCACCGGCACCGCCGATCAAATCGATGTGAGCAACGGCAGCGGCGTCTCGGGCAACCCGACGCTCTCGATCCCGTCGACGTTCACCCGCGACATTTCCCAGCTCCGCGGCATCCCGGGGATCTGCGGGTTTCGGCTGACGCTCGAATCCGGCGTGCCGCTCAGCACGACCGACCAGCTCGCCAAGACGACGCTCTACCTGACGCCCGATCCGCTGAGTCCGTGGTGCGGACTCATCAGCAATTACGAGTCGAGCGTTTGGGTGACGCGAAAGTTCTCCGAGGTTTCGCTATCGCTCAGTGGTTACACGTCCGGCAAACCGTATGACATTTTCGCGTATGTCACCGGCGGAGTCCTGACGCTCGAATCGGTCGTCTGGACCAACGACACGACGCGGGCAACGGCGCTGGCGACGCAGGATTCCGTGCGGGTCAAGACGAGTGCCGCGGACCGACTATACGTCGGCACGATCTACACGTCGGCAACCGGGCAATGCGAGTTCTCGCCGGGCGCCCGCACGCCGAATCTGTACGTCTGGAACATGTTCAACCGCTTGCCGGTCGGGGCCTGGACGGTCGACGGGACGAACTCGTGGACGTACGCCACGACGGCCTGGAGGCAAGCGAACGGCTCGACCTCGAACCAGGTCAACGTCGTGTTCGGCCTGCCGACGTACGTTCGGGCTCGGGTCAACGTCACGTCGCAGGGCAGCGCGGGCGTGGGGCAGGTGGTCGGCATCGGCGTCGACTCGACGACCGCCGTCTCGGCCCAGAGCCGCACGATCATCGGCTCGGCAACCTTCGCCGTCCCGAACACGGCGGCCTACGCGGGCTACGTCGCGGCGGGCAGGCACTACGTCTCCTGGCTGGAGGCCCGCTACAGCGTCGGCGGGACCGTGACCTATTACGGTGACGACGGCTCGACGTACCCGGCCGCGGGCATGCTGGTGGAGGTGGCGATATGAGACCGCTCGGCGATCTGCACGCGGCGATTGAGGCCGCGGGAATCCCCATCGACGGGTTGTCCCGCGCGGGCGAAACGGTCCGCGTGGACTTCCGCTGGGGGGCGACCGACGAACATCGCAAGCAGGCGGAGGCGATCGTTGCGGCGTTCGACTGGAGCGAACCGCCGCCGCCGAAGGACCGCAATCTGCTTGCCGAGATCTATATGTCGACCGACCTGCCGACCCGGGAAGCCGTGTGGAACGACATTCTCGGGGCGATGATCCTCGACCGCGTGGCCTCGCACCCCGACCAAGTGCAGGCGATCCTCGATGCCCGTGGAGTCCAGGTCCGCATCCGCGAGGAGCAAGGCTGATGCCCAACGGCCGCGAAATCCGAACCGTCACGCAAGCGATGGCCGCCGCGGCAGGCGAGCGGGTCGTCCGTTCCGCTCGCACCGCCGATGCCGTCGAGGCGATCGTGCGTCGCATCTGGATCGAGTTCCTGCGTTCGGTTTCGGCCAATGCCTCCCCGGCCTCGATCAAAGCCGCCCTGACGCGGGTCTTCGCCCGGCTCGACCGCGAGGTCACGCAGGCCGTCGGCGAACGTCTGGCGAAGGACATCGACGCCGGGCGGGCCGATTCCGCCGCGGCCGTGCAGGCCGTGCCGGTCGAGATCACCGCGTCCGCCCTGGCGGTCAAGGCGGGGGTGCCGGTGTTGCAGGAGCAGCAGCAGCGGGGCGGGGTCGCCGCGGATCTGGAGATCCGCCCGGGCATGACCAAGGAAGAGGTGGACGCGATTCTGATTCCGCCCCTCGATGCCGACAAGACCCGCGAGATCCTGGAGCGGCCCGTCAACGGCGAGTCGTGGCAGGACCGCCTCTCCGGCCTGTCGAAGCGGATCGTCGACCGGGACGCCCTCGTGGATTCGATGGCCCGCGGCTTGGCGGACGGCAAGACGCCGCGGGAGTTGGTCGACGACGTGCTGCCCCATGTCGCGGGCTACGGCGCGGCGGCCCGACGGATCGCCCGGACCGAAAGTCTGCGGGTCCAGCACGAGGCGAACCAAGACGTGCTCGACGAACTCGGCGACGAGATCGTGGGGTATACCCGGGAGGTTACGCTCGACGATGTGACCGGCGACGATCATCGACCGCTCGCCGGGAAGTTCTACCCGAAAGGGACGGAACCGCGGTTGCCGGACCGGCCGAACTGCCGGTGCTGGCTGGCCCCGGTCTTCGCCGACGAACCCCTCGTCCGCGTCATCGATCCCGCGACCGGACTGCCCGGGGTCGGGGTCAAGCAGCTCGACCTGGCCGACACGGACAGCACCTACAACGCGGGCACCTACGACCAGTGGTTCGACCGCCAACCTGCGGAGGTCCAACGCGAGATCGTCGGCAAAACGCGGTGGAGTGCCGTGGCTCCGGCGACGGCCGGGACGCGGGCCCCGAAGTGGTCGGATTTCGTCAAGCCGGACGGGTCTTTGGAGGCCGCGTCGAAACTCAAGGGGAGCACGCCGCAGTCGCTGGCCGATCGGGCCGAGAGGCGACGCATCGCCCAGCGCAACGAGACCGCGGCGACGCTCCAGGCGGCTCGGGCCCAAGGGACGCAGGTCGCGGTCCGGACCGGCCCGCTGGCCGGCAACGTGCAGGCGACCTCCCGTCCGTTCGCAGGGGGCGACGTGCCGCCCGATGCGACTCCGCCGACCGCGACCGTTTCGGCGCCGAGCGGTCCGCAGCCCAAGCCGTACGTCCCGCCCCCGTTGCCGCCGCCGGTGCCGGACCGCAAGGCGTTGGCGGCCGTGCTGGCGAGCGACCCTGACCTTGACAAGCTGGCGAAGCGGCTGGGCAAGGCGACCCAGTCGGCGCGAAGCTCGACGGCCGCAACCGCCCGGACCCGGCGGGACATCAAGGCCGGATACGATGCCGCCCAGAAGCTGCTCGACGAGTACCGCAAGACGCCGACGCCGGAGTTGCAGGCGAAGCTCTTGGACGCAGCGCGGCGGGACCGCGAATTGCGGGACGAACTCGCGGCCAAGGCCGACCCGATCGAGGCCGAAAACATGCGGACGCTCGCGGCCGTCCTGGCGGTACCTGCCAAGGAGCGATACGATAGGCAGGGGTTCGGCGGCAAGCCGCGGACCGATTTGCCGGTCGAGCCGAAGATGGGCAAGGCCGCCGCCAATCCCGATCGCAAGACCGAACAAAAGCATCGGCAGGCGATGGATCTGCTGCGGTCGTTGCTGCGGCGCGGCGGGGCCGAGTCGAAGGTGCGGGCGGACCTCGTGCAGCTTGAGGGCCGGGCGTATCACGACCCTCGGGATGGGGCGGTGCGGATGGACTCCCGCAGCCCGCTCGCGGTGCATGTGCATGAACTGGCTCACTCGATCGAGACCGACGTGCCGGGCGTACAGAAGGCGTGCCGTGAATTTCTGGAGCATCGCCGCAACGGCCAGCCGCTCAGGAAGTTGAGTGATGCGATCCCTGGACACACCGATCCGAACCTCGCCTTCGACGACGACTTCGGCCGGGCATTTACGCCGGAAGAGGCGTGGTACGTCGGCAAGCAATACGATTTCGGTGCGACCGAAGTCCTGTCGATGGGGCTCCAAAGACTCGTGGAAGACCCGGCGGGATTCATCAAAAAAGACCCCGAATACGCGAAATTCGTCCTCGGTTTGCTGACCGGCAAGACCCGCATGTGAGGCCCCCCATGCCCGCGACCATCACGTTCAATCAATTCACGATTTTCATCGACGACACCTGCCGTCCGCGCTGCACGCCGGACGACATCCAGCTCGTCATCGACGGCATGGTCGACGGCATCATGCGCGACTGGCGCCCGGCCGACGGGCATCCGCTGCGGAAGGTGGTCGACGAGTTGATGCTGCGGCTGCAAAAGGCCGTGACGAAGCGGATCGAAATCCCTGCCCCTCCGCCCGGCATCACCTGCTGAGACCTGCAATTTAATCCTATCCTTGACCCCGAAACATTCGTGCCGTACACTGTACGCATGCACGGTTCCCATTAGGCCCGTCGCTCCCTTACCCGGGGGCGGCGGGCCTTTTTTCGTTTTCGGGGCGCACGGATGCGACTCGTCGAACGTCAGGCTCTTGCAGGTGCGAAGCTCGCCGAAGGGATTGTCGAGGGGGTCAAGATCCTCTCGCCGGTCAGCCGCAACGGGCGGGTCTACGGCCTCGACGCGATCAAGGCGGCGCGGCCTCTCTACGAGGGGGTCCGCGTCAACGTCGACCACGCCGCAAACCCCACGGCCGAAAGGTCGTACGCCGATCGGTTCGGCTCGCTGGTCAACGTTCGTGTCGATGCCGACGGCGGCCTCCGCGGCGACCTGCGATACAACCCCAAGCACCCGCTCGCCGAGCGGTTCGCCTGGGACGCCCAACACGACCCCGCCGCCTGCGGACTCTCGCACGACGTGATCGGCCGCACCGTCCGCACCGCCGACGGCACCCTCCTCGTGGAGGAGATCACCCGAGTCAAATCCGTGGATCTGGTCGCCGATCCCGCTACCGTTCTCTCCCTCTACGAGGCCACGATGGCTGATGCACCGGCGCAGGAAGCGCCCCCGAAAGAAGACGCCGCGTCGGGTGTGGATTACACCAAGGTGACGATCGCGGACTTGATGAAGGCCCGACCTGACCTGGTCGACGAACTGCTTGCCGAAAGCCGCGCGAAGATCACGGCGATGGAGGCCGAACTCGCGTCCGCCAAGGGCAAGACGGAAGAGGCCGCCAAGGAGTCCTTGACGCACCGCCTGCTCCGCGAGTCCGGGCTGCACGCCGGGGCGATCACTCCCGTGTTCTGGGAGACGCTGCGGGAGGCCAAGGACGAGGCCGCCGTCAAGCGGCTCATCGAAGACCGCCGGGCGATCGTTTCCGCCCCGGTCTACAAGGCCCCGCCGACCCCTGCGGAGAAGGCCCCGGACCCCGTTTCGTTCGCTCGCCGCCTCAAGGATGAGGGCTGATACTCATGGGCCACAAGCTCCTCGACATGCCGAATTGGTTGCTCGATCGCAATCAGTACGGCGTCTTCTCCGACTTTACGCATTACGTCTCGGCCGACGATTTCTCCACGGTCGCCAGCGACTCCGGCACCGCCACCGCGGGTGACGCCGTGGGTGGAGTGCTCACGCTCGCACCGTCGGACGGCACCGTCGCGGACAACGACGAGACCTACGTCAAGGGCACGAACGAGGTCTTCCTCTTCGGCGTCCAACAGATCGTGTTCGAGGCCCGCGTGAAATTCGTGGAAGCGAACACGGACGATGCGAACGTCATCGTCGGCCTGATGAACGCGGTCGCGGCCGATGCTCTCGTCAACGACGGCGGCGGACCCAAGTCCAGCTTCAGCGGCATGGTCCTCTACAAGATCGACGGCGGGACGAAGTGGATTTTCGCCACCTCGATCGGCACGACCCGGACGACCACGACCACCAGTCAAACGGCGGGCGGGTCGAGCTACGCGACGATCAAGCTCGTCTACACGCTCGACGGCGCGACCGGCTACGGCGAGGCGGTGCCGTACTTCGACGGCGTGCAGATGACCGACGCCAACGGCACCCTCATCAAGCACCGGTTCGCCTACGCGAGCGCGACCGAAATGCAGGTCATTCTCGGCGTGAAAAACGGCGGCAGCAACGCCGAGTCCCTGCTGGTCGACTACTGCGGTTGCGCTCAGCGCCGCCCCTGATCCATCTATTTCCGCAGGAGGCGGAACGCATGTCCAGACTGGAAAAGAATCTCAAGCGGGAATTCGAACTCGACCCGAAGTCGGCGATGCGGAACCTGCGCGAAGCCCTGAAATCGAAGCAGCTTCGGCCGCACGAATTCAGTCTCCGCCGCCTGGCCGAACAGGTCGTCGGCTACGAATACGTCGATGCGTGCGCTCCCGGCGGCGGGGATCGGCATCTCACGGAAGCCGCGACCGGCGCCGTGCAGCTCGCCACCTTCAGCAGCATCACCAAGGAGTTGCTCTCCGACGCGGTGATGGAGGGCTACGAGCAGGAGGATTTCGTCCTCTCGAAGATGGTGAAAACCGTCTCGACGAAGTGGGACGGCGAGCGTATCCCCGGCATCACGGCGATCGGCGATCAGGCCGAGATCGTGCAGGAAGGGCATACGTATCCGACGGTCGGCTTCAACGAAGACTTCATCGAAACGCCGCAGACCGCGAAGCGGGGCATGAAGTGCGCGGTCACGAAGGAAGCGATCTTCTTCGACCGGACCGGCCTCATCATGGAGGCCGCGAACAAGGTCGGCATGATGCTCGGCCTGAACAAGGAGAAGCGGGTCATCGACGCCGTCATCGGGGTCACGAACAACTACAAGTGGAAGGGCACCAGCTATTCCACCTACCAGGCTTCGACTCCCTGGATCAACGTCAAGTCCTCGAACAACCTCGTGGACTGGACGAACATCGACGCGAGCGAGCAGTTGTTCAACAACCTGACCGACCCGCACACCAACGAGCCGATCATCCTGTCCGCGAACACGATCCTCGTGATGCCCCCCAAGGCCGCGACCGCGAAACGCATCCTCAACGCGACCGAGGTTCGGCACGGCGACGGGGCCAGCAACACCGTGCAGACGGTCTCCGCGAGCCCGATCACCGGGTATTCGATGGTGACCTCGCGGCTCGCCTATGCCCGTGTGGTCGCGTCGGGGGCGAGTGCCGCGGACGGGGCGAAATGGTGGTTCCACGGCGATTTCGCCAAGGCATTTCGCTACATGGAGAATTGGCCGATCACGGTCGTGCAGGCTCCGGCGAACAGCTACGACGAGTTCGAGCGGGACATCGTGATGCAGGTCCGGGCCAGCGAACGGGGCGTGATCGCCGTCGTCGAACCCCGGGCCGTCATCAAGAACTACGACGCCTGACCCTGAGGACGAGCGATGGCGACCGACGCGGAGAACATTGCTGCGATCCGCTCGGCCGCCCTCGCCGAGTTGGCCGCGGGGCCCTCGAAACCGAGCTACTCGATCGACGGGCAATCGGTCTCCTGGACCGAGTATTACAACCATTTGATGCAGCGCGTCGAATGGTGCGACAAGATGGCGACGCAGAACGAGCCGTACGAGATCCGCACCACCGGCTGGACCTGAGATGACGCTCGACCTCGCCGGGGATCACGACCTGTTCGATGGGCTCCGCCAAGTCGTTTGGCGTCAGGCGGGCCGCGGAACGGAGATCGTGATTCCCGGGGCCGTGCGACGTGAGATCGTGCGGCCGACCGCGGGCATGACCGACGGGACGTATCGCTTCGGCGACGTGACCTGGAGCCTGCCGCGGTCGGCGTTGGCGTTCCAACCGGGGGCGGGAGACACGTTGCAGGACGTGCTCGACGGCCGCACCTGGACCGTGCAGCGGGTGGCCGAAGCGACGCTGGCGACGCGGTGGCGGTGCGAGTGTCGGGATTTGATCCTCGCCGAAAACCTCCGCGAAACCATTACGATCGAGCGGGCGGAGATGGTGCGGGACACCGACGGCAGCGTCCGCAAGGCGTGGACGGTGCTTGACGTGATGCCTGCCCGCATCCAACCCGGGACGCAGTACGTCGCCGATGAACACGGGGCGTACGTCATGCAGGCCGGGCAGGATGTGTATTTGATGCGGCCCGTCACGATGTACCGGTTCATGCGCGTGCGATCCGCGGCGGGCGAAATCTACAACGTGACCGGCGCCCGCAATCAGGGGCGGATCGACGAACTGATGATCCTGGAAACGGAGGCGAACCCGTGGCCGTCCGCATGACCCACGGGCAATTCCTGGATCGCGCCGCGAAGACGCAATACCGCCGGTTGCTCAAAGCCGCCGCGGTCTTGCAGCGCGACTGGAAGCGCCGCTTGGCCGCGAGCAATCGCAAGGGGATGGAGCCCTCCCTGCCGGGCGAATCGCCGCGCCGCAGTCAGTTCGGTTGGCTCCAAGCGAATGTGAAAATCGCGGGCAACGACAAGGACCGGGTGCGGGTCGGTATCGGGCGGGCGGCCTGGTACGGCGTGGTCCTGGAGAACGGCACGGGGCCCTACGACATTCGTGCCCGGCCGGGGCGAAAGCTGATGATCCCGATCCGCCGGAAATTGAGCGAACAAGAGGCAAGGCAGATCGGCGCGAAGCGGATCGTCGACCCTCGTGACGGGCAAAAGAAATGGGTGATCTTCCGCGACCGCGTGAAACATCCCGGCATCAAACCGCGGCCGTGGCTGGAGCCCGGCTATCGGGCCATGCTGCCGACCCTCATTCGCATCATCAAGGGCGGTAGGGCATGACCGACAGCGTCGAGGAGGCGATTCACGCGGCCTGGTCGAGCGTCCTCGGGGGCGTGCTCGATCCGGCCCAAGTTCACACGGGCAGTGCCCCCGACGACACGCCGCTGCCGAACGCCTCGCTCCTGGTCGGCATGACCTCGATCAACGAGGAGGCCGCGACCGGCGAGCGGATCGAGCAGCATCAATTGACCATCACAATTCGGGCCGAGCGGTTGCCGCAGGCTCGGTCGATCGCGCGAGCCGCCGCTCGGGCCTTGGCTGCCGCGCCGCTCGCCCTCACGGGATGGATCGACACCTGGCAGGGCGACCGCATGACGACGCATGAGGGCGATGGATTGTGGTCCGTTGCCGTGACCTTGGACATTCAGCAGCAGGTGAATTGAGATATGGCAACCAGCCTGGCGGTGCAATTGCAACTGCTGCTCAACTGGCAGCAGTCGAACAACCCTGATCTCAGCACGATCAAGGATGTTGCCACGATCAGCGTCGACGACTCGCTCGCCAACGGTACGGCGATCGATCAGGCCGATGTGCTGTGGCACGACCGCCGCACGCTCGCGGCAAGCACCAGCGAAGACCTCGATCTCGCCGGTTCGCTCGTCTCGGCCCTCACCGGCGCGGCCGTCACGTTCGTCAAAATCAAGTGTATTTATATCAAAAACCGGGCCACGACCGCGGGCTACATCCTGGCGGTCGGCGGGGCGTCGTCGAATCAATTCGTCGGCTGGGTGGCAAACGCCAGCGACATCGTCAACATCGGCCCCGACGGCGTGATGCTGTTGTGGAATCCGTCGCTCGCGGGCTACGCCGTGACCAACTCGACCGGAGACACGCTCAAGATCAACAACACCGGCGGCGGTTCGCTCGACTACGACATCGTTCTCGTCGGCACTTCGGCCTGAGAGTGACCCGGCCAAGGAGGGCCTGAGATGGCGACCTTTCGCAGCGGTAAAAGCGGGTACGTCACGGCGTCGGGGATCACGATGCCCGTGACCGGCTGGACCGTTAACGACACCAGCGAAAAAATCGATGTGACCAACGCGGCCGGGAACGGCTACGCGGAGTTCATCAGCGGCATCTATCAAGGCGACGTGAGCTTCACCGCGATCGTCGACTTCGACCGCCTCCCGAACTCGACCCCCGGTCTCATCAAGGGGGCGACCGTGGCGGTGCGGCTGTATCTCGGCGTCGGCGGAACGGGGCCGTATTACGGCGGCAATCTCATCGTCGAGTCGTGCAACTACTCGTCCGCGGTCCGCGGGCAGCCCGTGCAAGCGGCGATTTCGGGTTCGTTCACCGGCACCTACACGGAGCCGAGCTGATGATCCGCACGCACGACGGCAAGACCTACACGTTCGCCCCGCTGACGATCGGCGACCTCCGCACCCTGGAGCGACGGGCGGCCCTCGACACACCCCCGCTCAAGCGGGCGGAGGCGGCCCACGCGATCGGCGCGTCGCAAGCCCTGATCGATCGGCTGGCCGAGGAGGACGCGGCGGAACTCACGGCGGGCTGTCAGTACGGCACCGCTCGGATGCACCGTTGGCTCGGCTCGGCGGCGGGCGTCGTCGAGGTGCTGTCCGCCTCCCTGCGGCGCGGCAGTCCCGACTACACGGACGAGGCCCGCACCCGGGCCGTCGAGGCGATCCCGTTCCCGGAGGCGTTCCGCCTCGTGGGGCAGGTGATCCGCGACACGCTCCCGGAGGCGAGCGACTCGGACCCTCCGACGCCCCCGACGACGTAAGCCGCCGGGGGTTCGACTGGGACGAACTCGCCTGGGTCTTCCTGCGATCGACACGGATGCAGCCCAGCGAGTTCGACCGCCTCACGCCGCGGCAGATGGTGCGGTTCCTGCGGCTCTCCGACGAGGGGCGAGAGTCCGCACCGACCACCCCGGCGTGGGCGACGACCTCCGACCCCATCGTCGCGGAGCGAATCCACCGGCGGCAGAACGCCCTGACGGAAGCCGAATGGCAGCGATTCAAGGGGCTGAAATCGGGCGACAAGATGCGAATCCGTGAGGCCGACGAAGCCGTGTGGAATGAACTCGTCGCACGACTGAGAGGCGGGAAATGAGCAGCGGCGGAACCGTCATCGACACGGCCTACGCCGAGATGCGGGCCGACATGGTCAAGCTCGAAGCCGACCTCAAGGAGATGCGGCAGAAGGTCGCGTCGGCCGCGGCACAGGCCAGCAAGTCCAAGGTCACAATCGGCGTCGAGTCCGGCGGCGGCGGACTGCAAGGCACGATCGAAAAGCTGAACAAGGCTTTCGGCGAAGAATCCGCTTTCGGGAAACTCGTCGGTGCTGCCCGCGGCGGGGCGTTCCTGGGATCGCTCGAAGGCTTCGGCAACGTGCTGCAAGACGCCGCCGACAAGGCCAAGGAATACAATAAGGATCTCCGTGCCGGGACCATCACGCAAGGGGAATTCTTCACCAAGACCGGCCTGGCGACCCCGGTCATCGGCACGATGGCGAAGGGCCTCAAAAGCGCGGGGGAGTCCCTGTGGGATTGGGTGGCGATCACTTCCACGGCGACGTGGAAAAATCGTGAACTCGCGGATTCCTATTTGAGCATCGGCACGCAATCCGCCCTGGCCGCCGAGAAGAACGCCAAGTTCGCCAAACGGGCCAAGGACGCCGAGACCGGAAACGACGAGACCGCCAAGCTCCGCAAGCAGGCCCGGGACGCCGGGCTATCCGACGACGACCGTGCCAAGGTGCAGGCGGCGGACGAGCGGGCCGCCCGCGACAAGGAGATCCGCGACCGCTACAACGCATCGACCTCCGAGACCCGCGGGACGCAGTTGCGGGAGCAGTTGGCCCTCTCCAGCAAAATCTACAGCGACGCCATTAAGCGGATCGACGACGCGCCGTTCCTGGCTCAGGCGGAGGAGCGGGTCGGCAAGGTCCGCGGGATCGTCGAGTCCCTCAAGCAGTCCGCCCGCGAAGCGACGATGAGCGAGCGGGATCGGATCATGGCGGACCTCAAGGAGGGCAACGCCCGGCCCGATCAGATCTACGACGCCGACTTGGCGCTGCGAATCAAGGAGGCCGCGGAGGTCAAGAAGAAGGCAGAGGAAGAGGCCAAGGAGGCCGCCAAGAAGGCGGCCGACGAGAAGAAGAAGGCTCAGGACGAAGAGCTTCGCCGCCTCGAAAACCTCAAGGCCAAGGGCAAGGAACTCTACGAGTCCGTCCGCACCCCCGCTGAGAAGTACCGCGACGAACTGCAACGCATCAGCGACCTCCTTAAAGAGGGCGGTACCGACGCGGAGAATGCCCGCCGTGCTACCCAAAAGGCCATCGACGAATACCAGGCATCCAAGCCGCAAATGAAGGTCGAGTTCGGCGACCTGTCGTCCTTCGTGCAGTCGATGAACGCCCGTATCGCCAACAGCCGGTCGTCCACGGCGGCCGACGAGAAGGCCCGAGCCGAGGCGCAGAAGAAGCTCGAAGAGGCCAACGCCAAGGCACTCGCCCAGGTTGCGGTCAATCTCGACAAGCTGACCACGCAAATTCGCAATGGCAATGGAATGACCGTAACCTTCGAGAAACGTTGATATGGCGACCGTCAAGGAACTGAAAGGCTCGGGCAGCTACGACGGCTCTCCCGCGTCCTCGTCGGCGGAGCGTCGCTACTGGGTCACGCCCTATTCCGAAGTCCCGTCGTGGCTGCTGTCGCAATACGAGAGCGTCGACCCCGACACCGGGCGGCGCTACGGGGGGCGTCGCTATTCGTCCATCTCCACGATGTTTTGCAGCGGCGGCTCGTTCGAGGGCATCGGCCGCATCAGCGTCGGCGGCGACGGGAACATCACCTACGACGGCGGCGCGATCGTCACCCTCAAGTTCACGACGCGCCCGGACTACGACAACGAGGCCGGTGAGGGCGACCCCGAAGACCCCCAGAACATCGCCTACATGTCGGAGTCGGTTTCGATCTCTGCGCAGGTGATGACCGTCAGCAAGAGCGACGGTGCCGAGGTGTCTGCTCCGGCGTGGAAATGGGAGGACAATGACGCCCTGATCAAGGTCGAAGATCAGGTGCAACTGGTTCGGATCATCGGCACCGCGCAATGGAGCCTCACGCGCAAGTTCGTCCCGAACATCCCGCGGGCCAAAATCTTCGCCGCAACCGGCAAGGTGAATGACGCGGCCTATGCCGGACTGGCTGCCGGAACGCTGCTCTACATGGGCTGCGACGCCAGCCGCACCATCAGCACCGACGGCACGCGGGCCTGGGATCTCGGCCATAAGTTCGAATACAGAACCGAGCCGTGGAACAAGTTCCATCGACCCTCGGACAACACCTGGCAGTACGTCGTTGCCACGACCGGCGGGGCGAAAATCTACCAGACCTTCGACATCAAGGCCCTGCTCCAAGCCAATTCGTGAGGTCGTATGGGCAACCCCTATTTCGTCGGCGGCAACAGTCCCGAAGGGTTCGCCGGGCCGTGGAATCACAACGCCTCCATCCTCCAGCAGTTCTCCCGCCTGACGGTCGCGGCCCCGCTGCAACTGACGTTCGCCGGCGGAATCCCGATGCTGTCGATCGGGTCGATGCCGGTGATCGGCTCGGCCGCGTTCGGCGTCGCGGATGAGGAGATTGCGACGCTCGAATCGGGCGACGTGAAGCTGTGGACGATCGACGAGGATGGCGACATGGTCGCCCCCGCCGAAGAGGTCACGGTCGAAGCATTCAACTTCTTCAAAGACCCCGTCGTCTACAACTCGCACGTCATCCTCGTGAAGACCGCCGCCGGCCAGTGGTTGATCGCCAACGAGTCGGCCCCCAGCGGTTCGGGCAAGAGCTTCCGTGTGCCGATCGCCAACATCCCCGGTTACTCCGCCGGGGCCGCGCAACTGCTGGGCAAGGACACGAGCAACCTGCTCAAGTGGTACTCGACTTCGGCGTGTGAATAATGCCCACCTTCTGGTTCAACGCGGACGGCGAGGTGCTGGTCGACGGGGGCGGCAATCCGTACGACTGCGCCGATTGCCCCTGCTGCCCTTGCTGCAATTTCGACAACGCCGAAATCTCGCTCGCCTGGACCGGCGGCCCCCCGCTGCTGATCCCCGTGATCGGGTCGCCCTACTGGATCGGGCCGACCAAGGTCGACGGCGTCTGTACCTGGACCGCCTCGGTGCCGATCGAGGACAGCCCGGACGTGACCTACGACGCGGTGCTCGAATGGCATTGCGACAACGACGGGTCGGGCAATCCCGGTTGGCGGCTGCGGTGCAATGCGATCGACCAGGTCAACGGCTGCAACTGGACGATGGAAGAGATCAGCGTGACGGTCGAGTGCGGCGTCATCGACTACTCCGGGTCGCACGACTGGACCGGCAGCGGCGGGGCGTGTTCGAACTACACCGGTTCGACCGTCTCCCTCGACGTGCTGCTCAACTCATGATCCCGCCCCCCTGCATCCACCGCTCCGAGGCAATGCACTGCACCCACCCGGCGATCGGCCGTGTCGTCACGCCCGGGCTCTGCACGATCTGCCGTTGGCGACCCGGCGCCGAGATCGCCCCGCAACCTGTCCGCCTCGATCCCGGCCCCTGCATCCATCGCGGCGCCGTCGTCCGGGAGGAGCGGTGCCGCCTCTGCGGGGACCGCGAGCGGATCGAGCCGGTCCATGCCTGTGCGGTTCACGGCACCTGCACGGCCCACCGCTACCGCTTCGGCCAGGCGGAGCCGATCTGCCTGACCTGCGACGACGCGACCCCGCCGAGTTGACCGGCGCCGCGGTCCGCCCCACAATGACGGCAGGCGGACCGAGGACACCGGGAGGGGCGAGTGATGCGCGGGTTGATCGTGGCGTGGGCAATGGTCGGGATCGTGGCCGGGGCGGAACCGGACGAAAAAACCATCGCCGATCGCGTACTGAAAATGAGGGAAAGCTGTCGGGAGGTGGCGGCCTTGCTGACCCCGGACTTGCTGAAGCTCTCCGAGGAAGCCAAGGCACTTCAGGCCGCCCGCATCAGCCCGGCAATCAAGGGTGACTCGGTCACCATCAACGGCCGACTGGTCATCAAATCCCAGGCGATCCGAAAAAAAATGATGGAGGCCAAGCGCGACGAAATGGCGTCGCTGGTCAAGTCGGTGGAGAAGCTCCGTGCCGGGGTTGTACTTTTCCCCACGCTCCGCGGCAAACTCGACAAAGGTTCGTACGGCACCCTGCCGCCGGACGGCATCAAGATATTGACGCTGCGGTCGGAGAAGGAGTGCGTGGGCCGCCTGCTCGCCGACGACGTGGAGCCCGTGTATGTGACACTCCGCGGCGTCGACTGCAAGGATTGGGTCGAGGACCAGTCTCGCAAGGTCGACGGGGCATTTGAGGCGAGCGTCGAAAAGGGTGAGATCATCCTCACCCCCATCGACCCCGCCCCTTACAAGGCGGCAATGGAGAAGCTCCACGAAGCTACTCCGCCTTCCGCGGATTGACCCGCGCCGCCTGCTGCCGCAGGTAGTCGCTGCATTGCTCGAGGTGGGCGTAGTGCTTGGCGAGCATGTCGGGGCTGCTGTGCCCGAGCAGTTGGGCGACCGTCAGCATGTCGAGCCCGGCGGTCAGGGCCCGCGTGGCGTAGGTGTGCCGCAGGCTGTAGGCAACCAGCGACTCCGAGAGGCCGAGCACGCGACGCAAACGGGTGACGCCCGTGGACAGAGCCTCCGAGGCCCACGGCCTGCCGCGGCTGTTGCGGAGCAGAGGGCCCGTCGGGTGCCGTTCGGCGGCGATGCGGCAGAGCGTGACGGCGCACGGGATCAGTACGATGTGCCGGGGCTTGCCGGTCTTGCGGCCGGTCTTGTGCTCCAGCGGCGGCAGCGTTGCCGCGCTGCGATCCCAGTCGATGTGCCTCGCCTCCAGCCGCCGAATCTCCCCCGGCCGGGCGCCGGTCGCCGAGAGCAGCCAGAGGACCGCCCGCAGAGCCCGCCTCGCCCGCGTGGCTTCGCACTCCGCCCAAATGCGGCGGGCGGCATCGGGATCGACGACGTGCGTCCTGGCGTCGTCCTGGGGCTTGCGGAGTCCCGTCATCGTGTCGTGCGGCAGGATGCCCTGCGAGACCGCCCAGCGGATCGCGGCCCTGAGGCTCTTGACGATCGCGGCCCGGGTCGACTGTGTGACCCGCTCGCCGTCGAGCCAGCGGTCGACATGCACCGGCCGGACCTCCCCCGCGGGTCGATGCCCCAGCCCGGTCGCAACGCGGTACAGATACCGCCCCCGCTGCGTCCACGTCTGCGCCGACAGCCGCCCCTGACTGTCGGCCAGGTACGCCTCCAGGATGTCCGCCAGCGGGGCGAGCGGCACCAGGGCGGGCTCGTCCCGCTGGAGTCTGCCCCAGGTGTCGTACGCTTCCTGCTCGGTCTCGCCGAGCCGGGTCTTTTTCCCCGCCGGATTGATCCAGTACCAGGCGTTTTTGCTGCGGTCGAAGTACGGTTTGCGCATCGGTCGGCCCTCCACGGAGCATCCTGCGCGCCCGTCGTGACACCTCCGGTCCGGCCTCCGCGCTCCCCGTGGCGCTCCCCGCGAGGGATAGCCGAGATCGCAAGTCGTTACCGCACAGCACCTTGCGATTTCCGTATCACTTCCCCAGGAGGGAAGCGGCGGGCGGGTGCCCGGATGCGGAAAAGTGCATCGTACAAGGGGTTTTCGTCGTGCGGTAGATCGCGGAAACCAGGATGAAACCGTGTCGGGAACGTCCCGAAAAGCGGGCTGCGCTCCCCGGCGCTCCCCGGCCGGGAGCGCGCAGGTTAGGGGAGCGCTCCCCGCGAGTCAACGACAAAGGGCATGGCCGGGGCGATCCCCCAACCATGCCCCTGCCTAGTTCGGCCGAGCTTTGCCGAGTCGTGCCTAGCTCCCCAGCGGCATCTTGCTCGTGGCGACCAGGGCCACGAGGGCGTAGTGCCGACGGGCGGGATCGGCCAGGAGGGAGGCCAGCAGGGCCGCGGCGGCGGTGTCGTCGAGGCCCATCGCGGCGGCGTTGGCGGCCAGCAGCAGAGCGGCGTTCGCGTTCATCGGTACGGTCCTTTCGGGTGGGTGTACTAATACACTACTGTACGCCCCCGGCGACGGCCCTACGATGTATCGAGATGCGGAGTCTCGACGCGGGCCGCAAGGTTCGTTGCCGGGGTAGAGGCAGGATCGGGTCAGCTTGTCTAGGGCGAACACCCGATCCATGCCAGGGTTTGTTAGGGGCGGCTGCCCCGGTCGAAAGGCTGGGTCAGCCGCCTTTCTTTTCAATTGAGTTCTTCCATGCCGGGAATGTCGCGTTGATTCGGATTGTTCCGCTTCAGTCCGGGGGTGATGGCCAGGACGTACTTGATGACCTTGCGGACTAGGTCGCGGTGCTGCTCGTGGACGTACCACATCGGGAAGGCCGGAGCCGATTTGCGCACCTGAAGCGGCTGTTCCGGCTCCGCCTCCGGGTCGAAGTAGACCCGGCTCTTGCCGACGAACTCCTTGTCCTGGAGAGTGGTGACCACCCCTTCCGTGACCCGGCGGGATGCCTTCGGGTCGTAGTCGTCGTCGATCATCATCCGCCGCACCAGGGCGCTGATCCACAGCCGCGAGCCATTCGGGATCGCCTCGCCTCCGATCTGCGTCGCCCTGGCCTGGGCGACCAAGTCGGTCGCGCTCTGCCGCAGAGCGGCGATCATCAAGTCCTTCGTCTTCTCGGCAGCGGCCGAAGACGCCTCGTCGACGATCGCCCGGACATCGATCGGGGCGTCCGGCCGCAGTTGCAGTTCGATCCCTTGCTCGACGGCACCGCGGACCGCGAAGTAGACCTTGAAGATCGCCTGGAAGATCGCGTCGGACTTCCGATCGCGGAACCGCTTCGCCGTCAGTAGATAGCCCATCTCGGTGAGGACGACGAGGTCGCCGCGGTGGCTTCCGTGACTTGGTTTCTCGTTGAACGAGAAGCCAAGATGCCGCTGGAACTCGGGCACTTCCGACCACTCCGAATGCGGAACACGAAAGAAGTGCTCCCCCTCGACGAGGACTGGGGGTCGCTCGTCGCCGTTGTCGTCCTGGTGCGGCTTCGACAGCGTCCCGACCAGGTTGATCGTGCGATTGTTCCGCAGGCCGTGGGCCTCGTCGATCATGCGACAGGACGCGACCCGCTGCCCGCGGTACTCGACCGCGGGGAACTGGGACAAGACTTCGACGATGTTCGTGGAATTGCTCATGGTAGCCTTTCAGGTGCGGTCGGATTCGGCGGCGAGAGCGGATTGCAAGCGACGATAGTACGCCAGTTCGGCGACGCAGTGGGCATAGTCGCGGGCGTGACGCCCCTCCATCCGATAACCCTCCTCAGGTTCGGGGGCCGACTCGGAGTCGTCGCCGTCGAGTTGGGCGACTTCGGCCGCGATCCGTCCGGCCCATTCGACCAGGACGGCCCTCGGCTGCGGCGGGATCACGTGCCACCGCCGAGTCAGGGACGCCAGCCGTTCGACGGCAACGCACCACCGCGGATGCGACGCCAGGCTCAAATCTTCGAGCTCGACTTCCGTGCCGGTGCAGGCGATTTCCGGTTCGCCCTCCTCTGTCTCGTGTTCGGCGATCCAGACGCATCGCTTGTCGGCGGCCGGGATGCCGTTGAGCATCGCCAGCACATCGGCACCAACCCGCCGCCCGCCGCCGAAAGGGCGTTCGGCGCGCTGCAGGAAGTCGATATCGGCCCACCATCGGCCGCCCTGCCGAAACACCGAAGTGTGCCGCACGCCCCAGACGTCCTCGTACAGTCCGTCGGACCCTTCCGTCGGCACTTCCGGCGGCAGAGCGTAGAGCAGATCCGGAAGAACGAAGGTGTACCCCGGCTCGTGCCTCTGGAGGTCGGCGGCGGCGTGCGTAATCCTGTCCTCCAGCCAGGCGGAGAAGTCGACGGTTTGCGTGTCCGCGACGATCATGTTGTCGTGAACCCATTCGTACAGGGCCGCCGCGACCGGATTGTGTTGCTTGAGGTAGTCGAGCAGCCACATCCACGGCACCATTCGGCCGCGGCTCACGAACGGAGGCAGGGCGATCTCGCCGGATTCGACATGGATCGAGCCGACCGGAGGCATGCTCCAGCCCTCGCGAATCATCACGCACAGCGAGCCGCAATGCTCGGCGACTTCGATCGCGCCGAGGACGCGGTCCCCGGTCGCCCGAGATTCGATCAGCGGCAGTGTGCCGTGATACTGGAGCAGGGGCCGGGTTGGCCCTGTCGGTCGCCTGAAAGGCATCTTCATGGGACTCTCTCCTTCACGTCCTGGGGGCGCGGGTGATGCGGCCGTTGACGACCCGGGTCTTCCGGTACTCTTCCACGGCCTGGACGACCTTGAGGGCATTCGTTTCGGTGTAGATCAGCGGGCCGTTGGCCAAGGCGCCGTCCGCCTGAATGTCGGCGCGAGCCGCCACGGTGGTGACCGTTGCCACGCTCATGCCGCACTCGCGGGCGATCGTGCTGAGCGATCGATAGATTTGCATGGACCGAATCCTGGGGTTGTTGAAATTGCTGTTATTGGTCAAAGTGAGCCTACACAACTACACTATCAGCAAAGATAACGCGATCAACGGGGCTACGCAAGTCCTGGCCGGCGATTGCCGAACGGACGTACAGCGAGGCGGTCCGCGAATGCGGATGCATGGGTGCATACGAGCCCTCTCGGCCGACGCATGAAGCGGCGGCGATGGTCGGCGGAAGGCGTGCGGAGACGACCGCAGGCCGAAGCCGGAAACCGAACGGGGGCTCTTGCAAAACGGCTTGAAGGCGTGACAATGCACGCAGCCGTCGGGAAAGGGCCCAGCTAGTACCTGGCGTCCGAACCGCGGTCAGGGGTCGGGTGGTGTTACCAGCACCTTCCGGCCCCGCCTTTTTGCGGCGGACTCGGTCAGCCTAGCGTTTGTCCGACGCCGTTGCAAGCAGATCCCCGCGAATTTTTATCGAGCCGTCGTCCTTCACGATTCCCGCCAGCGGCAGCATCCAGGGCTTGCGGACCGGCTGCAGCGTCCGGTTCGCCCCCGGCACCCATTCGATCAGCCCCTTCTTTTTCAGGGCCCGCAGGTGGCAATGCACGCCGTTGGGGTTGGCGATGCCGGTCGCCTCCTGGATCTCCCGCACGGTCGGCGCGTAGTGCCGGTCGCGGAGCGAGATGCGGATGAGGTCGAGGATTTGCCGTTGGCGATCGGTGAGGGGCAGGACGGGCATCGGGGCGGCTCCGGGCGACGGGTGGACATAACGCCATCGTAGCCCGGGCGGAGGGGGAGTCCAGAGGATTCGCGGAAGTGACAGGAGGTGTCAACGACAAGGCCCGGCGCGGTAAGGCGTCGGGCCGGTCAGTCGTCGTCGGGATCGCTCGCCGGGGGCGGCGGACGCAGCCGCTCGCGGAGCGTGTGATAGGCCCAGCAGCACAGCCAGGCCGTGCCGATGATGGCCCAGCGGACGAGGCGGCCAGGGCTCGGGGTCACTTTGCCGCCGCCAGATACCCCGCAATCTCGCCGTCGATCTCGTCGGCCGGAACGCCGCAAGCCCGCAAGTGGGCCAGCAGCTCGACGCGGAGGGCATCGGCCGCTCTGCCGAACTGGGCACCGCTCGTCGGGGCGACCCAGACGCTGCCGTTCCATTCCACCGCGATCCGGTCGCCGCACACATCCACGCCGTAGGTCCGGGTGCTGCTGGTCATCGTCGTAGCCCTCGCTTGCGATTTCGGCGGGGGACTCAGTTGCCCCCGACACAAGCAGTATTGCAGATTCGCCCCAATCCGTCAAGCACTGTGTTGACGCTTTTCTGGGATTTTATCCGGCGGCGGGAATATGTTGCGGTAATCCGCTACGCCTAAAGCACTTGCGATTTCCGGCCATTGTTCGGGCGGGGGCAGCCGGTAGCCGGAGCCCCAGGCGGACACGGCCTGCCGCGTGGTTCCGAGCAGGCTGGCAACCTCCGCCGGACCGCCCGCCGCGAGGATCAGCGCCCGCAGGTGCTCGGCGATGGCGAGCCGGATCGGGTCGATGTCTCGCGTGTTGCGTGGCATGGCGGAGCACCTAGGCGATAACGGCAGCACTGTGACGACAGTATCCGGCGAGTCGCCCCAACGGTCAAACGAAAAAACCCCGGGCAATGCCGGGGCGGGATGGACACTTGGGCTTAGCCCTCGCTCGGCTCTCTCCCGCGGACCTCGCATCGGGCCCGCCGCAGGTGCTGGCCAACCCAGGCGACGGCGTGCCGCAGGGCCATCGGGGGAGACTCGGCCGAACTGGCCTGCCATCTCCCCCGCCACCAGCCCTCGGACCGCGAGACCTCGCCGAGCGTGGCGCCGCTGCGGGCATCGACGCATCGCCAGCGGCCGGATCGGTCCTTGGTCCAGCGGACGAGGCGGGTTTCGTTCGCACCCATCAGCGGGGCCCCTCCGCATCCGCGATCGCCTCGGTCAGCATCTCGATCTCACCGGCCAGGTCGGACAGGGTCCGCCGCCGAGCGACGTGCTCGCTCACCGCCCGATCGAAGTCCGCCCCGCTGTGGTAGTCGCGGGCGTTGGGGCACGCCTCCTTAAGGGCTCTAATGGCGGCCTCAAGATGGTTCGTGACCGCAGTCAGTTGGGCAAGCAGCCGCTCGCGGCTCGTGCCGTTGTCGTGGATCGCGGGAACCATCATGGCGAGACCTCCCCGAAGTCCGTCACTCCGACTCGTCGCAGAGCTTCGGCCGCGGCCGCCATCTGAGACGGCCCGCCGCCGTGCTGCGAAACGCCTTGCTCCGTAAGCGTGACCATCCACGACCCCCATCCGCTGTTCGTTTCGGCGCGAATCGCCCGAGCCTTTCCCGGCTCCCGCACCCACGCTTCCGCCCGTTGCATCGCGTTCATTCGGTTGCCTCCTCGAACTCGTACCCTGCCGCCCGCAGTGCGTCTTCCGCGGCGGCCTGGGCCTGCTCCTTGTACTCGAACCATTCGCTTGGGCCATCCGCGACATCGAATGTCCCGGGCAGCCAGTAGTATTCGCCCTGGAGTTCGCCCACAACCGCGGCGATGCAGCCGTTCGTCAGCCGCAAAACCGTACCGGTCGGCCCCGTCCACCCCCTCCGCACCTTCGGCCTGCTCATCCCGCCCCCTCCGTTTCCAGCATTTTTCGCAGCACCCGCTCGACGGCCGTTTGTGCGGCCTTGAGGCTCGGGAAATAGCCGGTATCCTCGTCGAATTGCAAGGCGTGTTCGTTGCCCTCGGAGTCGAAGACCCATGCTAAATACAAACCCTCTTCGGTCGTGATTTGCCCGCGCATATTGCCATCGTCGTCGAACAGCAGCCATTCGACGGGATGCCATTCCGGTTTGATTTTCACCATCTCACAACCCCTCCTTCAAAATCTCGAACGTGTACGCCGCGACCCATTTGTTGCGGTCCCGCTCCCAAGAGCCGAGCTTGTTGATGAACTCCCACCGCTTTGCGAACACCTCGACGCTCGATCCGCACATGCGAAGCGGTGAATGGCAGCCTTCGCGGGCCGCGTCGAAATCCGTTATCTCCCCCAACCGCTGCACCCGCACATCGACGATCCGCAGGAACACGCGGGCCGCCCAGCGGGGCATGCAGTGCGGGGCGAGGACACGGCATTTCCACGGCCAGTGAACAAGGCTCGCTTCGTCCACCACCTGCAACATATCGCCGTGATAGCACACCTCATCATACGGCCCCTTGCACAGCGACTCCCGGGCGTAGTACACGCCGCCGACGCGGTAGGCGAAATGCCCGGGCGGTTCGGCCCCCCAGCCCCGATCGGTTTCATAAACAATGCCGCCATTGAGCAGCGTCTTGATTTTTTGCAGTTTTGCGTTGGTAAAAAACGGCCCCTTCAGCATTCTCCTTGTCTGCGTCTTCCGCCCGTCGAGGATTGCCCGCATCGACTCGGAGTCGAAGGTCGGGCCGGGCTTGGCGGTGTCGATCATATTGCCTTTCATCCCCGCCACCTCCCGCGAACCCATTGCCCCAGCGAATTGATGAACCCTTCGTCCCGCCCTTCCTCGATGTCACGAATTTCATCCATGATGCGGTCGACGCAGCGGGCCGCGTCTTGCGTCCTGGTCGCCACGGATTCGGCCACGTCGTGAGCACGGCGAAAGGCGTCGGCCATCGCTTGCGGCCCAACGGCCTCTCGGCCGAATTGCTCGAATGCCGAGCAAAATACATGCAACCGCGGATCGCGTTCATGGAAATACGGCGGCATCGGGTTGAAATCCCAGGCGTCCGTCGGGCCGGGCCTGGCGGTGTTGCGAATGTCAGTCATTTTCCACCCCATTCTTCCACCGTGCCCCCGACGCACGCCGCCACATAGTCGGCGTCCGTCTTGCGGTCGAACGCCGCAATGCACTCCGTCGGGCTGCCGCAGTCACCAACGTGGACGAGCCCGTCAACGTGCAGGCCGTTGGGGTATCGCACGATCCACAGCTTCGGCCGCTCACGCAGGCGTTGCAGGCGAGCACGCAAATCGTTGCACTCCCGCGACCACTTCGTCCGCGACTCCTCCGCATGCCGCTCGGCCGCTTGCAGCATCGCCCGCGTCTCGCTCAGCCTGCCCTCCAGTTCACGGACGCGGGTCCGGGCCTCGTGCATCGCCAGCTTGTAATCCGTGGCCTCGTGCAGCACGCGATCGTATTTCGCTCGCGGCACGTCGGGCATCGGGTCCATCGTGATGTCATCCATTTTCCGCCCCCGTGTATTCGACGACCGTGCCGCGAAATCGGTCGGCCCACCCCTCCGCAACATCGCGTCGACTGGTGACCGCATGCTGCAAGCCGCCGATCCCGGGGCATTGCAACAGGCATTCACTCCCCGCAAGCCGCACCGCCCACAGCTTCGGCCGCTTGGCCAGCTCTGCTCGCAGCCGCTCGATCTCCGCAAGCTGCTCGGCTTGAACTGCCGCCACCGTCTTGCCCCAAGCCCGGCGAACGGTGACTTCGATCGGACCCTGGTCGGGATGATGCAACGTCATCGTCACGAAGTTGGGAGCCGGGCCCAACGTCGTGGCCAGATCGGCGGCAATGTGCTTGACCGCCCAGTGCTGGACCTCGACTTCGACGCCGTCTTCGGGCGTGTACATCATCTTCTTGATGATAGCCTCGCCGCTCAGCAGGCCCCGCAGCCGTTCGATCTCGTCGAGCAGTTCGGGCAGGGCATTGCGGGCGGCGACGGCCAGGGAGATGTTTGCCGGGCCGTGGGAGTCGGGCCGGTGGGTCGCATCCATGTAGTCGGCCGTTCCCGCCCGCATCAGCACACGCTCGCCGGGCTGAGACCACGTCCACGGGTCCGGCGTTGCCGCCTCGTGCAGCCGCCGCAGTTCCGCCAGCTCGGCGGGCGTCAGTTCGTTGGTCATTTCGCACCTTCGATCTTGATCCATTCGCCGCATTCGTACCCCCATTTCCGCCTGCACTCCAGCCGCGCGAATTGCGGGGCCGTGCCCGGCTCATTGCACACGGCGAACAGGACAACCGAGTCGCCCGACGGGGGATTCGGCTCGTAGTCCATCCATTTTTGTGCGGCATCCGCGACGCTGCGGGCCTCGATACACTGCACGCCTTCGGGCCTGCCCTGCTGCCAGACTAGGTATTTCATTTTCCTCTCCTCCTCTTCCTTGCCTCTTTCCCCGCCAACCCCAACCGCCGCCGCCACACCTCCCGCTCGCTCTCGTCGCCCTGCGACAGCAGGCCGAGACACCGGTCCGCGATCCGTTGCCGCAACTGCAAGACCCGCTGCCGCGTGATCCCCAGCACCCGCCCCGCCGCCGCGGCATCTCCGTCGCTCGCCAGCAGGGCCTCCACCACCGCCCGCAACCGTTCAGGCAACCGCCGCTCGATGCGCTCGTCAACGCCTGCTCGGTCGCCGTCATCGGATCGCCTCCCGTCCGACCAGCATGGACCGGACCTGCTCCAGCCCTGCGGCGATGACCTGCCGGACTCGCGTCTCCGAGACTCCGATCGCCCTGCCGATCGCCGCTTGCGACCAGCCCCGCCAGTAATGCAGTCGCAGACAAAGCCGTTGCCGTCGGCAGTGCAGCCAACCGACCACCGCCCTCAGTCGGCTCGCCTCGTCACGCGCCGCGGCCTCGCTTGCCGGGTCACGCTCCCGCGGCAGCCGAGAGAGGTCGATACTCTCCCGTCGCGGCAGATCATCCGACCGCCAGTTCCGTCGCCGCTCCCGCCCGCCCGGGCCGAACAACGGCAGCCGCGAGCCGCGGTCGATCTCGCCGTTGAGCATCTCCGACCGGACGCATTGCGAGACCCAGGTCGCAGGGCTGGCGCCGCTTGCCGGGTCGTAGGTGCGAGCGGCCCGCATCAGCCCGAGCGCCCCATGCGAGGCCAGCTCATGCGGGTCTTTGCGGTACCGCCGACCGGCTTCCTTGGCCAGCAGATACAGCAGTCCGACATGCTCCTCGGGCCGCAGCATCGCCGTCATGCCCCACCTCGCTTCGGCGCGAACAGCCGCAGTGTCGGCCGATCCCGATGGACACTTGGTTTTGCCGCGGGCTCGGGCCGGGCCATCCGCGATTCCGCCAGCAGCCGCTCGACGCTGGCATCCTCGATGCGGATGGGGCCTCGACCCTCGGACGACAGGCGGTAGCCGACCAGCCTGCCCGAACTGCACATCCGATAGACTAGGCTGCGGCTGATGCCGAGCCGTTGGGCGACTTGCTCCGGGGTCAGCATGGGGGCACCTCGCGGGATTCCTGCTTCAGCCGGTCGAGTTCGGCCCGGAGATGGGCGATCTCACGGATCGCGGCACCCTCGCGTTCGAGGGCTGCATGCGCTTCGTCCGCGGCGGCGAGCGAGGCAAGCAGCAGCCTCTCGCTTTGTGCGAGTGCTCCGTTGACCAACTCGTCGAGCTTGGCCGTGTTGGCGTCCAGAGCCCGAGCCGTGTCGACTCTGGTGGATCGCGGCACAGCCTTGCCGGTGGCCGGGTCGACATACTCGTAACACCCACCTGCCCGCCACCACTCGACCTCGTCGAGCAACTCGGGGATGAGGGTGCGGGCCTCGACCATCAACCGGCCGACCGGATGCACGATCTTTCGGGCCCAATCGGCATGATGCTCGCGGCCGGGGATCGGGACGGAGCCGAGGTCCGCCCGCACCATTTCGCCCGGGCCGTCCTCCGCCGGGTCGTAGCGGCGGAACCGCGGCGCCGCGCCGCTCATCCCGTAGCGGCAGAAGTCGACGACGGTTTCGAACCAGGGCCCGAACACGCGGGGCGGCCCTTCGATCCGGATGCGACGGGTGCCGGGATCGCACAGCCAATGCCACGGCCCCGCCGGGCAGGCGTCGACCAGGGCCCGGGCGGCGGCCAGTTTTTCGTGGGTCAACATGCGGCCCTCCCGGCGTCCGTGACGCGAAGGGTACGGGCTCCCCGCGGCGTCCAGGCCACGAGGCCGAGATCACGCAAGGCGATCAAGACCGTGCGGATGTACGGCTGCGTGCAGGCCAGGCCGTTCGCCAGCTCCTGCTGGGTCGGCGGCACCGGCCCGGCGTGCGTCGCCAGCAGCCGCAGGATGACCCGCTGGTTGCTCGTGAGCCTGGGTTTCGGGGGCCGCTTGGTCCGCGGCTTCGACTCCGTGTTCATGCGTACAGCTTTCCGAAAAGTGCAATCGCAGTAGTGTACAAGCAGCACCAGCAACAACGTCAACAACGTCAACAACGGGAGCGCGTGCGATGGAGCGAGACGAGACCGGACGAGTCCGCAAGCAACGGGAGACCCGTCGCGGGCAAGCCGACAACATCGCCGCCAACCTGCGTTGGGCCATCGACCGGCGCGGCATGCCGCTGGTGCGACTGATTGCCGCCGCCGGGCTGCGTCCGGACCTGGCCCGCATGTACGTCGAGGGCACCAAGCTGCCGACGTTGGCGACCTTGCAGCGCATCGCCGACGTGCTCGGCATCGGCGACGGCGTGGCGTTCGGCCTGCCGCACGAGGAGTTCGTCCGCACGCAAGGCGAGCAACCCGCGAGCGAACCGCAGCCGGTCCAGACCGCACCGCCGCGACCGACCCCGCCCGCCCCCGGCGACGACCCGGCCGAGATCGTCGGCACCGTCGTTGCCGCGGCAGGCATGAGCGAGCAGGCTTTCGCGGGGCATCTCCAGCACCTCCTGGCCGATCCCGCGGGAAAGGCGTACCTGCGGGTCGCCGTGCTCGGACTTCGAAAAGCCCTGTAACGAGCGGCGACCGCGTTCGGTTCACCAACTTTACCAACAGTGTTAAAAATGTCAACAGTGTTATTGGCTTATTGACAAACCAACACAGTCAGCGATGATAACCCTGCCCCACGCGGGCCGGAGGTTATCATGCAAATCGACTACGAAACCGTCGACACGATCGACGACGGGCGGGCCGCGTGGCTCGCCGAGAGGCGGACCGGCATCGGTGCGAGCGAGAGCGCCGCCATCCTGGGCATCAGCCCCTACGCCACGCCCTACAGCATCTGGGCCCTCAAGACGGGCCGCTGCCCCGAACCGACGGGCGAACGCCTGCGGGCAGGGCTGGCCCTCGAGCCGTACCTGCGGGAGCGGTACACCGCCGACACTGGGCGGGCCTGCTGTCACATCCCGTACGATCTGCACCGGCACCCGGCCGAGCCTTGGCTGCTGGCCACGCTCGACGGGACGACGGTCGACGACGACGGCAACCAGATCGTCGTCGAACTGAAGACGACCGAGGACCGCGACGCCTGGTACGACGGTGTGCCGGATCACGTCCGCGTGCAGGTGCAGCACCAGATGCTCGTGACCGGCATCGACCGGGCGGATGTCGTCGTCGCCATCGGCCTGCACACGGTCCGGGTGCATCGCATCGACGCCGACCACAAGTTCCAGCGGGGCATGCTCGCCCGCCTCAAGACCTTCTGGCGGCATGTCCTCGACGACACCCCGCCCCCGATCGACGCCTCCCCGATCACCGCCGCGGCCCTGACCCGCAGCCGGGTCGACGCCGAGCTGCCGCCGGTCACGCTCCCCGAAGAGTCTGCCTCGTGGGACGCCGAGTTGACTCGCATCAAGGCCGAGATCAAGGCGCTCGAGGAGCACAAGGTCGCCCTCGAAAACCGCATCAAATCCGCCATCGGCGACGCCCCCGCGGGCCTGCTGCCGGGGGGCGGACGCTACACCTTCGGGCAACAGACCCGATCCGAAACCACGATTCCCGCCAGCACGTTTCGCGTCCTCCGCCGGAGCAATAAATGAGCGCCGAACTCACCGTCATCGACCGCGTCATCAAGACCGTCGGCGAGTCCCGCGACCAGCTCGCCGCCGCCTGGCCCGGCGGTCCCGGCAAGTTCTCGGCCGACCGCTTCAACCGGATCACGACCACGATCCTGCGGCAGAACCCGGCGCTCGCCGCCTGCAACCCCGGGCTGCTGCTCGGCTGCCTCGTGCGGCTGGCGCAGATCGGTCTCTATCCCGACAGCCAACTCGGCCACGCCTACATCATCCCGTACGGCAACACGCCGACGCTCATCGTCGGATACCGGGGGATGCTCGAGCTGGCCCGTCGCTCCGGCGAAGTGCGGACCCTGACCGCGGAGGTCGTCTGCAAGCAGGACAACTACGCCGTCCGGCTCGGCTCCGACCCTCACATCCATCACGTCCCGGCCCCCGGCCCGCGGGACGAGGCGACCATCGTCGCGGCCTACGCCGTCGCGGTTTTGCGGCACGGCGACCGGCAGTTCGCCTGGCTCGACAAGTCCGACATCGAACGAATCCGCAGCGTCAGCCGGGCGGGACGCAAGGGACCGTGGGTCGATCACTTCGCCGAGATGGCCAAGAAGACGGCGGTGCGGCGGTTGTGCAAACTCCTGCCCCTCTCCCTCGAAGCCCAGGAGGTGATCGCCGCGGTCGACGCCGAAGAGCGGCTTGACGATGTTGATCGTGTTGACTCTACAGGCTCCGTCGTGCATAATCGGCAGCGTCAACATCGTCCCGATCCGCTCGCCGCCATTGCCGCGGAGGCGGACGAGGTCGACACCGAGCGGACGGCGATCCAGGCCGAGGCCAACGGAGCGTAGGCATGTCCGTGATCCGAAACCCGAACTGCCTCAAGGCCCGGCTGAGCGAGGTGCTGCACCTCCCGGCCGGGCCTCTTCGTGAGGACACCATCGCCGCCATCTGGTCGCAGGCCCGCAGGCACGCGGCCTGGGCCCGCATCTGCGTCGATCGCCTGGCCGAGATCGTGACGCCCGGCCTGCTGGCCGAGATGCAGTCCGTCGCCGACGCGCCCCCCTCCGCCCCGAAAAAACCAAGTGTCCATCGGGCGGAGCGGCAGCCCCGGCACGCGGATATTTCCGACCCCCTCGTCCTGCCGCAGACTCCGCGAGCCGCCGCCGAACCGGCCCCCGCGGTCGACCTGACGGCGACACTGCTCGCCTTGCTTGCCCCTCTCCTGCGCGACACGATCCGCGAGACGGCGGCGGCGGTCGGCCGGGAGGTTCGGCGGGCGATCCGCCTGTCGCAAAACAACAGCCGACCCGCAACCGAACCCCCCATCGGAACAACTTGTTCGGAACAAACCCCGAACAACTTTCGGAACAACTCGGAACAACTCCCAACAACTCGCAATACTTGTTCCGATGGGGGGTTCATCGCGGATTCCGGGAGCCTCGCACCGGGAGAACCCCCGGGTCGGGGAGGGGTCGGGGTCGCGCGTGCGTCAGATTCCGGAATTAGTAATTACAGTCCAGAGACTAAGGAACAGGTAGAGGTAACTGACGTACCAGTAAACACTAAGGTTCTCCTGCCCAACAGCGCCTTACCGGACTCTCGATTGACGCCGGAGCAGGAGCGGGCCATCGCCGGTCTGCTGGCTCAGCACCCACCACTGGAACAACAACAGGTTTGTTCCGAACAACAACCGGAACAACCGAACAACGAACAACAACAGCCGGTTGTTCCGCCGACGCAAAAGGCGGGTGGCGCGGAACCGGGGGGCTGGTCCGAGGCGGAACTGGAGCGGCAACTGGAGGCGGCGGTCGTCGAGTCCCGGCGATCGTGCTTGGCCGGACATCAGGCGATGACGCTCGTCCGGCGACGGATGGGTGCGATGGGTCACGACAAGGCCCGCATCGACGCCGCGGTTGCCCGGGCCCAGGACGCGACCCGTGAGCCGGTCACGCTGGCCGCAGCCTTGCCCGCGATCCCGCGAGCGGTCGAGGTCAAGCCGCCATTGCCGCCGCGAGTGCCGACCGCGGAGGAGATCGCCGAGAAAGCCCGCCGCCGGGAGGAATGGGACCGGGCCATCGGTCCGATCCGCGAGCGGCAGCAGGCCGAGCAAGCCGCCGCCGAACAGGCCGCCGAGCGCCGCAAGCTGTACCCGAGCGACGACGAGATCGCCGTGGCGATGACCGGTCCGCCGTCGGCGAAAGCCGCCTGCCTGGTCAACGCATGGAACGCGACGGCCGGGGCGAAACGGGCCAGTCTCCAGGGCTACGGCCGCGAGCTGGTGGCGTGCCTCGAAGACCCTGAGTGGTTCGCCGCGGCGCTCGAGGTGTTGAGGACGAAGTTCCCGGTGCGGGCCTTCGCCGAGCGGCCGGACAAGGACGCTTCCTTCAAATGGTTCCTGGAACCGGGGACGGTCTACCGCCTCCGGGATGGTGAGTTCGATGTCCCCTGGCAGGCCGGTCGCAAGGCCCCTCGCCGCTCCCTGATGACCGCCTAACCCCCGAGGCGCCGCCATGTTCACCCGCGAAGAGTACCGGCAATGGATGCAGTTCCATTGCAGCCTGTTTCCAGGTTTCGAAGCCCGTCTCCCGCCGGAGACGATCGAAGCCTGGTACGACGTGTTTATTCAGCCGTCGGCCGCGGCCTTCGACGGCGACGACTTCGTCCGTTGGAGCAAGTCGGTCGCCCTGTCCGGGAGGGAGATTCACTTCTGGGAGGTCGGCCGCAAGAGCTTCGCGGAGGTCAAGGCCGAGAAGCGGCGGCAGGAGATCACGGCCGCGATGAAGGGCCGGGTCGTCGAGGATGCGACCCGCTACACCTGCCCGCTGTGCATGGATCGCGGGCATGTGGTGGCGACCGACGACACGGGCGTGGTCTACGCCGTCCGCTGCGGCGCGTCGCCCGGCTGCCGCGAGCAGGCCGAGGCCCTGCGGCGAGACTCCCGGCACAAGGATCGGCTTGTCTGGTGGTCGCCGGATCATCCGACCCTGCGGCTCAAGGACGGACGGCGGATGACCCTCCTGCATCACACGGTGCTGGCGGGGCATTACCCCGGCGAACAGCCCCCGCGGAGGCGGCCCGGCACGGCCGTGGATTTCAGCACCTACGAACACGAAACGGACTGACCGAGTCTCATGCACAAAGGGGGTGGACGATGGGTGCGGATCGCGACAACGCAATCCGGCGGATCGTGCAGCAGTCGCTGGCCGACGTGCGGAAAGTCCAGGATGCGATCGTCGAATTTGACCCGGAGGATGCGGTCCACCTGGTCGGCGGCGGGCGATCTCCGCTTCGCAACGCCAACATCGATTTTGACCTGTCCTGTGCCGTGGCCGAGATCGACCACGCCGAGTGGGGTCGCCACGCATTGGCGTTGATCCGGCAGCGGGTCGCGGCCTTGCCGTTGGAGCCCGCCGAATGAACATCTTGGCCATCGACCCGGCGACCCGCTGCGGCTGGGCGCACAGCGACGGACGGTCCGGCTCCTGGCGACTGGGGGGCCGGAGCGATGCCCCGATCTGGTGCAGGCTGGAGGCGATGCGGCTGCGGCTGGAGGAGTTCCGCGGGCTGGACCTGATCGCAATGGAGGGGGTCTTCGCCCACGGCAAGCACGCTTCGGGGATGCTGGTCGTCGCGCAGATCGCGGGCATCGTCGTCTGGTGGGCGGGCAAGCACGAGATCCCGGTGCGGGTCTGGAGTCCGTGCGAGATCAAGAAATACGCGACCGGCAAGGGCAACGCCCAGAAGAGTCTCATGCTGGCGAGGGCCCGCGAGAGGTGGCCGGAGCGGACCTGGCAGGACGACAACGAGTGCGATGCCCGGTGGCTGTTGGACCTGGCGCAGGCCGCGACTTGACCTGCGTTGACTGTGTTTATATCGTTGACTGTGCAGGCCGTGCAGAGTTGTAGGGTACGCCCGCGATCGCCGGGCTTTAAAAAGAGGTGGTCGCGTGGAGCATTACCTGCAAGCCGGGGCGATGGGATTGCTCGCCCTCGTGATCGTCGGGATCGGCGGCTTCCTGCGGATGCACCTGCCCGCGGTCCATGCGGCGTTCTCGGCCCAGCTCGAAGCCGAACGGACCATGTGGCGGGCGGAACTGGCAGATGCCCGGGCGTCCTACCGCTCGGCCTTGGCGGACCTCTCAGCCAAGTTCGAGACCAGTCAGGAGCGGCAGGCGAAGGCGATCGAATCGCTCACCCAGCAGTTGCAGAGCCTTGCCCGCGAACTGCACGACATCACCAAGAGCTACAAGCACGCCCAACAGGAGGCCACGGACGATGGTCGGTGATCGGATTCGGAAGTGGTTCACCGGCGATAGTCCGGTCGCCAAGGTCGCCCGCGGCAGCTTGCTCGCGTTCGGCGGTGCGGCGGGAGCAATCCTGCTGGAGCAAGTCCTCCAAGCCCTCAGCCATGCCGCGACCGGCGGGCTGTTCGGCCCCTGGTCGCCCCTCGTGGCGGCCGTGATTTCGGTGATCCTCAATATCGTCAAGCAACTCAACACGCCCCCGACTCCCGCCCCCGGAGCCTGACCGATGAGTGCCCCCACGATCGTCGATAGCCCGATCGAAACGAAGCCGCTGGTGAACCCGGAGTGGGTGAACCGGCTGAGCGGGTCGCATGAACTGTACTATGAAAAGGTGTCTCTCAGCAGTGACACCGCTGCCGAGGTGCGGAACACCAGTTTCCTTGCGCGGCGACATCGCCCCAGCGACGGACGCCCCGGTCAGCTGCTCTTGCACGATGCTCGCAATGGCCGCTCTCTCGACGAGTGTAAACGCCTTTGCGAGCAGGCCCTTCGGGATGCGGGGTACGGGTTCGCGGGGGAGGCGTCCCCCTGCTCCAACCCCGCCTGCGACTGCGGCGACATGCGGCCCGACGATCGGATCACGCTGCCGACCGCATCCGGCAAGTCCATTCCGCAGGCCGCCCTCGATCGCATTTCGCAGATGCTCTCCGGCGGCAAGCTCCCTCTTGGCCATGTCGAGTGGACGCCCGCGCCGGAGTTCGTGCTGCACTCGCCGCTCGACCTGGCCGATCAGGTGCGGAGCGAGGCCGAACTGCTGGTCGACGACGCGGACAGCATTGCCCGCTGGACGGAGATCGCGGCAGTGGCGGTCTTCGCCGTCGGCCTACTGACCAATCACTGCCGCGGCGGCAAGCCCGATGCCCCCCCGTGACCCGACCCCCGAGCAGATCGCCGAGCGGGCCGCGGAGATCCGGGCGGGGTGGTCGGCGACCGATCGACTGCATCGGCAGGGGCTGATGCTCAAGCAAGACCCCGAGCGACCGGCGGGGATCGAGATCAAGATGGTGCGGGTGATGGACCTCGAACTCAGGAACCGAATCTATGGCCGAGCCCGCCGCGTCCCCGTCAGCCCTTGACCGTCAGGGTGTCGCCACCCTCACCATCGACCGCTCGGGCGGTCTGTCGTCCCTTGCGGTCGCCGTCCTCGTGATGGCCAATCTCTGGGGGTTCGCCCTCCTCGGGTTCGGCGTGTGGTACCTGTCGCATGGACGCGACGGCGGGATCGCGCCGCAACCGCAACCCAGCTACAGCCTGGCGGCTCGACTCGATGCGGCGATGACGCCTGCGGGCAACGCCGACGCGCTCGATGCCGCCCGGCTGTGGGCTGCGATGGCCGATGCGGTCGAGGCCGACGGACGGTCGCCGACCCCGAAGCTGACGACCGTGGGGCACCTGTACGAGACGATCCGCACCGCCGGTCTGCTGGCCTGGCAACCGCCGTTCTCGACCCGCTACCCGGCGACCGAGGCGGTGTTGGCGGAGCAGTTGAGGCCGCTGGGCAAGGCCCCCGATCCGCTCGACCGAGTGCGGGCGGCGGCGCTGCTGCGGGAGACAGGCAAGGCTTTCGAGGAGGCTGCCCGATGAGCCGATGGATCTTGCTCGCGGCGGTCCTGCTGGCAGGCTGCGGAGACGGCAGCCGATTTGCGACCGAGCCGACCGGCTGGGTGTCGGAATGGATCTCGGTCGACGCCGGAAACGGCTACATCGTCGAGATCCGCAAGGACGGCAAGTTGGTCGCCCGGTTCTTCGATGACACCACAGCGGGAATGCTGCTCCCGCTACCGTTGGATGAGGAGGTAGGACGATGAATCAAGTTCGACTGATTGTCGCGGTGGTCGCCGCGCTGTTCTGTGGCTGCCAGCCGAAGGAGCAGGTGCCGCGGCTGACCGTCCACGACGCGACGGCCGAGCATCGGGCGATCCCGGTCTTCGCCGAATGGGAGATGCACGAGGTGCATCTCGACGGTGAGCGGGTCGGCTACTTGCGATACCACGCGGCGGATGGGCGGGTCGACTTCGAATACGCGCCGGGCCGGATCGTCGATCTCGGCACGACCGACGCCAAACCCAAGGGGCCGTGCGATCGCGTGCTCAAGGTCTACCATCGCATGAAGTACGGGCCGGTCACGCCGAAAGAAGACCACGAACTGCACGCCGGGAGCCGATTCCTCGGCCTGCTGGTGCTGCATCGGCACGGCACGCTGAGGTTGCAATTCACTCCCGCGGCGAGTGGCGGCGCGATGGTCGATCTTTACCCGCTGCTGGAGACCGTCCGATGACCTGGTTCGACCGTGCGATCGGCTGCGTGCTGACGCTGTGCGTGCTGACGACCGCGGTGGCCGGTGCCGTGGGTGCCGTCCGCTGGGCCTGCGGGCCGTATGCCTGCTCGTGTTCGACTGCCCGCCCCTGTCCCGGAGGTGCCCCGTGCTCTCGCTGATCTGCGGAGGAAGTTGGTGGAGCGGGTTCTGGTGGGGCCTCGGTGCCGGGCTGGTCCTGCTGGTGCTGGCGGGCGTCGGCGTGTTCGTGTGGTTGGAAACGCGGAGGCTGTACTGATGACGGCGATGCAGAGACTGTTGGCGTGGATCGAGGCGACCCCTCGCGGCATCATTCGGCGAGTGCAGTTCGACCGGGAGTGCAGACCGGCCGGGGAACAATTGTCCAAGATCTCGGTGCGGGAGTTCGGCGACGATCCGCCGCGGGAGCTTGGCAGCGGCGGCATCAGCTACGGACATACACTGGACCATGCCGCCGCCCACCGTCTGAAGTGCATGGGCATCACGGACTTCGACGAGCCCGTGTAGCGTTTTCGTGGAGAAGCATTGACAGTGATGCGCCGGGTCGCTCCCGGCTAAGCGGGCGCAAGTCCCGTCTCCACGGCTG
>JACCDG011496286.1_pt1 | contig 37079 bp, 29 predicted proteins | sample 7442471 | NCBI WGS metagenome assembly JACCDG01 (sample SAMN15323444, study PRJNA562643) | freshwater metagenome | isolation source: river surface water | place: USA:Blue River Watershed | collected 2017-08-17 | reverse complement strand
GAATGACGGACTCAAGACCATCATTCTCCGGGAGTCGCAAGCGACGCGGCAATTCAGAAAGATTAGCATTTCAATTAACTTTATTTAAAAAATTAATTATTATAGGTTCTATGACCGAAAAATGGCAACCTAATTCTTGGCGTAATTTTCCAATTAAACAGCAGCCTCTATATAAAAATTCACAAGAATTACAAAAAACAGAAGGTCGACTCTCAAATTTTGCTCCTCTTGCCTCAATTGACGAAATTGAAAAATTAAAGTCAGAATTGGCGTTAGTTGCAAATGGTGAGGCCTTTTTGTTGCAAGGTGGCGATTGCGCTGAGAGTTTTGCTGAATTTTCTGACCAAAATATCAAAAGCTTTGTCAGAACTTTTTTGCAAATGACCGTGGCTTTAATGTATGGGCTAAAAAAGCCAATTGTTAAAGTTGGAAGAATTGCTGGCCAATATGCCAAGCCAAGATCTGAAGAATTTGAAACTATAAATAATATAACGCTTCCAAGTTATAGAGGTGATATTGTTAATTCAATTAAATTTGATCAAGAAGCAAGAGATGCTGACCCCAAAAGATTAATTGAGGCTTATTTTCACTCGGCTGCAACCCTTAATCATATTAGATCTTTAACCCAAGGTGGTTATGCCGCGCTTGATAATGTCAGTATCTGGAATGAAGAATATATTCTTAACTCTAATAGCAGAAAAAATGTTAAAAAATTGATCAATAACATCAATCAGGCACTAAGATTTGCTGAAGCTTGCGGCATTAAATATAAAAGTGCGACTGAATTTAACACTGCTAATTTTTATACTTCTCACGAAGCTTTAATTCTTAATTATGAACAGGCCTTTATTAAACAAGATCAAAGAAATAAGGAATTTTACGATCTCAGTGCCCATATGCTTTGGATTGGCGATCGTACTCGCAGTAAAAATGAGGCTCATATTGAGTTTATGCGCGGCCTGTCGAATCCAATTGCCTTTAAAGTTGGGCCGTCAATTTTAGAAGATGATCTGATTGCTTTGATTGATATTTTAAATCCTCAAAATCAAGCTGGTAAAATTACGCTGATTTCAAGAATGGGCGCTGCTAAAATTAATGATATTTTGCCAAAATTAATTAATCGGGTGCAAAAAGAAGGTAAAAAAGTAATCTGGTCTTGTGACCCAATGCATGGCAATACTATCAAATCTTCTAATAATTATAAAACCAGAAAATTTGATGATATTTTAAATGAAATTAAGTCATTTTTTGCAATTCATCAACAATTAGGTACTTATGCTGGCGGGGTTCATTTAGAAATGACTGGCCAAAATGTTACCGAATGTTTAGGCGGCAATCAGGAAATTCTCGAAATTAATTTGCAAGATCGTTATCATACTCATTGCGATCCAAGATTAAATTCATCGCAAAGTATTGAGTTAGCCTTTTTAATTGCTGATAATTTTAGTACTGAAAAAATATAAAATCTAAAAATGAATAATAATCAAAAACCGCAATTTTGTTCAGTAGTCGCTCTGGTTGGCGCTCCAAATGCTGGCAAATCAACTCTTACTAATGCACTTTTGGGCCAAAAAATTTCAATTGTTTCGCCTAAAGTTCAAACTACCAGAAATACTATCAAAGCAATTGTAAATGAGGAGCAAACCCAATTAATCATTCTTGATACTCCCGGGGTTTTTTTGCCAAGATCAGATAAAATTCTTGAGAGAATTATTGTAAAATCAGCCTGGCAAGGAATTAGAGATGCAGATTTGATCTGTTTTTTAATTGATTCCACTATTGGTTTAAATCCAGAAAATTTAAGAATTATCAATCAATTAAAACAGGAAAATATTGAAATCATTATCGTTTTAAATAAAATTGATCTGATCAAAAAAGCCAATTTACTGGTAATTATCAAGGCTTTAGCTGATATTGATCTCAAAGATATTTTAATGGTTTCAGCCCAAAATAAAGAGGGAGTTAATGATTTAAAAAAATTTTTATGTAACAAAGCCAAGCTTCAAGGCTGGATTTATGATGATACCCATGTCACCGACGCTCCAATGAGATTTAGTGCCTCAGAGGTTACCAGGGAGAAATTATTTTTAAAATTAAATCAGGAATTGCCTTATTCTTTAACTGTAAAAACCGATTCTTACGAGGTTTTAGATAATGGTGAAGTAAAAATTCATCAGACAATTTTTATTTTAAAAGAAAGTCAGAAAAAAATTATTCTTGGTAAAAATGGTAATTTAATCAAAGAAATTGGCTCACTGGCTCGCCATGATTTAGCTCAAATGGTTGGCAATAATGTCCATCTCTATTTATTTATTAAAGTTAAAAAAGATTGGATGCAGGATGTTGAAAGCTATGAATCACTGGACCTGGGGCGACTTCCAAAGTAAGAAAAACTAATTAATTTCATTAAAAATGCCAAAGGAAAATATTTCAATCACGGACAAGAATGTAAATTCTATTTTTTTGCCAGAGTTAATAACTTCACTGATACAGGTTGGTAGTAGCGCTTTTTGTCGACAAATTGGCTCCAATATAAAGTCGGCAATGGATCTAAATGTTGGAGTTCTTAAATATGTAACGCAAAATGGTGACCCGATTAAAGCCCTAACCAGTGGTTACCTTCCTCGCTTTGCTAATAATTTTGTTTCAATGACGCCAGCTAGTGAAATTGGTAGAATTACCAAAGAACGCTACCCAAATAACCGGTATCAGGCAATGATCTTTAGTAGTCTTTGGGAGAGTATCGTTGGTAGTGCGCTAGAAGTTAAGGCATTAAGGGGTGTTTTTAAGGCTGCCAAAGTTGATATATCTAGTTTTTATAGCAAAGCATTTAAAAGTGGTTATGCGGCAATAATAATTCCAAATTTTTTTCGTAATTTTTGTGGTTGGTATGGAGCTTATACTGTTATTGGCAACAAAGATGATATAAAGATAGGTCATAGAGCTTTTGCCGGATTCTGCGCGGGACTACTTTCTGCTATACCCGATACAATTGGAAACAGGGCAGTAAGGAATGCCGCTAAAGATTTAAGCGCTGATAATTCCTTACAGATAGGGTTAAGAGCTTTAAAAAAAACCGTTATTGACTCTGTTAAAAATCCACTAGAATTCTCTAAGACAGCCTCAAAAGGTATGCTACCCAGGGCAGTTCCATCAATTGTCTCTGCTGTAGTATTTTCAAAAGAGGGTGGTGATGCAATATTGGGGTTAGTTAAAGTTATTGCCAATAATAATGAAGTAACAAAAAAAATACCAAATCCGACAGTTTCTAAAGCTGCGATAAAGCAGGCATCTGAGCGTAACAAAAATAGATAAAAAGTACCCAGATATTTTGCCGCGTCACTTACGGCCCCTCGAAAATGGCCGGTCTATTTTATTTTTTATCAAGCTCTAACATGTCCATCACCATATATAATCCATTTATAACTGGTTAGCGCTTCTAATCCCATTGGGCCGCGAGCATGTAATTTTTGAGTACTGATGCCGATTTCGGCTCCAAGGCCAAATTGAGAGCCGTCAGTAAATGCAGTTGAAGCGTTAACATAAACAGCGGCAGCATCAATTTGGGATAAAAAATAATCAATAGTTTCTTGATCCTTAGTAATTATTGCTTCACTATGGCCCGAACTATGATTCATGATGTGTTTTGCCGCTTCTTTTACGTCTAAAACGGTCTTAATTGCCAATTTATAGGATAAAAATTCACAACCAAAATCCTTAATATCCACGTGATGTAAAAGTGATTTGGGGTATGATGAAATCAGCGCATCGTAGCTATTTTGATCAGCAAAAATTTCTACCTGATGTACAATTAATGGCTCAATTAATGTAAATAAATCTTTAAGGCGTTGCTTGTGGATGATCAGGCAGTCCAAAGCGTTGCAGACGCTGACTCTTCTGGTTTTAGCATTGGTAATGATTGCACGTCCTTTATTAAGATCGCCACTTAAATCAAAGTAAGTATGAACAATGCCGGCTCCGGTTTCAATAACCGGAATTTTGGCATTTTTTCGCACAAAATCAATTAATTGCTGACTGCCTCTTGGGATGCAAACATCAATTAATCCGGTTGCATTTAGCAATATCATTGTATCTTCGCGGCTAGAATTTAGCAGTGATAAGATGTTGGTATCTATTTTATATTCAATTAATGAATGATGAATTATTTTGGTTAAAATCTGATTACTGTGATAGGCTTCCTTGCCGCCTTTTAAGATGCAGCCATTGCCGCTTTTAAAACAAAGGGTAAAAATATCGATGGTGACATTAGGTCTTGATTCATATATTACTGCTACTAATCCAAGCGGTACCGTAATTTTTTCTATGATTAGGCCATTTGCCATAATTTTTTGATCGCTCTTTTTGCCAATTACTGAGTCTAGTTTAATTACTGATTCAATATCATTAGCCATTGAGTCAATTCTAGCTTTATTTAGCAGCAGCCGGTCATAGGCGGGATCTTCTTTAGCTATCTGTAGCAAATCCTCATTATTGGCAGCTAAAATAATCTCATAAGAATTACGCAATTTATCTGCAATTGATTGCAAGATTTGATTGCGTTTTTTGTCATTTAAAAGGGCGATATCATGACTTGCTTGCTTAGTTTTTTTTATTTGATCGATAATATTCATACTATTTTGTTTTTTTAAAAAATATGTAAATTGTCGTAATGAATAAAAGCGGGTTTATTTTTTTGACCGCATAATTCTTTTAATTTAGCTAAATCATATTTAGCGATTCCAATCGCGATTTGGCTATGATCGGGCCCGATAATATCAACCATATCGCCTTTTTGAAAAGCACCAAAACATTGCTCAATACCAACTGGCAAAATACTGGTAACCCGCTTATTTTCTTTTAAAATTTGATATAAACAATCATTAACCATTATAGAGCCGCTATTTTGCTTGGTATTATAGGCAATCCATCTTTTAATATTAGATTTCTTTTTGGCAGGTAGAATTTTGGTGCCAATCATATCGCCACTAGCTAATCTGGTTAATATTTGGTGGCAATTAATGCCGGCAATATGAGTAGTAATGCCAAGGCCTGACATTTTACGGGCAGTGCTGATTTTGCTGATCATGCCACCTCTGCCATTTGCACTTTTAGCGCTGGAAATTTTTGGCCAGCCATTTTTTGGATCAATTATTGATATTAGCTTGGAATTTTTATCATCGGGATCGCCATCATAAACTCCTGCAACATTGCTTAAAATTATCAATTTATCAGCACCGATTTGTGCGGCGATCAAGCCGGCTAGCTCGTCATTATCAGTAAACATCAGCTCTTCAATTGCCACTGAGTCATTTTCATTAATGATTGGGATAATATTATTTTGTTTCAGTATTTCAGTGAGCAATCTTGCAATATTTAAATAATGTTTTCTGGTGTGAAAATCCTGCTTGGTGAGTAGGAGTTGTGACACTATTATGTTGTGTTGCTTAAAAATACGGGCATAAATATGCATTAACTCATGCTGACCAAGTGATGCTAATACTTGCTTTTCGCCAATTAAATTACCATATTGCCGCCCCAAAATCTGACGCGCCAAATTGCGACCGCAACCAACCGCTCCGGAACTGACTAATATTATTTGATTGCCGGCTTTTTGCAAAGCAACAATCTGGGCAACAAGATTAGTAAGCACTAATTCAAGCGGCGTTCCATCATCTGATAATATACTTTGGGTACCAACTTTAATAACAATTTTCATTTTAGTTTTTGTAATTTTGTCAAGACAATAAAATACTATTATTATCGCTCTTTTTTGAAAAAAAGCGCCAGGTACCTTTTTTTGGGGTAATTGCAGAAAAAATCTAGTTATCTCTAACTGATTTTTTTAGTAATAACAAACCAAAAATAATTAATGGTAAGGATAATATTTGCCCCATAGTGAAATAATTTAGCAAAAATCCGATTTGCTCGTCTGGTTGGCGGAAATTTTCTAATATTATGCGAAAGCTGCCATATAAAATTAAGAAAATTGCACTTAAGAAGCCGGTTTTCTTAGCTGATTTGCTGTATTTGCTTAGGTAAAAAAGAATGATAAAGATTATTATTCCCTCAAAAAATGCTTCATAAATTTGACTTGGATGTCTTGGTAGCTGATCGACATTTGGAAAAATGAAGCCATAATTGGAGCCAGTGATCCGGCCATATAATTCCATATTAACAAAATTAGCAATGCGGCCTAAAAATAGGCCAATTGGTGCAGCAATTACCAAAACATCGGTTAATTTTAGGAATTCTAGCTGATATTTTTTGCAAAATAACCACATGCCAAAAATTGCGCCAAAAAGTCCACCATGAAATGACATGCCGCCATGCCAAGTCATAAAAATCTCTAGCGGATGCTCAAAATAATCAGAGCCATAAAATAAAACATAACCTAAACGTCCGCCAATTAAAATTGACAATATTGCCCAGATCATCCATTCATCATAGGCCGTTGGCGATAAAAATTGCTGTTTTTGATTGGCTTTTTTGATGATAAAATTGCCAAAGATAATACCGATAATATAGGCCAGCGAATACCATCTAATGCCATATCCGGCAATTTTTATCATTACCGGGTCAAAATATGGAAGTTCTATTGGGAAAATGGTCATATTTATAATTTTTAAATTGCTGTATCTCCTCCCCCCTTCTTGGGAGAGGGTTAGAGTGAGGGGCGGAGCCCAATTCGTAATTGCTATTTTTAACCAATTTAATGTTTATATACCCCTCACCCCGACCCTCTACCGACAAAAGGAGAGGGAGGAAGGTGCTTAATGCCTAAAATGTCTACTATTTACAAAATAAAGTGCAATTTTATTTTTATTTGCGGCGGCGATTATTTCCTCATCTTTAATTGAGCCATTTGGGGCGATGATTGCTTTTATTTGGTAATCATGGGCGATTTTTATACTGTCATCGAAAGGAAAGAAAGCATCGCTTGCCAGATATAAATCATTTTTATCAGCTGGCTGGTTTTTTAAGTAATCTTTGGCTTTATTACAGGCAATTAAAGTTGAAGCAACCCTACTGGTTTGACCGGCGCCAATTGCTGCAGTCTGGAAATTATTAGCAATGACAATGGCATTGGATTTTACATATTTACAGACTTGCATGGCAAAAATTAACTGCTCGATTTCATCATCATTAATTTTGATAGCGCCAGCTTGGATGATGTCATTTTTAGTGATAATTTTTTGATCTAATTCTTGAATTAAGATCCCCCCAGATATTGATTTTATTTGCTGATCCTGATGTTTAGAAAAATCGGCGATTAAAACTCGAAGATTTTTTTTATGAGATAGAATCTTAATTGCCTCTTCTTCTATTTTCTTGGCAATTATTACTTCATAAAATGTTTTAGAAATTTCTAAGGCCAATTCTTGATTGATGGTGCCGTTAATTGCCACGATTCCTCCAAAAGCGCTTTTAAAGTCAGATAAAAAGGCCTTTTTATAGGCCTCTAAATGATTGTCAGCAATTGCTGCTGCGCAAGGGTTGGCGTGTTTTATAATTACTGCTGCGGGTTTTGAAAATTCTATTGCCAAATTATAGGCAGCGTCAGCATCATTTAAATTATTGTAACTCAATTCTTTACCTTGTATTTGCTTAGCTGAGCCAATGCCATAATCTTGATTTTTTAATTGATAGAAGGCTGCTTTTTGATGTGAATTTTCACCATAGCGTAAATGTTGCTTTAAACTGGCCTCTAAATAAAGATTTTGCGGAAATAAATTTGATTCTTGCTTAGGATTAAAAAACCAATTACTGATCGCAACATCATAATTGGCAATAATTTTAAAAGTTTTAGCTGCCATTTCTTTTCTAAATTCAAGACTGGTAGTGCTTCCTAAATTTAATTGATCATTTTTTTTAATTTCAGCAATTAGCTTTTGATAATCATTAACGTCGCTGACAATAGCTTTATAAGCAAAATTTTTAGCAGCTGATCTTAACATTGCCGGGCCACCAATATCAATATTTTCGATGATTTCTTCTACGTCATCAGTTTTATTAACGGTTTCAACAAAGGGATATAAATTAACGATCAATAAATCAATTGGCAGGATGTTATTTTTTTTTGCCTGCGTTTGATGATTTTCATTATCCAAAACTCCAAGCAAAGCGCCATGAACCTTAGGATGAAGGGTTTTTACCCGACCATCCATAATTTCTTCAAAGCCGCTAAATTCAGAAATATCAATATTTGCAATCTGGTTTTGAGTCAGTAATTTAGCGGTACCGCCAGTAGAAATAATCTCAATCTTGCGATCAGCTAAAAATTTTGCCAATTCGATAATTTGCGATTTATCCGAAACCGAGATTAAGCAACGTGAAATTTTTTGTAAATTTTGCATTTATTTTTTTATTTAAATTTATTGTTTGTTTTTTGATTCTCTGAATTGCCGCATCGCTTTGCTCTTTGCAATAACGATATCTAGAGTCGGTCATTGCGAAGAGCAAAGCGATGCGGCAATTCAGAAAAAAATGATTAGCTTCTAAGCAATCTTCCCAACCAAACTACTTGGTCGTGCTTTTAATATTTTTACTTCAGCAATTTTACCTAGTAATTTTTCGGTGGTGTTTTGGCCCAAATCATCAATATCAATGATTACTGACTGTAAATAAGGGCTTTTACCCCATAATTGCGCAGAAATTTTACCGCTTTTATTTTTTGAACTTTTGAGGGTTTTTTCAAAAAGTACTGGCATTATTTTTGATTCAAACTGGCGATTAAATTCATGCTGTTGCTTGCTAAGTAAAGTTTGTAATTCTTTTAATCTGACTTCTTTTACTGCTTCTGCAACCTGATTTTTAGCTTCTGCCGCCGGGGTTCCGGGGCGCATTGAATATTTGAAAGAATAGCATTGGCTAAAGCCGATTTCTTTGACTAAATTAATAGTATCTAAGAAATCCTGATCGCTCTCACTTGGAAAGCCAACGATAAAATCTGAAGATAGCCCAATATCCGGCCTGGCCTTTCTTAACTTTTCGATAATTTTAAAATAATCCTGGCGGCTATGTTTACGATTCATTGCTTTTAAAATCGCATTAGAGCCAGATTGAATTGGAAGATGCAAAAAAGGCATTAATTTCTCAATATCACGATGAGCATTGATTAAATCATCATTCATGTCTCTTGGGTGAGAAGTAGTATAGCGGATTCTTTCAATTGAATCAATTTTGGCAATTTTTTCAATTAATTTAGCAAGATTAAATTCGCTGCTACTATCATGATCAAAGCCTTTATAAGCATTGACATTTTGGCCAAGTAGATAAATTTCTTTTACGCCTCTATCGGCTAATTTTAAAGCATCATCATAAATTTGAGCGGTAGGGCGGCAATATTCAGCGCCGCGAGTATAAGGCACAACGCAAAAGGTGCAAAATTTATCGCAGCCTTCCTGAATAGTTACAAAGCTGCTTGCTTGATTGCCAGCCTTGCTCTGCGGTAAAATATCAAATTTATTATCAGGAGTAAATTCAAGATTAATTTGTTTTTTTTGGCCTCTTAAAATATTTGCCACCAAATCCGGTAAAGTTTGGTAACTCTCAGGGCCAACAATAATATCAACCACATTTGATCTTTTAAAAATTTCTTCTCCCTCGGCTTGAGCAACGCATCCGGCAACTGCAACGATCATTTGCTCATTTTGCTGTTTTTTCTTTTCCTTATGGGGCCGAATTCTGCCTAAATCTGAAAATAATTTTTCGGAAGCTTTTTCTCTAATATGGCAGGTATTGATAATTACCATATCGGCATCGTCAATAACCGGACTATTTTCATAACCAGAAATTAGCATTAGATCCTGCATGCGGTCAGAATCATAAACATTCATCTGACAGCCATAAGTCTTGATATAAAGTTTTTTAGTTTTTGCTAACATTCGTAATTTAAATATTTTGTCCGATGATGGTTATGATCTCAAAATCGGCGTTAATTTCGTTGGTTTCTTTATCTTGAAATTCTTGCTGATATCTCTTGATAATTTCTTGCAAAAATCGCTTAGAGATAAATTTTTTGCTACGGTCTTTCATTATATTTGCTTGCCCCATAAACTTAATATCATTTAGTAAATCAAGCGGATTTTTATAGCTAATATTAATTTTTTCAATATCCGAAATTGGATTTACAAAGCCAGTTTTTTGTAGCAAATGCGCTGCAGTTTTGACATCAATCGTTGGTGCAAAACGTGGCGAGATACTGCCATAGATTTCATTTTCTACCTGCAAAAAAACTCTCTTTAAATTTAGTAAATTATCCTGTCCAAAAAAACTGGCGATAAAAATACCATCTTTTTTTAACAATCCTTTAGCCGCAATTAAAAACGACAAAATATCATTTAGATAGTGAAAATCAAGATTACTGACAATTACGTCAAATTTTTGAGTTTCAAATTCTAAAAGGCGATCATCAATCACCATTCTTGCAATTTCTTGATCCTGATTTTGATCAAGATCAAAAAAATCAGCAGTAAAATTAGTTTTAACTAGTTTTTTAACCTTCTTTAGTTTTAAAATCTCATTGCTCAAATAGCCGTCACGGCTGTTTATTTCAAGCATTTGATCAAAATCTCGATTGTGAAATAACAGGCTTTCAATTATTAAATCTGCCGTTTGGTGATATAAAAAATTATATTGCGGAAATTTTTTTAAATGACGCTTCTGATTGTGAACAAAAAGCCCAAAATCGAATAACTCTTTTTCCATGAATGAAAATTATTGCAGAATTTATTAATAAAGTCACCGAAATTATTTTTCCTAATAATTGTATTTTATGCAATAAAATTATTTCAAGCCAGGATTTGCTGTGTAAAGACGATGCTTTGAAGTTAGAATATATCCTAGATCCAAAATGCAAAATCTGCTCTAATCCGCTGCCAAAAGCTGACGAAAGTGACAGGCAAAATCTTATTTGCACTCCTTGCATCATAAAAAAGCCGGCTTTTAGCCAAACGCTGACGATTTTTTATTATAACCAGCCATTAAAAAAAATCATCGCTAATTTTAAATATCATGATCAAAGCTATCTGGCAAAAAATCTTGGATTTTTGCTTTATCAAAAAGCTAAAGATCATCTGGACAAAATTGATATTATTACCATAACGCCCTTACATAAAAATAGGCTTAGGCAAAGAAAATTTAATCAAAGCATATTGCTTGCCAAATGGCTGATAAAGCATGCTAAGAAGGATTTAACCAAGGCCAATTATCAAAAATTAATAAAGAAATTTATTCCTGATTTGCTGATTAAAATTAAAGATACTAAATCGCAAGTACATTTAAGTAGAAAAGATCGCAAACAAAATTTATCCAGGGCTTTTTTGCTTAAGCAAAAATATTCAGACGTAATTAAAGCTAAAAAGATTCTACTAATTGACGATATTGTCACTACCGGCACTACCTTGCAAAAATGTGCCTTTGAATTGAAAAAAAATCGCGCTTTAGAAGTAATTACTTTAACCATTGCTAAGTCAGTTAAGGATAAGGTTTAAAATAATTAGTATAAATTTATAATTTTCTGGATTGCGGCGCCGCAATCCAGAAAAATAATATAAAAATTTAACAATTATGAGAGAAATAATTGCAGAAAATCCTCAAAATTTAAGAGTGGCTTTTGAAAAATCCAGAAAGTGTGTTTTAGATGAGGCGTAGAAATATTCAAATTATTATCCAGGGCCGCAGGGCATTGGTGATGAGGAGCAAAAAAATCAATTTTTGATGCCCGGCAAAAATTGGTAAGTGAGTTTTTATCAATAGAATTGGAAGATGGTGTCAAAAATCTTAGTAGAATACTTGAAATAAGAACTGGCATAATAATTCACGAAGTCAAATCCGAGGGTGAAATTGCGGTATTAATAAGAGATGCTAGAGGCTGCAAGAAGCCACATCAGAGAGGTTATGAGGCTTTTGAAATGGCAATGTTAAATGCGGTTAGTACTGCGCTTGATATTATAAAATTATACCAAAATCGATATAAAATACTGCATATAGCAAATTAACAGACTTGCAATGTCGCTGGAAAACTTACCTGGAACTTCAAATAAAGGTTTAAAAATATTAGATATTTTATCTCCAGAATTTGAAAGATTTTTTGCTAAAAATGGCTCTAAAATTAATCAAAATGACCTAAAATCGCTGTGATAAAAAAGCTGTCTTTATTGGCAAAGATTGTCAAGAATTTAGTCTTCATGATGCTAATTACGGCTAAAAATACGATCTAGTAAAGCAGGGTTTGCCTAATTATGTTAAGGCAGAGATAGAGCGGCAATTATCACGGTGTGAAATTAATGAGATTAGAGCCCATTAATTTCAGTTAAATCAATTGAATTTAAAAAATTTCTGCATTATTTTACTTGGAGCGGTCTAGTAAAAAATTCAAAGTCCACCTTTCTTGGGAGATGACAAGTATAAAGCGGGACGACAAGTTTGTACTTGGTTTTATTTACTATTTAATTTTTTTCAGCAATGAACAATCAAGATCAATTTATGGCAAAACAAAAATCCTCTTCTAATTCTAAAAAGCCCACTAATAACAGCCCTAAGGCCGATAGCAAAGCCGTAAAGCAAAAAACTAGAGATATGGAGGCTTTGCTTTTTCATTCTCAAGGTAGCCCAGGTAAGGTTTCAATGCAGCCAACTAAGCCACTTAATACTCAAAGAGATTTAGCTTTAGCTTATTCTCCCGGAGTTGCAATTCCTTGTTTAGAAATTGCCAAAGATCCTGATAAGGCTTATGATTATACTGCTAAAGGCAATTATGTAGCGGTGATTTCTAACGGTACCGCAGTGCTTGGGCTTGGAAATCTTGGGGCGCTTGCTAGTAAGCCGGTAATGGAGGGAAAATCGGTTTTATTTAAAAGATTTGCCGATATTGATTCAGTTGATGTTGAGGTGGCAACTGAAAATGCTGATGAATTTATCAATGCAGTAAAATATTTAGGCCCAAGTTGGGGCGGGATTAATCTTGAAGATATTAAAGCGCCGGAATGTTTTATCATTGAAAGCAAATTGCGTGAAATTATGGATATTCCAGTATTTCATGATGATCAGCATGGTACTGCAATTATTTCTGCGGCTGGGATTATTAATGCTTTAGAATTAAGTGGTAAAAAATTTGATAAAATTAAGGTAGTGGTTAATGGTGCTGGTGCCGCTGGTATTGCTTGCTTGGAGCTTTTAAAAGCAATGGGGCTACCTCATAATAACGCTATTCTTTGTGATACTAAGGGCGTAATTTATAAGGGCAGAACCGATGGCATGAATCAGTGGAAAAGTGCTCACGCAGTAGATAGTAAGGCTAGAAGTTTAGCTGATGCGATGAAGGGGGCTGATGTATTTTTAGGTCTGTCAGTTAAAGGGGCGCTAACCAAGGAAATGGTAAAGTCAATGGCTAAAAGTCCGGTAATTTTTGCCATGGCTAATCCTGATCCTGAAATTACGCCGCAAGAAGTTTACCAGGTAAGATCAGATGCTATTGTTGCAACTGGCAGAAGTGATTATGAAAATCAGGTTAATAATGTGATGGGTTTTCCCTATATTTTCCGTGGTGCTTTAGATGTTAGAGCTTCAACCATCAATGAGGAAATGAAAATCGCTGCCGCTAAAGCAATAGCCAGTCTTGCTCGCGAGCATGTGCCAGCCGATGTAATCAAGGCTTATGGTGGCCGGGATATGAAATTTGGCCCTAAATATATTATTCCAACTCCTTTTGATTTAAGGTTAATCAGTACCGTATCTTTGGCGGTTGCTAAAGCAGCAGTTGCAACCGGAGTTGCCAGAAAACCAATTAAAGATTGGGAAAAATATAAAATGGAATTACAGGCAAGGCGCGATCCAACCGTTAATAGCCTGAGTTTAATTTTTGATAAATTAAAAAGATCGCCAAAAAATATTATTTTTGCCGAAGGTGAGCAGCCAGAAATTATCAGAGTTGCGGCAATGTGGCGTGATAATGGTTACGGTACTCCGATTTTAATTGGTAAAGAAAAGCGAGTGCTTGAAAATATGGCCGAGGCTAATATTTCAAGAGATGGCATCAAAATCTATAATTCTTCAATTTCTGAGCGCAATGATAAATATAGCGAATATTTATATAAAAAATTGCAAAGAAAAGGAGCTTTATATTCTGATTGTTTAAGAATGGTTAAAACTGATCGCAATACTTTTGCGGCCTCAATGCTTGCTTGTGGTGATGGCGATGCTTTAATTACTGGTCTAACCAGAGGATATCGCAAATCTCTAACTGATATTTGGCAGGTAGTTAAAAATCGCAAAAACAAAATTATTCTTGGAATTTCGATGGTTATTTCCAAAAGCAGAACAATTTTTATTGCTGATACCGCCTGCTCTGAGATATCTTCTTCTGAACATTTGGTTAATATTGCCATTCAAGCTGCAAATAAGGTAAAAAATATGGGCTATGAGCCTAGAGTTGCCTTTTTATCATTTTCTAATTTCGGTAGTGCTTTAAAAGCTGAATCAGAAAGAGTTAAAAGAGCGGTAGAATTGCTCGATATCATGAAAGTTAAGTTTGAATATGAAGGCGAAATGACCGCCGATGTAGCGCTTAACCCAGAAAAAATGTCGCGCTACCCATTTTGTCGCTTAAGTGGACCGGCTAATATTTTAATTTGCCCGGGATTGCATTCAGCAAGTATTGCCACTAAATTACTTGAAGAGCTTGGTAATTGTTTGGTAATTGGCCCGATTTTAGATGGTTTTGATAAATCAGTACAAATTTTAACCAACCGATCATCAATTGGCGATATTTTAAATTTAGCGGCAATTGCTGCAACTGATAATGTTAACGAATAAAATTTTGTTATATGTCAAAATCAACGCCGGTACAAATACAGCAAGGCCCTAATATCGCAGAATTAATGCGTATTTCTGCTGATGCTAATAAAGAAAATCAGGCGGTAAGTCATCCAAGCTCTGCAGAAGGTGGTCATCCACCTACCGGCGGTCATTTTGGTATCCATCCTGATGCAATTGATAATCATCTTAAATTTCACGGCTCTATTGATCTTGGTCATGGTGGTGAAGCGATTCATCTTGGGATTCTTAATAAACCAAATGAGAATCTTTGGGATCACAATCTTCTTGGTGCATTTGATGGCTGTTTTGCTCCAATATCAGGGGTAGGGCAAGGCCATGAGCTTGCTGGCGGTTTAGTTCCAAGTAATTTAAGTTACAATACTGAAATTGGTCAGAGGAAACCCTCAGGACTTCCTGGGTTTCATAATACCGAAGAGCATTTCCATCATTAATTTACTGGCTTTTACTGACCAGATTGCAAAAAGATGAAGTTGCGGGAAGGGCTCAATAGACTGCTATCGTCTGGTTAAAAACTCAACTACCTCAATTGCCATCCCCGAGGCAGGCGGGGATCTATCAATATTGACAGCTATGATGTTGCGAAATCGATCCTTGGCTCCCTTGAGGATAATAATTGAGGGTAATTTATATCGAAAAATTTTGTAATGGCCTTTAAGCTCTTGATATATAAGGGTTAATCAGTGTTGGTTGAAAAGTTAACCAGACGGTAATGGTCAATAGACCTCTTCCTGTTATTGCTGACAAAAAAAGTAATAATATTTTTCTCAATCATCCAACATCTAAGTAATGCAGCAACAAATTATTGGTATTAGCCAGCAACAGGCGCAAGAAATCATTAAGAAGAATGGCTATAATGAGCTGCCAAATCAAAAACCAAGAAATATTTTTTGGCTGCTAATTGCGGTATTAAAAGAGCCGATGTTATTGATGATTTTGGCTTGCGGTACCATTTATTTGTTACTTGGTGAGATGCAAGATGCTTTGATGTTACTCACCTTTATTATCGTCGTAATTGCCATTACTTTTTATCAGGAAAGAAGAACTGAGCGCTCTTTGCTAGCTTTAAAAAATCTCTCAAGTCCAAGAGCTCTGGTAATCAGGGACGGTGTTCAAAAGCGTATTGCCGGTAGGCAAGTTGTGGTTGGCGATATTATGATTTTGCGGGAAGGGGATCGGATTCCAGCTGATTCATTGGTGATTTTGGTTAATAATTTAATGGTTGATCAGTCGCTTTTAACCGGAGAATCGATGCCGGTACAAAAATTTGCTTATGATCAGCCTTTGAGTCAGGAGCAAATAAATGCTGCTGATGATGCCAAAATCCAAGCTTTACAATCTCAAATCAAATCTCAAAATCTTCCATCGGCAAGTCAATATCTGGTTTTTTCTGGTTCTTTAGTAACTAGCGGTAATGCGATTGTAAAGGCAATTTTTACCGGGCTTGATACTGAAATTGGTAAAATTGGTAAGTCACTAACCGAAATTACCCCCCAAAATAGTTTATTAGAAAAAGAAACTGCAAAAATAATTTTTAAATTTGCAATTGCTGGCGTCATTTTATGTGTAGCGGTAGTTTTAATTTATGGCTTAAGTAAAGGCAGTTGGTCACAGGGCTTTTTATCGGGTCTAACTCTTGGTATGGCGATGCTACCGGAAGAATTTTCGATGGTATTGGTAGTGTTTTTAGCGCTTGGGGCCTGGCGCATTTCTAAACGCAATGTCTTAACCAGAAAAGCTTCAGCAATTGAGGCGCTTGGAGCAATTGATGTATTATGCGTTGATAAAACCGGCACCCTAACCATGAATCAAATGAAATTAGAAGGTTTGATGGTTGATGAATATTATGATTTAGAAAAACATAAAGGTCAGGAATTGCCAGAAGATTATCATTTGCTGCTTGAATATGGTATGCTTGCCAGTCAGACCGATCCCTTTGATCCAATTGAAAAAGAAATTAAAGATCGGGGCGAATTTTTATTATTTGCAACCGAACATATTCATCATGATTGGCAATTAGTGCGCGAATATCCGTTATCTAAAGAGCTGTTAGCCTTGTCTCATGTTTGGCGCTCTCCTGACCATCAGCATTATGTGGTAGCTGCTAAAGGTGCGCCAGAAGCAATTGCTGATCTTTGTCATTTTAATCAGGAGCAAATCACGGAATTAATGGCTAAAATTACTAAAATGTCAGATTTAGGTTTAAGAATTTTGGGAGTTGCCAAAGCTTTATTTTCTGAAACTAATTTGCCAAAAGAGCAGCATGATTTTCATTTTGAATTTGTCGGTTTAGTTGGTTTTAGTGATCCACTTAGAGATAATATTAAAACTTCAGTTAAAAAATGTTATGATGCTGGTATCAGAATGGTGATGATTACTGGTGATTATGGCGGTACTGCCTGTAATATTGCTAAAAAAATTGGCCTCAATAATCCTGAGCAATTTATAACCGGTGCAGAGCTAGAAAATCTAGCTGCTGATCAATTATCAGAAAAACTAAAATCAGTTAATATTTTTGCCCGTATTGCCCCCAAGCAAAAATTATTTTTAGTCAATGCCTTTAAAGCTGATAATAAAATTGTTGCTATTGCCGGTGACGGTGTCAATGATGCGCCGGCAATCAAAGCGGCAAATATCGGCATTGCCATGGGTAAAAAAGGAACCGATGTTGCGCGCGAAGCTTCTGATTTAGTGCTGTTAGATGATGATTTTTCATCAATAATCAAAGCGATAAGATTAGGCAGAAGAATCTATGACAATTTAAAAAAATCCTTCATTTTTATTTTTGCAGCCCATATTCCAATTGCTGCAATGTCTTTAATTCCAGTCATTTTCAACCTACCAATTATTTTGCTACCTGCCCATATTGCCTTTTTAGAATTAATCATCGACCCTGCTTGCTCGCTGGTTTTTGAGTCACAAAAAGAAGAAAAAGATATCATGAGCCGACCACCCCGCCATTTACGGGATTCGCTTTTTAGCAAAAAAGATTTTATTTTCAGTGCCTTTCAAGGCTTGATGATGCTAGCTGCAACCTGCCTAATCTTTTTCTTTTCCCTACAATTTTCAAGCGACGAAAATTATGTCCGCACTATGAGTTTTGCCGCCATCACTTTTGCAAGCATAATGCTAATTATCAGCAATCTATGGCAAACCAACCCTTTAATTCAATTATTAAAAAACCAAAATCATGCCTTACTGTTATTAATTTTAGGAGTATTGGCCGCCCTAATGGCAGTAATTTACATACCCTTCCTAAGCAATTTATTCCACTTCGCCAGATTATCACTAAAAGATCTATCTCTGGCCTGCAGCCTGCCAATTTTATCTATGATTATAATTGAATTGGTAAAATATGTTTTATTTAACAAGCTTGAACAAAAAAGATTCCTGGTACCTTTTGATCAGCAAAATCCCCGTTAGCATCAAAAAGGTAGCTGCTACCTTTTTAATTATTGGCAAGATAGACATTCTTCATATTTGTCTTTATCCTCAGTTTCATCTTTTTTATCTGACAAAATTTCCAGATCCGGTTTTTTGAACATTTCATCCATGTCGGATTTGTGAGATACTTTATCGGCTCTTTGAATTGAGGTTGAGCGGCAATAATAGAGGCTTTTTAGGCCTTTTTGCCAGGCGCGAAAATGAATGTCGTGGAGAGATCTTTTGGAGACATTGCCGGGCATAAAGATATTAAGGCTTTGGGCTTGGCAGATATATTCGCCTCTTTCGGCTGAAAGATCGATGATCCATCTTTGATCAATTTCTTGAGCAGTTTTAAAGACGAATTTTTCATGTTCATCAAGAAAATCTAAATGTTGTACTGAACCTTCATTAGTTGTGATTGATGACCAGATATCTTCAGTATTTCTGCCTTTTGATTCCAGTAATTTTACCAGATTTTTATTGCGGACATTAAATGATCCAGTAAGGGTTTTTTGAGTAAAGCTATTGGCGGCAAAAGGCTCAATTCCTGGCGAGGAATTGCCGGCAATGATTGAGATTGAAGCGGTTGGAGCGATAGCTAATTTATTTGAAAATCTTTCGATATAGCCAGCATCCTTAGCATCTGGGCAGGCGCCTCTTTCGTGAGCTAAGGTTTTGGAAGCCTGATCGGCTTGTAATTTAATTTTTTGAAATATCTTTTTATTCCAAACTTTGGCCATTGCTGACTCAATGGCAACATTTTTGCTTTGTAAAAATGAGTGAAAGCCCATAACTCCGAGTCCAACACTTCTTTCTCTGGAAGCTGAATATTTAGCCTTTTTCATTGAATCCGGGGCTTTATCGATAAAATCTTGCAAGACATTATCTAAAAAGCGCATTACATCTTCAATGATTTGAGGGTTATCTTTCCATTCTTCGTAATATTCAAGATTTAAAGACGATAGGCAGCAAACTGCAGTACGTTCTTTTTGTAGATGATCAAGTCCGGTTGGCAGGGTGATTTCACTGCATAAATTTGAAGTTTTAACTTTAAGATCTAATTTTTTATGATGTTTTGGAATCGCTCTATTTACGGCGTCAATAAATAAAATATAAGGCTCGCCAGTTTCAATTCTGGTAGTTAAAAGCTTAATCCATAAGGCTCTGGCTTTGACAGTTTCAACTGCTTTGCCGCTATGAGGGCTTTTTAATTCAAAATCTCCGTCTTTTTCGACCGCTTTCATAAAGGCATCAGTTACCGCAATGCCATGATGTAAATTTAATGAGCGACGATTAGGATCGCCACCAACCGGTCTTCTAATATCAATAAATTCTTCAATTTCAGGATGATCAATTGGCAAATAAACTGCGGCGCTGCCTCTTCTTAGGCTACCTTGAGAGATCGCCAAAGTTTGTGAGTCCATCACTTTAATAAAAGGAACGATGCCTGAAGTTTTGCCATTACCGCGAACGATTTCGCCAATTGAGCGCAAATTTCCCCAATAGCTGCCAATCCCCCCGCCTTTTGAGGCCAGCCAGACATTTTCATTCCATAAATCAACGATTCCTTCAAGTGAATCCGAGGCCTCATTTAAAAAGCAGGAAATCGGTAATCCTCTTTCAGTACCGCCATTGCTGAGTATCGGAGTTGCCGGCATGAACCATAAATTGGAAATATAGTTATAAAGACGATTAGCATGATCCTGATCATCAGCGTAATAAGCGGCAACTCTGGCAAATAAATCCTGATAAGATTCCTCCGGCATTAAATAGCGATCCTTTAAAACCGCCTTGCCAAACACACTTAATTTTTCATCCTTTTTATTATTAATAGTAACCTCAATTTTTTTTGGTTTTGATTTTAAATTTACTGAGGATGTCAAGCCTGACTTGGTATTTTTTGCTGATTTTTTACCCACTTCCTTGGTAATTTTTAATTTTTTATTCATAAGATCTGATATCGATAATATTTGTTATTTAATGACAGTTGAAATTAGTTATTTATCAATATGTAGTGGTAATTTTGTCTAAAAACCCACTAGATGTAGTTTTAATGCGCTGAATTTTAATTGTCTATTAAAATTTAAAGCTTTTTTAAAAAAAATACCGGATACCTTTTATTAAATATGGTAATAATCACAAATATATTAAATTTAATTAAATTTTTTTTAATTATTTTTTGATTATTTATGCTAAAATTATAGTTATTGATAATTTAATTAATAATTATAACTTGCAGATATCGGTATTTCACCATTTTTAATTTTTTAAGGAGCGAATTATGAGGGGTTATAATAATAGTGGGCATGATCATCATAGGGTAGCCAGATCAGAACAGCGTCTTAAGTATAGGCAATTAAGGCAAGAAGCCAGACAAGGTCGTAAAGTTTCCAAGAAGAATGAAAGAATTGGCATCAAGACCAGTTCTGATCTTGATTCAATATCAATATTTCCACAAACTCCTGACCTAATTTCTCAAGCTTTTGATAAGTCAGAAGCTGATAATGCCACTTTTGTTATGCCGGCTGTTAATTATAGAATCGGTAAAGTTAGTAATATTACATTGTTTTTTTTATTTTCGGCTTTGCTGCCCTTAATACGTGCCGAGGTTATGAAAGATAATACTCAAAATCTTGGTGATTACCCTTTTAATGACAATAATTCTTTTTCATTGGCCAAATTAGATGGGGTAAAACAAGTTGCGTCTCCGCTTCCATTTACTCAGTATGCAGATCTTGCTATAATCAATAGTCTATCATCGGTAAAATCGACAACCCCAATTATAAACCAGGATCAAGAAATTTCTATAACTCCTGAATATAGCTCAATATCATATATTGCATCAATTGCGGGCATCGCCTTACCCTGGTTAATTTATATGGGGCGTTCTAGCCGTAGTAAAAAAATTTATGATATAATTGCTAAAAAAATTGGCTCTAAAAATGGCTATAAATCTCAGATTGATGAGGAGGAGCGGGCTCTTGACGATAACTTGCCACAAACAACAGAGGAGCAGTTTGATAAATTAATGATGCTGATAGCATATATAATTGATGAATCAAAATTGCCAGATAAGAGTTTTTTTGGCTCAATCAAAGCATTAATTACCAGAAACCTAGGTAATTACCTAGATACTGCAAAATTAAGACGGGAATTATATAAGGTAATTAGTCCTGATAATCTAGCTATAATTCTTGTTGCTTATCAAGTCTCTAAGCCTAGCCTTGGAAATACTAAAAGAGATCGGGAAACCATAAACAAATTGGATGCAATTTTATTAAAATTAGCCTGCGCTTTTGAAGAGGAAGAGATTTATAGTAAACCGCAAACTCATCAAAATTATACTGCGATTGTTAAAAATATTGAACAAATAGGCGGCTTATTTAAACAATTTCAGGAGCAGCCTTTAGGGTTTAAAAAGGTGATGATTGAGGTGGTTAGTAAATTATATCCTTCAGGCTGCGTCTTTGCAAGTATTCCGGGCTTCTTTAGTTTTGCAACTCCTAGTGAGCTTACGAGGCCATTTTATTCATTATTTATCTCATCGGCTTTAGTCGCTGCTTACTCGGCAAATACCCAATATGTTAAAGGTATGATAAATGCATTTTTGAGAGCCGCAGATGGAACAAGGGAGTTATATAACAATCCAAATTATAAAACCATCCTGCCATTATTGGTCTATGGTACTTTAGCAATTGCTGCATCTTCTATTGGTTCTGCCACTCAGGATTTGGCAGGAAACAGAATCTGTAGTTCAGTTGGGGGATTTTTTGGTGGTAATAATATAGCTGAATTTTGTGCAAATAGGCAATTAGATACTGTCTTTTTATATATTGGTAGATTTCTTGCAACGGTAAGTTTAGGAGTGGCGCCCATGACTTATTATGATGTTAGGGATCTCGGTGGTTCAATATTTAATTTAAATAATTGGCGAGTAGCACCGGAAAAATTAATAAGATTTACCAAAGAGCATCCTCTTTTTGCCGCTGCCTTTCCTCTTTTTCAGATTGCTGCTCAACTTCAAGTTGCGGCTTATAGCCTTACCGCCTTCATTAAATTTAGACATTATTTCGGAGAAGCGGGGGCAAATGTTGCTTTTATTATTGCAGCTTTAGCCCGGGTGGCTTTAGTTTCAAGGTCGTCCTTATTTGCGCAACGGCGCTTCGATAGCGTTATTCACGAGGCTAGCAGCTCTTGCGAAAAACAAATTGATGATCTGATAAAAATTTCTATAGTTTTGGAAGATCAGATATTGGAACAAGAAAACAAGAAAAAATTACAGCAAAATCTTGTGAAAAAGTTTGAACTTGATCCCAAGCAAGATCTTGTAAAACAGCTTGAGGCAAAAAGAATAGACCCGAAATTTAAAGAGTTAATCGATAAAAAGGGCGGTATAGAAAAAATTCTTCAAGAGGTGCAAGCAGAAACTAAAGTGTTGGAATTTAAGCCATTGGAACTTTATCGCGACCTTGCCAGGGGTGGTTATAGTCAAATTTTACCATGGCTTGGGTTATTTGCCAATGGCGCTGCCGCCGCCTCTACCGTTAGCAATCCTTTGGAAATACCACAAATATTTGGTGGTGGTTATTTACCTGATGTGGTAAGGGGTTTTGCGGTTGTGGCTACTCTTTTAGTCTCGGTATTTATTTGTAGTCGATATTTAGGCTTTAAAACCAGGGAAGAGCACGAGAAAATAAAAAAATATGCTTATGGTATAATCGGTGATCAAAAGGCTTATGAGGCCTTGGTTAAGGAGACTATGATTGACATTAACAGCAGATCCCAAATAGAAGAATCTAATGTTGATAGATGGTTGGAGATGGCGACTCTTATTAGCAAGAGAGCTCAAGAAGAATCGGACGTAGAAGCTGGCCTGGTAGATCCTGCAATAATTATAGAAGATGGCGAAAGCAAGCTGATCGAGTTAAAGAACCGATATAGTAAACTTGAGCTTGGACAGCAGAAATTATTAGAAGATAATACTGAAGATCAAGATAGAGCTTTATCTCAATTGAAAGAACGACCAAACATACTGCCGTCATCAATAAAAGAACCATCTAAAAAGATTTTGCCAATACAATTTACTGCCGCTAATAGCAATGCTACTGGTACTGCCGCTAGTAGCATTGCTATTGATGTTGCCGTTAAGGGCCTCGGTAGTCCGCGCTGATCTGCGATGCCTATCTAAAAATACAGCTATTTGTTCTTCTACATATTAACGAAAATAAAACGGTGTATTTTTAAAATTATTGTTTTGTTACATGGTTAATCCGAACTTTCGCCTCCAAAACCGTCTTTCAGCAAATTTTTAACAAACTTTTGCAAAATTAGATTTTTAGGTCAAAAATAGGTTAAGAAATTGGATTTGGGGCAGTCCCGGTAGGTCTTTTGAGGGTTTATTGGTTTTTGCAATTTCTGTGCTTAAAAGATAATAGCTTTTGCTTTGCTTGCCCGCAAGCTAATGATGCTTCTGTAGTTGCTTTTGATGATTTGCCAAATGCTTCGATTTTCTGATACTTTATTATTGACATTTTGATGGCATCGCCAAGCGCAGAAAGCTATTTATTTGCTTTACCAAAAGAATCTTTGAAAGATTTTCCTAAATCAGCTTAAATCTTTTTTAAAAACTTTTAAAAAAACATTATGATTAATATTAGCAAAGATATCCACTCACTTACTGAATTCAAAAAAAACACTAATGAGTTTATCTCTGATCTTAAAAAAACTGGCAGACCCACTGTGCTAACGGTTAATGATAGGGCTGAAATTGTTGTTATGGGTGCTGCTGCTTATCAAAAAATTCAGGAACAGTTAGAATTTGAGGAAACTATTTTGGAAGTTAATAACAGTCTTAAGGATTTTGAAGCTGGGAAATTTTTTTTAGTAAAAGATGTTTTTGATGATTTGAAGCAAAGAATTAACAAGCCCAAAAAACTTACTCACAATTCTGTGAAATAAAAGAGATTTTGAATTTATTCTTAAAGTTTGTGATTAGAAATCCTATCATTTCTGCCTATCTTTTAAACTCAAAAGGTTCGGCTCAAAAATAAATTTTAAACCTCTCTGTTATTTTTAAAAAAAGCTTATTGCATCTAAAGAAGATTCCGGTTTAGATATAATACCATTTGCCATCCAAATGGTATAAGCAAGCCGCCTTATCTGGCAAATTTTAGTAATTATAATGTTTTTAAAAAATGACAATTGATGTAATTCCTTTTGATCAAAGAGATGGTCATATTTGGTATAATGGTGAATTGGTGGCCTGGAAGGAGGCTAAGGTTCATGTTTTAAATCATGGCCTGCATTACGCATCTTGTGTTTTTGAGGGTGAGAGGATTTATAGTGGTAGGATTTTTAAATCGCGTGAGCATAGTCAAAGGCTACATGATTCAGCTGCGATGCTTGGGTTTAAAATTCCATATTCAGTTGCGCAATTGGATCGCTTTAAAATGGAAATTGCTCAAAAGCAGCAAATTATTGATGGTTATATGCGGGCTTTTGCCTGGCGAGGGTCAGAAAAAATGGCAATTTCGGCGCAGCATAATAAAATTAATGTCGCAATTGCTTGCTGGCCATGGCCGCCTTATTATTCTGAGGAAGCTAGAAAATCAGGATTAAAATTGACATTTGCCCGCTATAAAAAGCCGGCTCCAGATACCGCGCCAGTTGCTGCTAAGGCTGCTGGTTTATATATGATTTGCACCATCAGTAAGCATGAGGCTGAAAATGCCGGTTATAATGATGCGCTAATGTTTGATTACCGCGGCTTTTTAGCCGAGGCAACTGGCGCTAATTTATTTTTGGTGATGAAAAATGGTGAGCTTCACACTCCTTTAGCTGATTGTTTTTTAAATGGCATCACCCGCCAGACTGTAATTAAAATGGCAAGAGATAATGGAATTAAAGTAGTTGAAAGGCATATTAAGGAAGAAGAATTGGCGGATGCTAAAGATGCTTTTTTAACTGGCAGCGCTGCTGAAATTACCAGAATTGGATCGATTGCTGATAAATATTTTTACCCTGAAATCAGTGATGTGACTTTGCAATTAATTGAAGACTATCAAAAATTAGTTCATAATGTTGATCAAGAAAAAACAATTGACCTTTAAGCAATTGCAAAAATTAAGCACCAATTCCTGGCTCAAATCTTTTTCCTTAATTTTGGTAGGAGCCTTTGGATATTGGTCTATCGGTCAAATATCAAATAGCTCAAATTCGGTTGTTAAAAATAATATCGAGATAAAATATGCCAATAAATCTTTAAATGACCCAGGTCAAAAAGAGGCAAATCTTGATCAATCTTTTAGTGGCCATTCTTATGCAATTGATGGCGATTCGCTAAAAGTTGCTGATAATGAAGTCCGGCTTTTTGGAATTGACGCCCCCGAATATGATCAAAAATGCTTAAATGCTAATAATATCGAATATCCTTGCGGGCTGGTGGCTAAAAAATATACTGCTGATTTGGTTAAAAATCAGGAGGTGACTTGTTATTATCACGTTAAAGATTTTTATAGTCGCTATCTTGCCAAATGTTATATCAGGGGAGTTGAAATTAATAAAGAATTGCTAAAAAATGGCATGGCAATTATTTATAATTACCAGGAAAGTGATGGTGAGGTCAAGGCTTTAGAAAAGCAGGCTCGAGATGCTAAAATAGGGATCTGGCAAGGAACTTTTGAGGATCCTAAAGATTATCGCAGGCATCATAAAAAGGATCATAGTGGAGCTGCAGGCGATGCGGCAATCCAGGAAAATAAAAACAAGCCCTGATTTTGCTAATTTATTTAAATTACAATTATGAAATTTGATTTTACCAATCGTAACATTCTCATCCTTGGATCAAGTAGCGGCATCGGTTTTGAAGCGGCAAAACAGCTTGCCATCGATCATGGCAATGTTTGTTTAGTTGGACGTGATTTGCAAAAATTGCAAAAGGCTTACAAGAATGTCAATCAGATAAATCCTAATGGTAAAAATATTTATATTTGCGCAGATCTGACCAAGCAAGATTCAGCAGAGTATATTTGGCAAGAAAGTGGTAGCTCGGTAGTTATTGATGGTGGCGTCACTAAAAAATATTTTTAAAAAAAAATGACAACAATATTTGCTCCAGTAACCATAATTAATAAATCGGCAATATCGGTCATTAGAATTTCCGGTCCTAAAACCAGACAGGTGCTTAAAATTATTACTAAAAAAGATAATTTTGATCATCAAAAAATCTCGGTTTATAAAATTTATGATCCCAAAAATAATCAATTAATTGATCAAGCCTTAATCTCATTTTTTCAGGCCCCAAATAGCTATACTGGCGAAGATGTTGCGGAATTAAACCTTCATGGTTCAATATTTATCGTTAAATCAATAATGAAAATTTTAGCTAAAATCCCAGGCTTAAGGATCGCTGAGCCGGGAGAATTTAGCAAAATTGCTTTTTTAAATAATAAACTTGATTTAGTGCAAGCAGAGGCAATCGTTGATTTAATTGAGTCTAGCACCGCTTTACAGCATCGTCAAGCCTTAAGACAATTACAAGGCGATCTCAGTAAAATTTATGATAATTGGCGTTTGCATTTAATTGAAATTTTAGCTTTTCTTGAGGCTTATATTGATTTTCCGGAGGATGATTTGCCAAGCAATATCGTTAGTGATTTAGTAGCTAAAATTAACGGCCTTGCACTTGAAATTAAAAATCATTTAAATGATGAAGAAAAAGGCCAAAAAATAAAATCAGGAATCAATATCGCAATTATTGGCGCCCCAAATGTCGGTAAATCAAGTCTGATTAATTATTTCGCAAAAAAAGATATTGCCATCGTTTCTAATATTGCCGGTACCACCAGAGATGTCATTGAGACTCATTTATCAATTGCGGGTATGGCAGTTAATATTGCTGATACTGCAGGATTACGACCAAGCAAGGCAAAGATTGAGCAAGAAGGCATTAAAAGAGCGATAATTAAAGCAAATCAAGCTGATATTAAAATTTTTATTTTTGACGCTTCAGATTTAAATAAAAAATCACCAAAAAAATTAGCAAGAAAACAGGATTTAGAATTAATCGATGACCAGACCCTGATTGTCATCAATAAAACAGATCTTTTGACTAAGGAAAATATAAAACCAGCTGATTTTTCACTAATTACAAAAAATCTTGAAAAATTAATCAAAAACAAGCTTAAAAAGCTGCCAAAGCCGCTATTTATCTCAATTAAAGACAATTTAAATTTAGATCTTTTATATCAGGAGCTTGAAAGTATCATAGTCAAATTGACGCCAAATCACGATTCTTTATTAATAACTGCGGAAAGATATAGAAAATCTCTGCAAGAAGCTCTTATATATTTACGGGAATTCAACCTACAAAAAAATATTGAGTTAGCCGCTGAAGATTTAAGAATGGCTGCCAGATCAATTGGCAAAATAACCGGTAAAGTAGAGGTTGATAATATTTTAGAAGTAATTTTTTCGCGTTTTTGCATTGGTAAATGATACTGATGTGACTTGTCTTGAAAAAAAATTAAATCATATTGATAGCAAATGTTTTACCTTGATTTGTCGACAATCCATTCCAGGGGCATTCTTTCTCCTGGTTCAGGTGCAGCCTATGTTCGGCAATTATTTATGCTGAGTCCAAGAGTGGTTTGTCTATTATTTAGTCTGGTTCGACGCAGAAAAAGAATATCAAAATGTGGTAGCCGCCTTACTATTGCCGAACGCAGAAGAGCAGTTAACCGCAGGCAAAGATGGTTTACCGATAATATCATCATGCATCATAAAAGATTGCATGATAAAAATCGTGAGATTGCAGTAAAATTAAGTTATGAAAAAATTATTGAAAAACATCGGGCCAAAGCTCCCGTTCTATCGCAAAAAAATATCAGCTGGTGCCAAAGAATCGACAGTAAGAGTCGCGCATTGCTAATCAAGGAAAGATTAAAAGCAAGACAAAAGAGAGCAATTAGTAGATGGGGCAGTTTAATTGAGGAAATGGTATAAATTTATAAGCCAAAAATATGGGACATGAAAGCAAAGAAGAAAAGCACAAAAGAAGGGCGAGGCAACCAAAATATAGAATAAAACGCGAGTTAAGAAAAATGGAGTTTGTAAAGCAAGAGTCAGAAATTTCTGACGTTTTACAGCCATCAACCAGTCCAATTGAAATTAGTGACAATATAGAGCAATCCTCAGCTATAGTTTTTTCAAACGGTCATCTTGCCGTTTTGTATCGAAAATTATATCAAAATGACGATTCGTCAATGAGCGTCACCTTGTTTGACCAGGATAATCAAATTATTAAAACAGTTGAATGTGCCCGTGAGCGTCTTCCAATGTCGGTAACCAGCCCTTCGATTTCATGTTATGGTGAGCGGGCCTTAATGACTTGGCTAATATCTTTTAAGAATGGCTTATATCAGCTAATTGGTCAAATCATTGATAAAAATGGAAGGTTATTAACTAATCAAGCGGAGCTGGTTCCAATTTATAATAAAGATCATGTCAAAAGCCGAATTTCTGCCATTTTGGCAAATGGAAAGATAGTTGTTTTTTTCCCCGGCTCATCTCTTACTTCTCATAAAATGATGGGTAGGATATTTAGCGGTAATTTGGTGTTAGAATCAGAGGTTAATACCGGATTTTTATATAATTACAACATTGCGCCAATAATAATTGCTTACCAAGATGGGTTTACGTTATTTCATGCTATTGATATTGCTGGTGGCAAATCTCGATTATTTAGGCAACGATATAATTTAAGAGGCAGCATAATTAATGGGCCACAAGCGGCCGGTAAGCTACAAATCGAGCTAGACTCCCCGATTAACTATAATGCAGTAAAATCAAGTGAAGATGGCGAGATTGCGTTAATCTATCAGCAAGGCGCGGCAATAGAATTAATAATCTCTGATCAACAAGCTGCAATAAGCAGTAATGTAACTAATATTGCTAATTGGTTTATTTTAAGTTCTGCATCTTTGGTTCAAAATAATTTATTAACTTTATTTAAGAGTCCTGATAATGACCAACATGGCAGAATGATTGATCTTGCCGCTAATAATAATTTTATTGGGCCGCAATTTGGTGTATATAATAATATTTCTCAAATAATTGATCGCTTCGATGATGATATACTTTTAATTGAGGGAGTAGGTGCAATCCAAAATGCAGTAATTAATTATGGTAGTTTGGGTCAAAGCTCTTCTATAAGCTATAGTCCAGAGCCTAGTCCAACTCATATAACTACTCCAAGTTCTACTGCTGTCCCAACTCCGCAATTGCCGTCACAAATCCCATCACAAACTCCGTCACAAATTCCATTACAAACCCCATCGCAAATCCCATCAACTTCAGTTACCGCCAGACCCCCAGATCACTATTACAGAGATCTATCTTTAGGCTTTGGGGGATCGGCTATTTTTTTGATGTTTGTTGTCTGTTGCATGGTGCGCTATTGTAAGAAAAATATTTTGATACGAAGCTGTTTAAATCTTTTCTCAGGATTTAACAGATTTCAAGATGAAGATAATATAGAAGAGAATGGATGGAAAAGGAGAGGGACGGTCAATGAAGATACTGAAATTGATAAAAATGCCGAAACTGGACAAAGATCATCTAACCCTACTTCTCTTGAGGCTATAAGGACCGTAAATAGCCTATTAGGCTATGTTCATCAACCAGAAAATCAAGTAGAATATAATAAACAGTATCTCATAGGCAAAATAAGAGAAATTATAAGCCAGATATCTTTAGAATTAGAAGAAATAGGAAAAATTATACCAGTTACGAAAAGCGCTATAGAAACTAAAAAGAATGCATTGCTTGAAAAAATAGAAGGATTGGGAGGGGATAAAAATACAGAACAAAACTTAGAATCTAAGACCAAATCACCAAAAGCAAGAAGATTTAGACCATTAAAGTTTTTGAAGAGTTTAGTAGGGCGTCACAAAAAGATTATTATCAATGCATCTGGCGACAGAGAGTTTGTAGATGATTTGGAAAATATGAGTAATGATGACCAATTAAACCATTTATACACAAGAATGTTGTGGCAATTAGGATATGAAGAAGGTTTGGCTGACGGTTATGAAGAGTTACCGATTTTAAGAATATTAACAATAAAAGAGATACTTAAAATAATTGCGGAAGAATTAGAAAAAAATGACAACATAACAAGCCAGTCAGATCATAAAAGAAAAGTAAAAAAGTATAATAACTATACAGATGAAATAATATCATTATTATATAAAAAAGGAAGAATCAGCGACAATAGAGGAGCTCCACCCAAGAGTATTAAAGATGTAGTAAGTAATGAAATAAGAATCAATTTAGATCGCTCACAACAAGATTTATATAAGGCATTATATGATCAGTTAGAAGTTTTTTCTACATGCCTAAAATCTGACTTAGTGCAGCTACATCACAGAATAACGCAAACAATAGAACAAATAAAAGCAATAACAGAGCCTGCATCTAGTAGAATTGAAGCTAGAAATGTGGTAAGTGAGGCATCAAGTTCCAGAGCAATAACATAAATTCCGTAAATAATGTCCAATTATTCATCTCTACAAAGCGATCAGCAAAAAATTATTGACAATATCAATAATGGCAAAAATGTTTTTGTCACTGGTGGCGCGGGTACTGGCAAATCATATTTGCTCAATTACTTAAAAATTAATCATAGCAAATCTAACCTTGTAGTTACTGCAAGCACCGGTATTGCGGCAGTAAATGTCGGAGCTACTACTATTCATTCTTTTGCTGGTATTGGGCTTGGTAATTTGCCGCTTGAGCAAGTTATTGCCAATCTTGCGAGTTATAAATATAACAAAACCAAGAAGAGAATCAGAGCGGTTGATATTTTGGCAATTGATGAGATTTCGATGATTTCGGCTGATCTGTTTAATTTGCTTGATCGGGTTTTTAAATATATCAGGCAAAATGAGCAGCCATTTGGAGGGTTGCAATTAGCATTATTTGGCGATTTTTTACAATTGCCGCCAATAAGTAGCTTTGATAATAAGGCGGAATTTTGTTTTAAAAGCCCAGTTTGGCAAGAGTTAAATTTAGAAGTGTTTATTTTGGAAAAAATCTTTCGTCAAAATGATCAAAAATTTATTAAAATTTTAAATAATTTGAGATTTGGAAAAATTGATCAGGAAGATCGCGAGCTTTTAAAATCAAGGATTAACGCTGTTGATAATTGCGTAATTAAGCCCACTTTGCTTACTACTCATAATCATAAGGTTGAGCAAATTAATCAAACCGAATTAAAGAAAATCCCTAAAGAAGAAATTATTCATGAGGCGAGCTATCAGGGTGATTTAAATAAAATTGCGTTTTTGAAAAAAAATTGCCTGGCGCCACAATTTCTAAAATTAAAAATCGGAGCCCAAGTGATGATGATCAAAAATACCTATAAAAAAGATGGAATTATTAATGGTTCACTTGGTATTATCAAAGATTTTTCGCTAAAAAAATCATATCCAATTGTTGAATTTAACAATGGCAAAACCCTAACCATCGGCCCCGAAGATTGGTCAGTTGATCGTTTTGATGAAGAAATTGAAGCGATGGTAAGCGAAGCCTCTCTTACCCAAATCCCTCTAATTTTGGCCTGGGCAATGACCATCCATAAATCTCAGGGTTTAACCTTAGATAAAATTAATTGTGATCTCAGTGATGTTTTTAGCCATGCCCAAATTTACGTTGCTTTATCACGCACTAAATCATTAAGCAGCTTGTTCCTAAGTTCGATTAATTTAGATAAAATTTCTGCTGATGATCTGGCGATAGAATTTTATAAGAATACTAAATAATTCTCTGGATTGCCGGGTCGCGGCAATCGAGGCAGCATTAATCATTTCGCCCTAATCTCATTTCTAAATTTTTGATCTTTAAAATAGAGATAAAATATCAAGCCCACCGACATAAAATTAATGACCAGCATCGTCAAAGCAGTTGAGCGAAAATCATCGGTGTAAAAATATGATGCAACCTGAAAGCCGGCAATACTAAACAGCCATTTAAAAATATTAACCATCGCCGAAAGCCTACCACTCGCATCTTCTAAAATATCCAAAGTCATCACATAAAGTAAATTGATCGGATAGACCCAGCCAATTGACATTAGTAGTATCGCTGCGGTTATATAAAGCGCGCTTTTGACATTAAAAATTGTAAAGAAAATAAGAAATATATGGCAGATGATAATTAAAAATATGCTTGAAGAAAAGGCAATTTTTTTGCCAATCATCTTTACAATTCTGCCACTAAAAATGCTAAATATTCCAAAAGTTAAGGTTAATGCTCCCTGATAAATCCCAAAATTTTGTAATGAAACGCCAAAAGATTTTACATAAATAATTGGCGCAATTGCAACAAAAGTGTAATAGCCGCCAATTGCCGCGCATAAAGCAGTAAGATAAATTAAAGCGGTTTTTGATTTAAAGATTGGCAAATATTCAGCCAGTGAAATTTTTACATTACCGTTATTTTTATTATCAGATCCAATTACTAAACTAAAAATTATCAGCGATAAAATACCAAATATCGCCAACAATAAAAAGACAAAACGCCAGCCAAAATAAATAGTGACATAGCTGCCAATAGTTGGTGCTAGGCAAATACCAAGCGTGCAAAATCCGTTTAACATCGCCATCATTTTTTGCTGCTGATCTTTTGGGTAATTATCCATAATAAATAACGGCCCTAAAACCATCGGCATCGCAACCCCAATGCCTTGGATCGCCCTTGCAATTAATAATAAATTATAGCTGGTGGCAATAAAACATAAATAGCTGCCAATAATAAATATGATTAGCCCGGCATTAATCGTCCTCTTCTTGCCATATTTATCGCCAATATTACCGGCAATAACAGAGGTCAAGCAATGAAAAAATAAATTAACGCCAAGTAATAACTCGGTTGCAAATGGTGTTAGGCTAAATTGATCAGATATTTGCGGAAAGCTCGGCACACAAATATCAATTTCTGCTGCTGATACAAAGATTAAAAAAGTTATGGTAAAAAATATCATGTAATTTTGTTGTTAAGTTTTGGTGCCCGCCATCTCCTCTCCTACAAGAAGAGAGGAAGAAGACCGAGAGTTACGCATCGATAATTTTGGCAATTATTGTTTGCAAAATCTCTTCCTGGCTTTTAGTGCCATCAATTATCACTAAACGCGGATCTTCTTTTGCTAATTCCAAATAACCTTTGTAAACCTTTTGATGAAACTCCAAATCTAATTTTTCATAGCGATTATTATCGGCGCGATTTTTAATTCTTAAAAACGCGGTCTCCACCGGCAAATCAATTAAAAAACTAATTTGTGGCGCAAAATCTTTTATTGCTGATTTTCTTATTTGATCAACAATATCTTTACCAAGGCCAAAGCCAAATCCCTGATAGGCATAACTGGAGTCAAAAAAGCGATCAATAATAACGATTTTCTTTGCTTTTAATGCCGGCTTGATTAATTTTTCAATATGCTCTGATCTGGCGGCAAAATTTAGCAATAGCTCGGTTATTGGTTCTAATTTTTCGATGTTTTCATCAATCAAAATATTTCTGATTTTTTCTCCAGCTAAAGTGCCGCCTGGTTCACGACTGATTAGAGTGGGGCAGTTACTAGCGGCTAAAAAGTCACTGAGCATTTTTACCTGAGTTGATTTACCGCTACCTTCAATTCCTTCAAAAGTAATGAATTGATATTTTATCTTCATGAGTAATTTATAAATTTATTTAAAAATGACTAAAAATATTTTAATCACCGGTGCCAGCAGTGGTATCGGCCAAGCGCTTGCAATTATTTATGCTAAAGCTGGCAATAATTTATTTTTATGCGCCAGAAATAAGGAAAAATTAGAGATGGTAAGGCAAATTTGTCAAGAAAATTCACATGCTAACTGCAATATTTACGCTAAAATCATTGATGTCAGGGATAAAGACGCCTTAAAAGATTATATTGACGAAATTGAAAAACAACATAATTTGGATTTGGTGATCGCCAATGCCGGGATCTCAGCCGGTACCGCTTTGGGAATTGAAAGTGAAGAGCAAATATCAGAAGTTTTTGCTACCAATTTAAATGGGGTATTAAATACCATCAATCCGGTAATTAAATATATGAAATCAAGAAATCATGGCCAGATTGCAATTATGTCATCTTTGGCTGGATTTAGAGGATTGCCAAGTTCTCCGGCCTATTCAGCAAGCAAAGCCGCGGTAAGAATCTATGGTGAAGCCTTGCGCGGTAATTTAGCTGAGTTTGGTATTAAAGTTAATGTTATCTGTCCTGGCTATATAAAAACTCCAATGACTGCCGTAAATAAATTTTATATGCCTTTTATAATTGACAGCAATAAATGCGCAAAAATCATCAAGAGCGGCCTTCAAAAAAACCGCGGAAGAATCGCTTTTCCATTGCCACTTTATTTTATTATTTGGCTATTAAGTATTATTTCAAATACGATCACCGATCCAATCTTTTCAAGGCTTCCTAAAAAAGATTCTTTATAAACTACAAAAGCCCAGTTTCTTTAAAATATTTTATGGCGCCTGGATGTAGCGGGGCGTAATTTCCTTCTTTAACCATATCTTCTTTTTTCAAATTTGAAAGTACTGGATGTAGGGTTTTTAAATTATCAAAATTGTTAAATACTGCCTTAGTTAAGTTATAAACGACATCAATACTGGTTTTGCTTGAGGTTAAAAGAGTGGCTTTGATGCCAAAAGTTTCGATATTATGGGGATTATTGGAATAGACTCCCCCCGGTATTACCGCTTTAACATAAAAAGGATTGTTTTTGGTTAATTTATCGATAGTTTCTTTATCAATTGCAATAATTCTAACTTTGCAATCCTGGCTAGCTTCCTGGATCAGTGGATTTGGGTTGCCAGCAACATAGGCCATAACATCAATTTTGCCTTGGCATAATGCTTTTGGCTGCTCAGATAAATGCAGATAAGTTATATTGGCAAAATTAGTATCAGACCAGCCTTTTAATTTAAAAATAGCTTCCATAGTGGCGTTGGTTCCTGAGGCTTTAGGGCCGATATTGATTTTTTTACCGATTAGATCATTAATATTTTTGATGTTAGAGTCTTCTTTTGCAACTATGATTAAGGTCTCGCTATATAATGAGAAAACTGATCTTAATTCTTTAAAGGGTTTTTGCGCCAAAAAAAATCCGGTGCCGTTATAGGCGTGAAACTGCCAGTCTGATTGTGATAATCCAAAAGTAGTAGTACCATTTCTGATTGCATTAATATTAAAAACTGAGCCACCGGTTGATTCAACTGCGCATCTGATGCCATGATCTTTTTTACCCCGATTAACAAAGCGACAAATCGCGCCGGCAGTTGGATAATAAACTCCGGTGACATCGCCACTACTAATTGAAATATAATTGCTGGCAAAAGCATCAAAACAGCTAGTTAGCAATAAAATCAAAAATATTTTTTTCATCTGTTATTTTTTAAATTGGAGTTAGTAATTTGATTAGCGGTAATAACTGAGTTTCTGATTTGTTCCATAATATCGCCAACCGCGCTTGGAGAATGAGGAATTAAAATGGTATTAGTTGCTGAAGATGCGCCTAAATCTTTGATAGTATCAAAATATTGAGTGATCATTACCAGATTTAAAATATCTTGCTCAGTTGAGCCTGGTAAAGATTCTTTAAAATCAGTTACCGATTCTTTTAAGCCTTGAATAATTGCCTTTCTTTGATCGGCCATACCTTTACCTTGCAAGGCCTTGCTTTGCGCCTCAGCTTCAGCAGCCTTGACTTTAAGAATTCGATCAGCTTCACCTTTTTCGCTAGCCGCAACCCTCATTCTTTGAGCAGCGTTAATTTCATTCATTGATAATTTTACTTTAGCATCAGGATCGATATCGGTTACCAGGGTTTTAATAATGCCATAACCAAAATCATCCATCACTTGTTCTAATTCGCTTTTTACTGCAATTGCAATATCGTCTTTTCGCTCAAAGACGTCATCAAGCTTAATTTTTGGCACTCTGGCGCGCACAACATCAAAAACGAAAGAGGTAATTTGCTTTGACGGATCCTGTAATTTATAAAATGCCTCATAGACTTTTTCAGGGTGAATAAAAAACTGCACCGAAACCACTACATGTAAGAACACATTATCTTCAGTTTTAGTTTCAACCTTGACATCAAGTTGATTTACTCTCAAACTAACATCGCCAGCAACCTTATCAATTAACGGAATTTTTAGATTAAGACCAGGGGAGGCGATTTTAACAAATTTGCCAAATCTCTGTACGATTGCCACTCTTTGCTGCTCAACGGTGAAGAATCCGTCATAAATTAGCAAAAAGATGATGATAATTGCGATGATGGTCATGATGCTGAAATCCATAAGATTAAAAATTTAGTTTGATAAATAAATTAGCTTTAAATATTACGCTCTACTGCCTTAATTCTAAGTATTTAGCCAAAATTAAGCAATATTATTTTAGATCTTTATCTTATTTTGATCATCAAGCAAAAGTATCAATGGCTGATAATTAGCTGCCGACTGCTGATCACAAGTAACATAGGCAATTATTATGACCTTATCGCCTTTTTGCACCATTCTTGCGGCGGCGCCATTAACTTTAATTTCGCCGCTTCCGGCTGTGGTTGCAATTGCGTAGGTGGTGAAACGTTCGCCATTATTGATATTTAAAACATCAACTTTTTCATGGGCGATAATATTAGCGGCTTTAAGCAACGATTCATCAATTGAAACCGATCCTTCATAATTGAGGTCAGCTTCAGTCACGGTGGCGCGGTGAATTTTAG
>JACCDG010136518.1_pt1 | contig 37111 bp, 32 predicted proteins | sample 7442471 | NCBI WGS metagenome assembly JACCDG01 (sample SAMN15323444, study PRJNA562643) | freshwater metagenome | isolation source: river surface water | place: USA:Blue River Watershed | collected 2017-08-17 | reverse complement strand
GAGAACGAACGGGCTCGACAGGCGCAGATGGGTCTCAATGTTTTTAGAGTCGAAAACCTCGTGCGTCAGCTTGGCGGCTTGCGTTAGAGTGTGTGCCAATTGCGGCGAGGCAGAATGGTGAGTTCTTGTCCTCGGATTATACTAATAGGATAGGGGGCTAGGGACCTTTGTTTGCATTTAGTCCGCCGACTCTGCAGGCGTTTACAGAATTCGTACTTTCTTCCATTGTGGCTGTTGTTTGCGGGACCATCATCGGTCTTGAACGCGAGAGCAAAGGTAAGCCTGCAGGTTTAAGAACTCTCGTTCTGATTTGTGTTGGAAGTTGCGTCTTTGTCCATGTTTCCCAAATTCTTTCGAGTCTTTATGGAGATCCCGCTCGCGTTGCCGCTCAGGTGGTTTCGGGGATCGGCTTTATTGGGGCGGGCGCGATCATGCAGCGAAGTGAATCAGGCTATATTGCCGGATTGACGACGGCTGCGAGTATCTGGGTCACAGCGGCGGTAGGAATGATGGTGGGAGCTCAAGAATACGTTTTGGGAATCACCTCCATGATTATCGTGGTTTTGTGCCTGAGGTTTTTGAGACATCTCGAAGGCTTTTTGTTCTTTGGCAAATCCGCTGAGACCAAGCGTATCTCGTTTGAATCCAATTTTGGCAAAACTCGGTGGGTCCTTGTGGGTTTGATGGAAGACCATATGCTCAATCCCGAAGACTACCTTTTTAAGGATGATGGAGTCGGCCGCTCGATTTTGGAGTTTCGCTACGTCCACAAAAACCGCAATCATAGAGCCTTTTTGGCGGATGCAGCGGTTTTACCCGAGATATTAGAGATCGTTTAAGAAGCTTTCTAAATCGTTGAATCCGCACGCCAGGCGGGTTAAATAGGAATGCAGTGGAACGCATTCCTCAAAATCCCCATCATTCAGACACAGACAATCACCTCTCGGACGTGGACGAAAAAGCACCTGAAGAGAAAGTCGAAGAAGCTGCCCTTCAGGAAGAAATTCTTTCGGAATCTCATTCTGATGTGGTGACGCCGATCGAAACGGCACGTGAAAGCAAAGCGTCTTCCAAGAAATGGACCAAAGAAGACGCGATTCAATTTTATCATATCGATGGATGGGGATCTGGATATTTTTCGGTCAATGAACAAGGCAACTTGGTCATGCTCCCACGCGGCGAAGGGGGGCCCTCGATTCAGTTGATGGATATTTTAGAAGATATTCAAAAACAGAATATTGATCTGCCTTGTATTATTCGGTTTCAAGATATTTTGAGAGATCGCGTGGTGCGACTCAATGAGACCTTTGGGCGGATTATTCAAGAGACGGCCTACAAAGGATTTTATCGCGGCGTTTATCCCGTCAAGGTTAATCAATTGAGAGAAGTCATCGAAGAAATCGTCGATGCCGGTCAGCCTTATCACTATGGATTAGAAGCGGGCAGTAAAGCGGAACTCCAGATCGTGCTGGCGTACAATTCAGATCCCGAAGCCGTGACAATTTGCAATGGATACAAGGATGCGGATTTTATTCGACTGGCCTTGTTGGGCCGGCAACTCGAGCGAAAAATCATGATCGTGATCGAGCAATTCAACGAGCTTCAGTTGACCATGCAGATGGCCAAGCAAATGAATATCATGCCGATGCTTGGATTTCGAATCAAACTCGCCTCAAAGGGAGCCGGAAAATGGCAATCGAGTGGGGGAGATTCAGCAAAATTTGGACTCTCACTTGCGGAGATCGTTGAAGGAGTCGAGATTCTCAAACAAAATGGAATGCTCGATGCCCTTAAGCTTTTGCATTTTCATATTGGAAGCCAGATTAGCGATATTCGAACCTTTAAAGAAGCGGTGCTCGAAGGAGCTCGACTCTATGTGGGGATGCGGCAAATGGGAGCTCCTGTCGAATATATGGACTTAGGAGGAGGACTTGGCGTCGACTACGACGGATCGCAGTCCAACTCAGATTATTCGATGAATTATTCTCTCGAAGAATATATTCGCACAGCGATCAAGACGATCCAGCAAGTTTGTGACGATCAAGAGCAGCCTCATCCGCATTTGGTGACTGAATCCGGTCGGGCCATCACTGCACATCATTCGTGTCTTGTGATGAATGTCGTCGGTTCTATTGGTGAAGGTTTGTTGCCCTCATCGACACGGTCACCTGGGCTCGAAGGTTCAGAGTATGTCAAAGAAGTGGATCAAATCTTAAAGGATCTCAATCCTAAAAACGCTCTGACCTCGTATCACGATATGGTGGCGAAGCGAGAAGAGATTTTAAATCTCTTTAAGCTGGGAATGGTCAGCCTTAAAGAGCGAGCTTATGTGGATGAGCGATTTAAGGAGCTGCGAAGCTGGCTTCTCAAAAATCGTCGACGGATGAAGCGAATGCCCGATGAGTTGGAGTCGGTCTTAGAAAAGAACGCGACTCAATATCTGGTGAATTTTTCCGTGTTTCAATCGGCGCCCGATCATTGGGCTTTTGATCAGTTGTTTCCCATTGTTCCAATTCACCGGTTGGGCGAGATTCCCCGCCGATCCACGACTCTCGTCGATATCACGTGCGATAGTGATGGAATGATTGATCGCTTCATTGCTCGATCCGAGGCCTTCAACTCCAATTTGTGGCTGCATCGATTGAGCCCTAAGCCTTACTATTTGGGAATGTTTTTGACGGGAGCCTATCAAGATATCATGGGTGACCTGCACAATCTCTTTGGCCGAGTGAACGAAGTGCACGTCTTTTGTGATGACGATGATCCCGAAGATTTTTACATTCAAGAGGTCATTCCAGGAGATACGATTCATTCCGTTCTTGAAGAAAACCAGTTTGTCCCTTTTGAACTTTGCAAGTTTGTTCGTACTGCAGTGGAAGACAAGGTTAAGCAGGGCAAAATCAAGCCCCGTGATGGCGTTCAGATGATCGACTTTTATGAGTCAGTCATGAAGGGCTATACGTATCTTCGCAATTAAAACTTAATAGGGAACAGAGGACGCGGGCTGGCACTTCAAATCAATGCGAGGCAGGCGGCCGCACGCGACGACTTCGGTGACACCCGAAGCCAGTCTGGCGCATACGCTTGACTGAGCGGCTTCCGCAGTGGCGTCCGCATCAGGGCCTGTGGATGTCACGCATTCACGACGCCCATTAAACTCGAGACAAAGGTTACATTCGACTTGAGCCTGGTGAGACATCTTCCAAGTCACCAGGACAAAGATTCCTAGAACGATTCCTATAATCATGAGATTCTTTTTCATAAGGGTGATCCTGACGTAAAATTAATCGAGGGGATGAATGCTGTCGACCTTCTTTGAAATTCGAAAGCGAATTCCTCGACTCAGGGGCAAAGCCTATCGTGAGTCGAGTACTGAGGCTCAAGCCCGAGCACTTGGCCTGCCTGGTTCGTGGGGCAAGCAATTGAGTCAGAAGGCTTTAGAGTTAAATGCCTTGTATTCTTATATCCTTGAGCAGATTCCTCCTTTTGAACTCGAGCCGGCCGCTTTCAGAGAAGCATATGACTTAGGATCGAAGGATTTTTCCTATGCTCCGAGTTTGAGCACATGGCTGACACATCGGTTTTCAGATTCTCAATGGACGCTTAAAGGGCTCGAGGTGGATCCCTATCAAATTTATTTTGATTTTTATCGGCGACTAGATGTGGCCTCATATTACGCTTCTGTCGCCAGTCGAGAAAATCTGAGTGTTCAGTATGAAGCAGCGGATTGGTTGCGGTTTCCGGTACAGGAGAGCCCAGCGATTCTCTTTTGTTTGTTTCCCTATTTGTTTGAGGATTTGCATCGAGGGGCGGGGCTTCCTCCCCGGCATTTTGATCCGTTTCAGTTTTATCAAAAAATGGCAAGCGCCAGACCACAAGCCATTTTGTTTTTTCACCAAGGTGCTCAAGAAAAACAAGCTTCACTCGAATTGATTCAAAAAACTCTCAAGCGAGGTGAGGTGATCTATGAAGAGCGAATCACGGAGAACCCCTACCTCATGCGTAAGCATCCGATTGAGGTTCTCCTGTGGAAAACTTAAAGCACTTTAATCAGAGACATCACGGCTTCTTTGGATTTATCGAGCATCGCCTTTTCATCGGTTGAAAGCTTGATTTCCAAAACTTTTTCGATGCCATTGCCGCCCAAAATGACGGGAACGCCAAGATAGACGTCTTTGTATCCGTATTCTCCATTCAAGTACGCGCAAACAGGACGAATCTTTCTTTGATCCTTCAGAATTGCTTCTGCCATTTCGACAGCGGACGCTGCGGGCGCGTAGTAGGCCGATCCCGTCTTTAAAAAGTTGACGATTTCGATCCCGCCGTCTTTGGCTCTTTGAACAATTTGATTTAAGCGATCAGCCGGAACCAAATCAGCGACTGGAATGCCCTGCACTGTTGTGTAGCGAGTGAGAGGCACCATCGTATCGCCATGGCCGCCCAAAAGAAGAGCCTGGATATCATCGGACGAGCAGCCGATTTCCATGGCCAAAAAAGTTCTATAGCGCGCTGTATCCAAAACGCCGGCCATTCCCATCACTCGGTGTGCCGGAAATCCTGAAGCTTGTTTGGCGACAAAGCACATGGCGTCTAAGGGATTGCTGACAATAATCAAAATCGCGTTGGGCGAAGTCTTAGAAACTTGCTCAGTGACAGATTTGACGATGCCCGCATTTGTTTTCAACAAGTCATCGCGACTCATGCCTGGCTTTCGGGGAATGCCAGCGGTGATGATGACAATGTCCGAATCCTTGGTGAGATCGTAGGAATTGGTTCCGACGACTTTGAAAGAGGCTCTTTCAACAGGGAGCGACTCATAAATATCAAGAGCCTTTCCCTGGGGGATGCCTTCAGCGATATCGACTAAAATGACATCGCCCAATTCTTTGGTTGCGCAGAGGTGAGCGGCGGTGGCACCGACATTCCCTGCTCCTATGACCGTGATTTTCTTACGCTTATGTAAACTCATGCAGCAAGATTAAGGCTCGAATAGGGGCCTCGCAAGCGTCAAAATCCGTCCCTGGCATAGAAACTGCTACTTAGAGTCTGAAGTGCGAATAGAACGGGTGGAAGAACGAATAACCTGAGTGAATTTAGGTACTTAGGTTTGAAAGTGTGTGAGAAACTATGCAGACTTTATCAAAGGCATATGAAAACACGAGCAGCCAGCGAACGGTCGCTCCCGCTGGTCGCCTCTCAGAAACCCCGTCTCGCTTTGTCATTGATCGCCTCCATCGAGATCAATTCACTGGCTCACTGATTTTGAGTCACAAAGAAAAAAGGAAGAAGCTTTGGTTTTATCGAGGCGAGATTATTCGCATTCAAAGCAATATGGTTCCGGAACTCTTTGGTCATATGTTGATTGAAAGAGGCTGGATTTCTGAATCAGATCTTAAGGTCTGCCTCGATCTTCAAAAAGAAATGTATGAAAAATTGAGCACTGGCAAAAAATTAGGTGCGTGGGTTCATGAGTTGCATGCCATTGCACACGAGGAGCTTGAAGAGCTTCATCAGTTTCAGACGGTCAATTCGATCTTGCAGTCGCTCACTTGGGACGAAGGTGTCTACGAATATCAGCCAGCAGATCTCAAGTCTGCTGAGACCCCGCTCGTTCAGTATGCGGATGTCATTGGAGCCGTCCATGCTCTGCTGAGTTTACATCGCGAGGGAATTCCCAATTTGTTTAAATCCTTAAAATCTTGGCAGCCCAAATCTCAAACCGTAGAGCTCTCCCAAACTCCGCTTTGGGCTCTGCTTGCCGGCTGCCAACGAACAGGCGCTCACGGAATTCTCACCGTGCGAAAGCAAAACAGGCTTTATGAAATTATCATCAAGCGGGGCAATCCGTTGATTCTTTACGAAGGAACATTTGGACAACCTCGTCAGACTTTGATTGTTCGCCGAACCAGTGATGAACACGAAAAGTTTTTTGTGGGGCAGCTCTTTAAGCTCCTGTCATTTTTGTCAGGGACAGCTCATTTTAGAAGTCTTGAAGAATCTGCCGTGGAGCGAGACAGCTTTTTGCAAATTGTTGTGGAGGCTCCGTCTCAAGTCACTCGAACTCTCAAGCCCGGTGAGGATCCGCCCTTCGAACTGACGTCAGAGTTTCTAGTCAAATCGACCAATCGACTGCAGCTGTGGATGACTAAAATTAAGAGCCTTTTGAAGGCTTCACGTCGATGACCATCTCTTTGAATTTGGCATTTTGCTTCATATAATCACGAAGTTTTTCCATCACGCGAGATTCGATTTGTCGAACTCGCTCCCGCGTAATCTGATACTGATCGCCAATTTCTTGTAAAGTCTTTGCCTGATCGGAGCGCATTCGCTCTCTAAAAATGAGGAGTTCCTTCCCCGTAAGAGTACGTTCAAACGCATTCAATCGCTCTTCAAACTCCATGCGGATTTCTTCATCTGCGAGATCATCATCCGCCCCGCGACCTTCCTGACGAAGCATATGAATCAAGGTATCGCCATCGGGATCATCCCCACGCATGGGAGCATGGAGTGATACATCCTTTCCACTCAAGCGCTGACTCATATCGATGACTTCTTGTTCTTTAACATGAAGTTTATCTGCCAAGTACTTGGGCTCTGGACGCATGCCGAGGGCTTCGAGTTTGGCTTTCTCCTTTTGGAGGCGATAAAAAAGTGTTCGTTGAGCTTTGGTGGTTCCCATTTTGACGAGAGACCAATTGGAGAGAATAAAACTTCGAATATAGGCTTTGATCCAATGCGAGGCGTACGAAGAAAATTTCACGCCGCGATATGGATCATAATCCTGAACAGCTCTCATCAATCCAATATTGCCTTCCTGAATCAAATCGAGAGCATGAAATCCTGTGCGCAGGTATTCGTACGCAATTTTTACAACGAGTCGCAAATTGGAGAGGATTAAAACTTGAGCGGCATGTTTGTCTTTAGAATCAAAATACTTCTTCGCAATCTCAGATTCCTTCTGAGGACTCAATAGAGGGTATTCCTTGAGTGACCGAATATAAGCCTGCAGAGCCTCTGTCCGTGAAGGGGACTCCACGGGAACGGGAGTAAGGGGACTCATCCCCTGAGCTGGCTTGGGGGGCGCCTTTTTTTTAGAAACTTTTTTGGCAGATCCCACTTGAATATCTAACGGCTATTTCTTGAGTCTCGTCAATTGATCGACGTAAGACTTCGTACGTATTTCGGCGTTAGGTCCTCCTGGAATGAGGCTTGGTCCTAAGACGCTGAGTCCAAGTAAAAGAGTTCCCCAGGCTGTGGGAGGGTTTTTATATCGAAACACTTTCATTTTTTCCAAAATCTGAGGGAAGGCCAGGGGATTCTGAGAAAGCAAAAGAGTCTCACGATCAATGGTTCGTGGATCAAATGGGCCCAGCAATCGGTGAATGACTGTCGAGCGCTCTGCACCCACAATGGCCCAGGCGAGGAGGGATTCTTGTTCCTCGAGAGAAAGAGAGTCCCAAAGCTCCTGCTGAACATAAACACATGACTGAAAAAAGAACGGAATAACAAGGACCTCACAGAGAGGTCGTTGCAGAAGGTGAAGGCGCACTCGGCGCGAGACTTGAGCGAGCAGGCGAATCTCCGCTTTGGGCGAAAAATATTCCTGGCCTTGTCCAAGATGACGAACAATGAGACTCAAAATCTCTCGGTGAAAGGCGGCAAGAAGAAAAACCAGCAAAAAAAGGGACATCAGAGCAATTTACTGGAGTTCTTCAAGTCGAGCAAATAGTGAACTTCGGCTCGTAAAGTCGAAAACTTCCAGCGAAAAGAAAGCACTTCAACCCATGAAGGTCGGATGGAAAGAGGGTTTTGGAGTATCTCCTCCAAGATCCACTGAAAGCGCTCTCTCATCGCGGCATCCAGAGGGAGCCGAGTCTTTTGGGAGTGGCATTCCAGAATCTGAAGGACACAAAAAGCCTGAAGATATCGTTCATTCCATTCGAGGAGATAAAACAATTCAAAGACCGAAAGAACTTCGTTTTGGAGGTCAAAATCCGACGTCACTTTATTCAGGACCTCAAGAACTTGAGGAGTCAAAAGTTCTGGCAGAATCGCTTTGGACCTCAATTTGATTTCCAATGAAAGTCGTCGGCGAACTTCTGGAAATCGTAAATCTTGATCCTGCAGCAAAAGTGCAAAGGCTAGATCAAATCGATTCCACACAGCGAGGGGATGAAGGTTCCAGGGCAGTTCCATGATCTATCGACTCGCCTTAACAGCTCGAGTGTCGGCCCATCGCTTAATTTCTTTGATTTGTTCGGCCATCGTGGTCGCCAGCGGGACCATTCGGCCTGCTGCCATAAAGACATCATCTTGCTTCAAGGGGCGTTTACCATCTTTAAAAGCGAGCACCAATCCTGACACAACGGTTTGCTCAACTTCAGCCCCATTAAAGTTCACAGAGGCTTTGGCGAGTTCCGTCAAATTAAACTGACTCAAGTCCGCCTTTCGCTTTTCAAGATGCACTTTGAAGATCTGCTTTCGTTCTTCCTCCGAGGGAAGGTCTACAAAGAAGATTTCATCAAATCTCCCCTTTCGAAGGAGTTCAGGGGGAAGCTTGTTAATTTCGTTGGCGGTCGCCGCCACAAAAACAGGTGTCGAATGTTCCTGCAGCCATGTCAAAAATGAACTAAAAATTCGAGCGGTCACGCCTTTATCGCCCTGCTCGTAACCGGCAACTCCCTTTTCGATTTCTTCGAGACACAAAATCGCAGGTGCGACGGCTTCGATCTGCATAATGGCGCGTCGAAAGCACTCTTCGGGAGTGCCCAGAGCTCCGCCGTACACACGATTCATGTCCAATCGATAAAGAGGCAATCCCCAGGCGGCCGCGATTGCTTGAGTGGAGAGCGACTTTCCGCAGCCGCTAATCCCTGTCATCAAAATTCCTTTAGGCATTCGAATTCCCGCTTGCTGAGCTGCCTTCGAAAAAAAGTGCGCTCGATCATGAAGCCAATCTTTGAGATTCTCAAGGCCTCCAATGTCATTGAGGGAGTATTTGAGGGGGACGTATTCCAAAAGGCCTTCGCGTCTAATCAGGCGAGCCTTTTCTTCGTAGACGATACTTACGGCTTCTTCGTTAAGCTCCGATTTGCCAACGAGCATCTTCTGAAAAATAAATTTAGCTTCGTCGAGAGTCAGGCCGAGTGCGCCTTGAAGAATTTTTTGCTTCTGCTCATCCGTCAGAGTCACTTTAACCTTGGGGACTCCCTTCAGCACGGAGTCAAAAATCTGCGAAAGATCGCCTTCGTCAGGCAGCGCAAAATCAATGGAGATAATCTCCTTGAGCATATCGTCCGGAATATCGGCAAATGGAGAGAGGAGAAAGACCGTCTTAAATGAGCCTTTGGTCGTCTGAAACACATCCCTGAGAGTTCTTTTGAGAAGAGACTCCGGAGCAGCCTTCCAAGAAAAATCCTTAATCAAAAGAATTCCTGAGCCTTGAAGATTCATAAAATGTTCGAGGGCTTCGACGAGCGTTGCTTTGGGTTGATCTCCAAAGCCGCGGGTTTCGGACCATGTCATAAACTGAACGGGCTGACTAAATCCCTGAGCGGCAACTTTTTTGAGAGTTGTTTCGACACGCTCTTCTTCCCATGATTCGATCCAAACAAGGGGATACTTGGACGCAATGAGCTTTTTGATCTCTTCAAAAGAATTTTTGCGCTGAGATTTAAGTTCGAGTTGTGCCATATTAATTCCACCGTTGTTGAGTATCATCCAAGCGTACGACTCTTAATTTTTTGCGCATTCGTCTTTGATGCCATCGTTCGCGAACTTGACGCCACCATCCCGAACTGCTCGAAAATCCACCGCGATCTCCAAAAAATCGAATAAATATCCAGCCGACCAGTGCGCCGCTCAAGTGGGCGAGATTGCTGACCCCCTGCTGGTTACTCGTCCAGAGTGCATAGAATTCTATGGCGATCAAAAGGTAGGCAAAGACCTTCATTTTGAGAGGGAAGATAAACATAAAGAGCACCATTTGATTGGGGTAGAGCTGCGCAATGGCGACTAAAACAGCAAAGACTACGCCGGACGCGCCGATCGTGGGAATATTCATGGTCAGAGGATTGAGCAAGCTGACTGCGGCCACCACGACGGCGGTCAAAAATCCGGTCACAAATACAAATGTCATGAATTTTCGATCTCCAAAATGATCTTGGAGAAGACTGCCAAACATCCAAAAGCCCAACATATTAAAGAGAAGATGGGTGAGATCGCCGTGAAAGAAGATCCATGTGACTCCCTGATAGATCATTCCCTGCCAAAAAAGTTCGGGGACGAGTCCAAAAAATCGAATGAGTTGTTCAAAGAGCTCCCGTGAATCTGGCTGAGCCTTGGCAAAGGCTTCGAGTAAAAATACTCCTGTGCAAATAAAGACAAATGTTCGAACAAATCCTGTGAAGCGAGGAAAAATCATGAAGGACTGCCTTTTTTGAATCGAATATTGCTTGAACCCATCATAGAGGGATCATCGACTGCCGCTCTCAGACTGTCCAGAATCTCATCGGCCGATTGAAAGCGCTGATCGGGTTTCTTTTCGAGACATCTCAGAATAATCTTGCAAAGGCTTTCGGGGAGATCTGCCTTAATAGTCCGAGGATCGGGCGGAGTGGTATGGAGGTGGTGGTATCCAGGATTTTCCATTGGAAACGGTACCTGTCCTGTCAGCATTTCAAAGAGGCATACTCCAAACGAATAAATATCCGTTCGATGATCGATCGGAGCGCCTTCCACTTGCTCAGGCGACATAAAGTACGGGGTTCCCCCAATGATCGATTGTTCAGAGTGAAGTTGATTGACGACTCGGGCCAATCCAAAATCCATGAGCTTGATGATCTTGGTCTCGGTGAGCATCATATTATTGGTCGTAATATCCCGATGAATCACTCTTTTGGAGTGAGCATAAGAAAGCGCCTTCAGAACCTGACGGGAAAGAGCGAGAGCGGTCGGAATCTTAAAAGAGCCTTTCTTTTTGAGCAGTTCTCGAACCGTCTTTCCTTCGATAAACTCCATCGAGATATAGTAGTTTCCCTCTTCAATGCCGGCATCGAAGATCGTCACAATATGCAAATGATTGAGAGCGGCGAGGGATTTAGCTTCCCGCAAAAATGTTTCAACGATCTTCTCATCGTGCTTGAAGTGCGAATTGAGAATTTTAAGAGCGACCTCTCGGCCTAAGACGCGATCTCGACCGCGGTAGACGATTCCCATTCCGCCGCGTCCAATCTCTTCAATTTTTTCATAGCGGCTGGCTTCTCTCACATCCTTGCTAAAAGCCGGAAGTCCCATTTTCTTTTCATTAGCCGCATTGGCTTTGCGCTGAAGGTCTTTGACTTTGGCCATGCGCGCGCCGACTTCTTTGAATAAAGGGTTTTCCCCTGCAACACGCTCATAGAGTTTGAGGGAATCCTCGAGCCGTCCTAATTTTTCAAAAGCATAGGCCAAATGATAAAGGAGCTTGAGCGTCGTCTCATCGACAATGCCGTCGGGATCCTCGCACCAGTGATCGTAGGCTTTCTGAAAATGTACGGCGGCTTTGTTGTAGTTTTTCTTTTTGAGAAAGGCTTTGCCGAGAATCAATTTGCTCTTAATAAAGTAGGCGTTATCCGCCTTGACCTGTTCGAGTAGTTCAACAGCCTGAAAGAGATTGCCCTGTTTGAGGCACTCAAGTGCGGCGTGATAAAAGTCTTCATGACGAAGGTGAAACTCATAGTCCTCGCCGTTTGGCTTTGATGAGGTGAGCGATTTTTCTAGGATCTGATGCATCCAGCGATTTTCGAGGACTGAGATTCGCATTTGGCTGGCATGCGCCCAAACGATATCACAAAATGTTTTAACGGCGCTGAGGTTTTCCTTTCGAACCACAATCGCATGATAGGGGACGAGCTTTTGTTGTTCGGCCATATTGATAAGATCGTCTTCTTCACCCATTTGTTGCTTAAATGTTTTTACGCGCTCAAGAAATTTTTCTTCGCTCTCAAAGGAAACCACCTCATAGCCTTGAGCAGTCAGAAGCGCTTTGAAGGACTGACTCATCTGAGTGTCTGGTTCTACCAGCGCCACGGTCCAAGCGGGGGCAGGATTGGGTTTGGAAGAGGTTTCGGCATTCTGATCGGGGTCGATTTGCGCTACGAGAGATTCAAAAGTGCTGGCGGAGATTTTAAAGGCGGAGAGTTTCATCCATCCATTTTTGGAGCTTATTTTTTCGAGCTCCTGGACCATGTGTGGGTCTACAAATACAAAGGAAAATATTCCTGAGGTGGAGTCCAGCCGCAAGGGCAGGAGGCGATGGCGACGACAAAAATCGAGCGGAATCAGATCGAGCAAATCGACGGGAATCTTAATATCCCGCAGTTCCGCGAGCGTCAGCTCCGGAGCGAGCTCCAGTGATGTTAAGAGCGCTTTCAAGATCTCCCCCTAAACTCTTATTATATAGGCTTGGGCGCCGTGTGGGATCCCCCCGCTTGCGCGCTGCGTTAATTCTAGGACCTTGGCTAAATACCCGATTTGAGAGGATAATGAGGGATGGCCGAAAACCTCAAAATTGTCGGGAGTCCTTCGTGCCTCGAAGCCTTAGGTCCGGCACTCCGTGAATCTGGATTTGACGTCAAGCCTTTCAGTCGGCCCGAGGAGGCTCTTAGTCAGTCTCCTGACGGCGTTGTCTTTAGTTCGCAAGATCCGGGATGGGAATCCGCTCTCAAGACTCTCAGGGAGGTTGTGGAGTTGCCCGTACTCACCCTCGTCAAAAAAAATCTGGGACGTGCGGAGATCGAAAAATTTCGGGGACAAGCGAGCTTAGGATATATTCGCGAAGACGCTCCCATTGACGAAGTCGTGGTGCGACTCAAAGCCATGATGGAAAAGGGCGTCGATCCTGCTGCGGCACGCGAGTCGAGAGCTGCAAAGAGAATTTGGTTTCAACAACCCGTCAAATTTAAAGTCTTCGATCGCGAGCATATCGCGTGGAGTACAACGCTTAGTGAGACGGGAATCTTCTTGCGCACACAGCTCAGTTTTCCGCTTTATACAGTGATACGTCTGCAATTTGATATTCCAGGAGCGGAAACCTTTGAGTGCGATGGAGTCATTGTTCGCCAGGAAGTCGAAGGCGCTATTCGTGGAATGGGTGTGATGTTTCAGAACCTCAAAGGCGACGGCATCGCGTCTCTTGAGTCTCTCTTGCAATGGCATCGATCATGAGACTAGGGCGAGTGTTTTTAGGACTCTGTCTCGCATTGCTTCTGGTGGGCGTTGGAATTTTCTTTTCAAAACACGGATTGTGGGAGCTTCGAAGCTTAAGAGGTCATGTGGAAGCGGGGAGAGTAATTTGCGCCCAGCTCGAAGAAGAAAATCGGCTCCTCAGGAGGCAACTTGATTTATTGAGCAAGCCTTCGCCGACCCTTTTGGATCGAGTGATGCGAGATCATTTTGGTTTTGTCCGCGGCGATGAATTGGTGTTCTTTGAGTCCCTGCCTAGGAACGGGAAGACCTTTTGAGCATTCGCTCAAGTTTAGCAATGATAAACTGACTATCGAGGGTCTTTTGAAGAAAATCTTCGGCTCCCAATTGGAGAGCTTTTGTGGAGTGCTCCGGAGCTCCTGATTCCGACAAAAACACAATCGGGATATCTTTGAGAGATTCGTCGCTTCTCAAGCGTGCACAGAGAGCGAATCCATCGAGCTTTGAAATCAAGACTTCAGAAATCACTAAATCCGGATGATCCTTTTTAATTCCTGCGAGAGCGGCGAGCCCATCAGGGTAGACAATTGTTTCGTTCGCGAGTTGTTTGAGTTGCGCGGCGAGTTGCGCGGCAAACTGAGCATCTGAATCCACTATGACGATGCGGCCGGACTTGGGCGCACTCACTTGCTCTGGTCTCAAGGCTTCGAGAGCGGCTGAGGTCAGTCTCGGATCCAGTTGCTTTCCGTTGTATTGTGCAAACTTGCTCTTCAGCTCCGCAAACTCAGATTCGGTCCAGGGAGCATCGAGATCTTGCTTCAGTGTTTCGATGATCGAAAGGGTCGCGATGACTCTACTTCCGAGCGGAATTTGATCATCTCGAAGTCCCATATTTCCTCGTCCGTCGATTCTCTCTCCCAGGCAATCATAGAGGTAGCGAAGTCGATAGACGCCATCAAAAAGTTCTAGCGTCTTACTTCCTTGAGCCGTGTGCCGATCGAGTTTCCAAAACAAAACTCCAAAATAGACTTCATCGAGCTGCCTCGAAACTTGAGTCGCCCCTTGTGCAATTTTGACAGACAAAGCAGCTGCTGAAAGGGCAGAATTTCGATGAGTAGAAGGAGCTGCAGAGAGGTATTTTTGAGTCAGTCGGTGAAAGAACTCTCGGAATCTTCGATAATCCACTGTTTCTTGAAAAATCTCCTGTCCGAGATGTTCATAGTATCGAATATCGCAATTTGGATTTTGCTTGAGTACAGCAGATTCGAACTGCAGTTCGTCTCCAATTTGCGCGATATTTGCCCAGACAAAATCAAAGGGTTCTCGCCGCAGTTTGGCCATCGCTTCTTCGAGATGAGAGCAAATCACGACGGCCGTCTCATTGCCCTTAAAGAGTTTGATGAGAGCTTCTTGAGAGGTGGCTTGAGGATCCACGAGCAAAATTCTCTGCTCGTCGAGATTTTTCTCGAGCGTGCGATCTCCGGTTTCACTGAGCCCTGTGCGAGTTTTTCGGATGCCGGCTTTGAGGTCAAACTGGGCGTCAATCAGGCGCTGAATGCTGGAACGCCCACCTACATAAAATTGAAGAGCCCAAACGCCAGCAAGTTCAGCAAATTCTTCATCCTTTTGAAAGTCTTTGGTTCCATCGATCAAAAAGCTCAGAGTCTTTTTGGCGTCGTCTTTAAAGAAGGGGAGGATATTGAACTTACGAATGAAGTTCGAATCCACGGTATCAAAGGCTTCGGGCTGAACCCGAAGAGCACGCAACCGTCCCCTCGAGATCCAGGGGAGACTGAGACATTCCGAAATTGTTTTTGATAGTTCATCCTCGGAAAGTCCTTCTTGTTTTGTAAGAAGTTCAACGACGTTTTTGCCCCGCAGATTGGCCGCGTCTGTCGCAGAAATTCTTTTGGCCACTTGAAGAGCACTCAGAAGCTGAGAGTCTCTGACAAAGTAAGGTTTCGTCACTTGTGAGGGAGCGACTTGAGACCCAGAGGTGCGCTTTTCGTGGCGCAGACTTCCTTGGAGCTCTTGAAGATCTTTCTCGAGCTCATCCGCATTCTGATATCTCTCCTGCGGAGCCTTTCGCAGCAGTCGCATGATGATTGCCGAAAACCTGGGATCGATGCCGGCGCGAAGTTCTGCCGGTGGCTGTGGATCAAAGTGGACAATCTTGTAGAGGATGGTGCTGCTGTTCTGCCCGCGAAAAGGGAGCACTCCAGTCGCAGCTTCATAGAGAAGTGTGCCGAGACAAAATAGGTCGCTTCGTCCGTCGAGCCCCTTACCCGTGATGTGTTCCGGAGAGAGGTAGTGAGTACTTCCCAAAACCATTCCTGTCGACGTGAGTTTCATTTCGTTTTCATCCACGAACTTAGCGATCCCAAAATCAAGAATTTTTGAAAGTCCAGAGTGGGCCTCTAAAATCACGTTGCTCGGTTTTACGTCTCGATGAACAACACCTTTTTTGTGAGCGTAACCAAGTCCGCTTGAGATCTCCCGAGCGATTCGGATGAGTTCTTCGTTATTGAGAGGCCCTTTGGATTTGAGAAGCTCGTCGAGAGTTTCGCCCTCGATAAGTTCCATGACAATGTAGCTCAGCCCTTCGATTTCGTTAAAATCGTAGATCTGAACAAGGTTGGGATGAGACATCGAGCCTGCGGCTCTGGCTTCATTAAAAAATCTCTCTCGAATTGTGGCGCGAACGGAGGGATCCTTCACCCGATCGGAGATCAATTTGATTGCCACACCGCGTTTAAGTTTGGGATCAAAGCCTCTAAAGATCGTGCCCATTCCTCCGGCACCAATGCGATCCTTGAGCTCGTAGCGATCTACGTTCTTGAGAGTGTCAAATTCATTCGTGTTCTTTGGAGAATCCATGGCGTTAAGCTAGTATTGTAACATGAAGGCGGAGGTCCGGAGTGCAAACGTCTATAGAGATTTCGAGAAGCTTTACAAGCTGATTGGACTTTATAGCGGCAATTTGGACCAGATCTCATCGCAGGTTCGCTATGCTGACGCGGTGCTCCAAGAAAATCTAAAGGCCGAAGGAGAAGACAACTCACTGAAGTTTGATTTTCTGATGACGTCTGTCTTTTCGGATGGACGAGAGGTTTTTCGCAGTCAGAGCCCTGAGCTCACCATGGCCTACGCGCTGTTTTGCGAAGGGGTGAGATCCGTTATCGCCACCGAAGGGCTGACGGGCCAAGAGCTCGTAGAATGGTGCCAACTCATCCGAAAGCATTTGAGTTCCACGACGGGTGGCGCCGAGGATTTGGCATCGATTCTCTGGCGCAATCGATCGGTTCATATTCGTGCTCAAATTTATAATGCGCTTCTCAATCTCGAAGAAATCGGTGTCCAAGGGTTAGCAGAGGTATCTCAAGAAACTTTGGCAGAGACAGGGCTTGAGAAGGTTCTCGAAAAAGAACATTTGGAGTCCGCAAAAATGGCGGAGCCTTTGAGCTCAAAAGAAGCGGAAAAAGGGGCGGGAAGCTTTTTGAAGATGATGGAAGATCAAAAATTTGTTCTTCCCGCTGCACAAAGATTTTATCGAACCGTCGCACAAATTGACCAAAAGCAACTCGAACGTCTCAAGTCGAGCCTTTCTGATGTCGGTTATTCCGACAAAGCCAAATCCCTGATGCGATTTAATCCTGAAGAAGTTCAAGCCCTGACGGAAGAACTCGAATCTTACAATGTCAACCATGTCGAATTTAACCTTCTTGTTCAGATTTTTTCCCTGATTGAATCCGCTCAATCTTTGGATGCACAAATTCAAGACTCCATTTTACGTCGACTCGATACTCTCATTCGATCCATTCTCCAGAGGTTTCACACCGGGCTTCTTTCGTTCCTCGTCAAAAAATTAGCCCTCCTCAAAAATCGGCAAGGATTTGAGAAAATCTATAAATTATCAACGGAGTCTGTTCGAAAAGCTCTTGATATTGAAGAGAACCGAAATTCTCTTTTAGAAAGCCTCGGATCCGACGAAGCGGCAGCAACCGCTCAAGAGCTCCTGCAATTCTACGCCCCACAACAGTGGCCCCGTCTACTCGATCAAGTTCTTTATCTCAAACGACCAAAGGCCGTGCATAACTTTTTAAAGTACATTCAAAAATCCTCTACGGACCTTGAGTCTCAGCTCTTTGCCTTTGGGCCAGAACGTTTGAAGATTTTGATTCCTCATATCGTGGATTGGAACTGGGATAAGAAGCAGTCCTTTTTGCTTCGGTGTTTGCAATCTCGCTCTCCAGATGTTGTGGCGGCGACATTGCCCTACATCTCTCGAGTCAAAATTTCATCGGAGCAGGTCCTTCCTTTGCTCGAACGGCTGACGGATCGAGATCGAAGTCGATTTTTAGAAGCCCTCATCGACCAAAAGAATTTTAAAGAATGGGAGGGTGTGGCTCGTGTTCTTGTCGGATCTACACTTTGGAGGACGGGATCAGAAAATAGCGCTTTGAGTGTGCTTCGATTCGTTGTTTACGTTCTAGGAGAGGGAGCATTCCCTCCACTCATGTCCTTTGTGACAGAGAGACGCTGGGGTTTTTGGGCGCGGCATCCTCAAGAAAGAGAAAGAATTCTCACAGCTTTGTTTTCTGTTCGATCAACGGGACTCAAGTCTAAGCTCAAAGAATTGTTTCAGCAGGAGGCGCGACTTTTGTTTCAGTCCGCAGATCTCAAAGAACGACTCAAATCGGAGGCTCAATGAGAGAGGCTTCGAAAGTTCCATCTCCAGAGAAGATTGATCCCGCAGCAGCAGAAATTGTCGCAACTGCTTTTTTGCAGTCGATTTATCAATTTCTGAGGCTCGCTGAAACGCACGAGTCCAATAACAAAATTTTTGATGAGGCCATGGTCGCTCTCATCAGAACAACTCAAAATCTTTTCCTGGTTCCAGGGTGTCAAGGAATTGAAATCACATTTCGGGGAGAGCATATCTTTATCAACAAGATACGACTTCGTCCCCGGGCCCGGCAGTTTCATGTCTATCGTTTTATTCTCAAATTCATGAGATTTAGGCGCGTGGGATCTTTGACCATTAGAGACATGCCTCAATCGGATAAGTTCAAAGAATTTCTTTGGCTACTTTCAAGGACTCAAGTGTCAGAGACTTTGGAGCAACCGGCACTTCATGTCATGGAAGTTTTAAGTTCAAAGTCCGTTCTATCTTTTGAGGTCAAACCCATTTCCAAGCTTCATATGGGTAACAGAAATGGTGATGGTTCCGATGAGGGCGTTGCAGATCTCGAAGTGGTGGCGTCTTATTTGCATGAGCAGCTTCGCAAATTTGCCGACGTTTGTTTTGAAAATCTTTCGGGCGCAAAGAAGTTTCAGTTGCCTGAACTCGCGCGATTGATGGGGGATCTGGTCCAACTTTCCGAAGAAGATATTGTTCAGATGCTTCGATTGATTTCTATTAAGCGGTACGATCGGCCGATTCCTTATCGAGCCGCCAATGCCTGCTTTTTGATGGTGGCTTGGGCCACCGCCCTTCGATTGCCCTCGGGTGTGATCACCGAACTGGCGACATTGGCTCTCGCTCATCCGTTGTCACTCACAGACGGTAAGCCCATTCCGTTGGCGAACGCCGAGCAAAAGCAAACGGTCCTTTCAAAGATCGAGGACCTCAAAGATGTTTGGCCCCTCAATGAAGTTCAAACCCTCGCTCTTTTGGAGTGGACTCAGTCGCACGGCGAAGGGGGCGTCATTGAGATTGGGGGAGTGAATTGCTATCAGCATTTCTTTTCGCGAATGCTCCGGATTGTGGCTGAGTTTGAACGGATGACTACTTTTGAACCCGGCCAGCGTGTGTTTTTGCCGGACGAAGCACTGGCGGAGTTTTTTATACAAAAGGGGCAGTTTGATCCCACGCTCGTCAAACTCTTTGTCAATTGGATGGGCGTTTATCCCGTGGGATCGTTGGTGCTGTTGCAAACTGGCGAAGTGGCACAGGTGTTTGCGGGTGCGTCAGACCCTACAAAGTTTCAGCGCCCATTGGTGATGATCCTCAAGGATTCGTCGGGCAAGATTTTGTCACGTCCCTCGCTCTGCGACCTTTCGGATATGAATGAAAAGTTAGGGACCTACAAAAAGTCCATTCGTAAGAGTCTCAAACTAGAAGAAACGGGACTGACTTCTGAGCAATTGAAGATGACACCCGTTGTAAGCTGAGAGAGACTAAAGTTCATGAAAGTTGGATTTGGCATGAGTCGGGCAAGAGAAGCCGACGCTGCACTTCAGGAAGCCTATCGAAAAAGTCTCCAAAAATTGGGGGCCACCAAGGCGGATCTCTCCCTTGTGTTTTATTCCTATGATTTTGCGTTGGATCAGCCTGCCTTTGCGGGTTCTCTCAAGCGAGTCTTTAGGGATGTGCCGGTCTATGGCTGCAGTAGTTGGGGATCATGGAACCAAGCCGAGAGTCTCGAAGCCGAAACGGGTTTGATGGTGGTGAGCTTCAAGGCTCCCGATTTTACGGTGACTCCTTTAAAGGTTCATAGTCTTCGAGAAAAAGCAGAGCTTTGGTCGGCAGAGCTCGCTCGCCAACTCGAGACTCAGAGCTTTGATTTTGTGCTCGTCCTTGCCGATAGTCTCAACTTTACTTCGGGCAGTGGATTTCAGATGCTCGAGCGCAAGTTTCCGAGCACACAGTTTGTAGGTGTGGGCACAAGCTTTAGTGTGCCTCAATGCAGCTTGGTGTGTCAGAGCGAGGTTCACTTAAACGCTCTCGTGGCGCTTGGGTTTTCCAATTTTAAACCCTGGGTGGGTTTGCTTCAAAGCATCCGGCCCGAACTCAAAGAAGTTTCCATCAATCGGATGAGCGAAAATCTCATCATCGAAATGGACGAAAAGCCTGCTTTTTATAAACTCTGCGAGCACCTCATGACGGTCGATGATTTGCCCATGATGTCACAAGACGAGTTTCGAAAACATATGGGCAATCTCTATGTCGTCGAAAAGTCGAAAGAAGAGCCTTCTCGACTGAGGACGTTTGGGGATTCGTATCGTGTGATTTCACTTCTCGGAAGTGAAATGACCACAGGAATGGTCGCTGTGGCGCAGACACTGGATTTTAGCCAGAGTCATTTTTTGGGCCAAAAAAAGAATCAGTATGCCGAAGTGGGGGGGATCGAACTGCTTCAAAAACTCAAATCAGAAATTCCCGAGCCGTCCATGCTCTGGGTCTTTGTGAATGCGGCTCGGCTTCGCGAAAAGGAGCGAACTAAATCCGACTACGAGCTCATTCAGTCTGTGTTTCCGCAGACACCGATTCTGGGATTGACGTCGAATGGAGAATACCTGGGAGGGCTCAATCAAATGGCCGCCCTCGTCGTTGCGGTTCCTTAGCGCGCTCCGTGTTCGAGCCGACGCACAAATTTGATCAGGACTAAGCTGAGCTCAGTCAAAAAGACGGCGGCACCCATGAGTGTGACCATGAGACAGTGTTTAAAGTATCCCGGCTGATGGGATTCTTCTTCGAGACTTTCTTGTTCGAGTTCTTGAACCCATTCGCTTTGAGGTTTTGGAACGGCCTTTAAATTTTGTGCGATATAATAATTTCTGAGTTTGCGCGCGATCACGCTCGATTCACTGGTCGTCATAGGACAAATACCCCCTTAAAAATCACTAACTCTTTTTTCCCCTACTCGAAGAAAGTAGCAAATCGAGTGCCAGGTTTATGCGCCTTAAGGACTCACTTTAAGGGGTCTTTGGCAGAGAGATGGGACATCCGAGTCGCGCGCTCAAGCATGCGGTCCTAAAAAAAAAGTGTTCTGAGGGACTTGATCTCAGAAGCGAAGAGCTCTAATAAAAGTCATCTTGATTGGGCGTGCGCAAGATAAGTCTAGGAGTTACAGATGTTTACCCTCAAACGCCCTGTCTTTCGATGGAGTCTTTCCATCGGCCTTGTGTCTTTTTTAAAGATTAATTCCGCATTCGCTTGTGGAGCGGCCGATCCTGTTTGGACGTCACCCACTGGATCTTGCAAGGATCACTATGAAGATTGTGTTGCGAGCTGCGAAAGTACAGCGACATGCTGCGGATCTTTCACCTTTGGAACCCCAGCGTACACGTCGTGCATGACCAATTGCGCGACTTCTTGCCGAGTGGGCTACGTCGCTTGCTTTGGCCCAACTCCGGGCGTTACCCCAGGCGCTCCTGGCGGTCCGGCGACCCCTGGGACTTTGGGAAGTGTGGATTCTCACTCCTTCTATGAAGGATACATGGCATTCGAATCACACAAGTAATCAAGAATAAAAATAGGAATACACAATGAGCTTAGGAATCCTCCTTCTTGCCACGTTGGTGAGTTTTTCAGACGCACCCCAAAAGCAACTCGATCGCTTTTTCAATATGCGACGAGATTTGGTTTTGGAATATCAAAACTTAGCGCAGCGAGAAGGAGGAACCGAAGCTATTCGGATTCGCCTCGAGCAGATCGAAAGAGATTTGCGCCTCATTCAGCGAGATGAAAACGACATCAGTTGGTCTGCACAGACCTATAAATCCCTTTACGAAGAGATTCAATCTGCTCAGAAGGATTCGGATTCTAAAGCGGCGATCGAGTGGGCTTTAGCCTCTTGGAAGACGAGCTTCTCGGAGACTTTTAATCCCGATGCCGCGTCTGTTCTTTTACCTCTCATGGGTGGGCTACTGCGCCGAGTCCCCGACTCAGAACTCCCTAAGTTTCGTGTCACATCGGATCGTACCAAATCCATCGCCGAGTCTCTCATTCAGATTCCATTTCGAGGTCCTCATGCAACGGGTAGCCTCTTTCGATATTTGGCCGCGACGAAAAATGACGAAGTGCTCTTGTCCTTTGGAAAATCCTTTCTCAATAAGATTCCTGACCAAGTTCAGAATGTAGAGCTTGAGCACCTCATTTACCTCAGTTTTTATCAGTCTGTTTTTTCCATCAAAAAGCCCGAGGCGGTTGAGACATTGCTGAAGGGGCTTGAGAAAAAAAATCCAGTCGCGCAGCAGCTTGCGGCATTAGAGAGCTTAGCTCTTTGGGATGCCAAAGATGCGGACGCATGGGATTTGGAGACCATCGCTCGAGTCTATGACTCGTTTCTTTCTTCGATTGAAAGAGCTTCCCCTCCACAAGGCTTTTTGAACTCACTTCCGCCTCCTCTTCAGGGCATGAAACACTCCTATATCTCGCCGGTACTGCGCGCCATCATCGCTCTCGACATTGGATATCGCGCAAAGGCCACCGAAGTCGGCGGTGAAGCGTCATCGAGAGATCGACTGGTAGCCATTCTTTCTCGGTTTTTGAAGTCCCCTGATGAGGTCATGGTGATCGCTGTTCTTTTGCCTCTCCAGGATCTTGAAGATCTTGAGTTGCAGAGCGCTCTGAGTTCTTCTCTGTGGGCGCTTCTCGCGGAAACCGACAGCTCGTCGGTCCTCATGAATCTTTCTAAAGTTTTGGATCGGTTTGCAAAACCGATTCGCCTCGTCACGGATCCAGTGACCCAAAAGACTCACTGGAGTTTGCCCGAAGAAATTGCAGTAAGCATGCAAAGCGCTCTTCACAATTCTTTGACTCGCGGCGCGGCCGTGTGGGCGATCTCTTCTTACGGTGCGGTGGCTCAATCGATTCTTAATTTGGAGATGGCTAGGGATATCTTGCGTCGATGGCCTCAGACGGCTGAGAGCCTTGTTAAGATTCACGGCAATGCCTTGAATTCTGATTTATTAGAATCCATTCAGGCGCTTCAAGCCAAAGGTGTAGAGCCTGTGGATACTCGGGCTGTCGCATTGCAGGCATATTTGAGTTTGGATGAAGAGCTCCCCACTTCTCTGCCGAGCGAATCTCAGGAGGGAGCAAAGCTCTTCGCTCTCACCAATGCCTTGAGCCTGGCACAAGCGATCGAAGTTCTTCGCCATATCAATGATCCTCATCAAGAGATTCTAAAATGGATTGAGACCGCGATTTCCATGGCGAAATCCCGCGCCGATAGCTCAGGAAACGCTCTGAGCCTTAATCAATGGGTCGGAAGCTTGATGAGTGCTCAGCTCAAGTTGTTGGAAGACTCAAACGATGAAGCTCTTGAAAACTCACTTCTCCTTGGTCTCGGCTCTGAAGACTTTACATTGGCGGCTGAGACGCTTTTGGGAGCAAAGGGGGAGCAGCTTCAGCAAAGCGATTATCAAAACAAGACAGCGATTGAGTTTCGAGGGGCTCGAATCCGTCAGGCCTTTTCTCGAATCGGAAAGACCTCGGGGTCTCGTGGATTTTTGACAATGGAGCTCGGCGAGTTTTTGTTGATCGATAATTTTAAGGGGTTTTCTGAGTTTCCCGATACAAAGGAGAAGATTCGTTTGGCGACACTGGAGTACCTCAAGACATTTGGGGGAGCTGACGCCAAGATTCTCTTAGAGACCATCGAATTGGCTCGGTAAGCCAAAGAGCAGGGCCTCGAATTGTCATTTGCCATCCGTCCTCGTTTGCGAGGAAAGTAGATCTCATGGAAGTTGCTCATATTGCTGTTGCCGTAAAAAATCTAAAAGAAGCGACCGAGGCGGTCGAAAAAGTGCTCGGCCTCAAAGCGAGTCCGATCGAAGAAGTGCCTGAGCAGAAGGTTCGAATTCAATTCGTCAATATCGGAGGAGTTCGGTTTGAGTTTTTGGAGCCGACTTCGAGCGATTCGCCCATTTCTAAATTTCTCGAAAAGCGTGGCAATGGAATTCATCACGTCGCGCTCGAGATGTCGGGTGTCGCACAAAAGCTCAAAGATCTAAAAGCGGCAGGAGTCCCGTTGATCAACGAAGTCCCCGTCACGGGTGCAGAAGGTTGTGATGTGGCGTTTTTGCATCCCAAAGCGATGGCAGGAATTTTAGTCGAATTCATTGAGAAGCATTCATCAACTCATTGAGTTTTTGTTAGGGATCGACGGAAGGAAGCGCGTGGGCTTCTACTTTTGTGTTTCGTCCATGCCATGCCGTATAGGCTGCAATGACTCCCGAAAGTATAAAGCCCTCGTAGCCGACCTTCAAAAAAATCCACGAACCGACGGCCGATCCCACAACAAATGAAAAAATCGAACCCATCCGCAGATAATTGGCTCGAACTTCCTTTTTAAAGAGAGGTTTGTCGGCGCTGATTGTCAAAACTCGAGCAAACCCAAGGCCCAAGTCTGTCGTTAAACCCGTTAAATGAGTGGTGCGCACCGATTTGCCGGAAGAAGATGTAATCGCGCCGTTTTGAAGGCCGCTGGCCAGACACAAAAATGCCATCAGCACATAGTTTTGGTTGAGAGATGTTTCGCCAAAGATTCCAAAGTCAAAAGACTCTCCGCCCGAAGCTACAAAGAGACAAAGAGCGCAAAGAAGCATGACCCAATCAAATCGTGGTCTTTCTCCTCGATAGATTTGGCGATCAATCATGAGACCGGCCAAAAAAGATCCGAGAAGAAAAAAAATGGGAACAGATAAAATTCCAAATGCGGCTTCAATCTGATTTTGAGTGATATCGACACCAAAGAGTGTCGCAAATCCCGTCACATGACTGACGAATCTTCCTGTGGCTAGAAATCCACCAGCATTGATACAGCCGCCATTAAAACTCAGCAGGAACCAGTGGGCGATGACCCAGGAGTCTGCATCTTGATCGAAGCGATGTTTAAACATTCGATCCTTTCCCCTTCCGTGCCATTTTATATTATTTAATGACTGCAAACAAAAAAAAGCCCGAGATTTCTCGGGCTTTTTAAAGATTCACAAAAAGAATCGCTCTTGAACTTAGCTGGCGACTGCCTTTAGAGCAGTACTCGAAGCCGCGGGCTTTGAAGCCTGCTTCACCTCAACGGGAAGTCGTCGCATCGCATCGATGAATACCAACGATGCGGCTCCAATCACTCCCGCTTCCAAGAAGTTTGAGTTCTTGATGAGAGAAGTCGTCAAAATTCGCAACTTATTGTGGCGAGCCACATAAGATCGCTCCATCGTGATTTGAATCATCTTGCGGCTAAACGCCTTCCAAGACTGAACCAATCCACCGCCAAAGCAAATCGCTTGAGGGTCAAGAGTGTTGACGACGTTGGCGAGCATAATGCCGAGGGCATTTCCCATATCGTCAAAAATCTTATCAACCGCTTCAAATTCAGGAATCTTGTTTCCACGCTTCCAAAGTTCAAAGAGTTCTTCCGTGGAGCTGACGGTCAAATGCGGGAACTTTTCTTTAAGATCAGAAATCGCCTTTTGAAGACCTGAAGAGCTTGCAAAAAGTTCGACAGAACCGCGGTTTCCAGTGGTTTCAGGCGCTCCCTGAGGATCCACTGTGATGTGACCGACTTCTCCGGCCATCCCCATGCTTCCGTGATAGATGTCTCCGTTCAAGAACAAAGCACCCCCGATACCCGTGCCCAAAGTGACATAGATAAAATCATCGTAGGGTTTGCAAACACCAAAAACTTTTTCACCAATAGCGGCAGCATTGGCGTCGTTATCAATGAAAACAGGGAATTTGATCTTTTTCTTGAGCTTTTCGTGCACAGCAAAACGTTTCCAATCCGGAAACTGAGGCGATTGAATCACCAATCCCTTCTTGAGATGGAGAATTCCTGGAATGCCAAATCCAACGCCCAGGAGATTCTCCGAAGGAACACATCCCGGAGGGGGGTTTTTGAGGAGTTCTTCGACCAATTGAACCATTCGGTTCAAAACTTTTTCCTTCCCTTCGGAAACCTTGGTCTCCCATTTGATGGGATCAAACATCTGACCCTTGGGGCCTACCCAAGCGCCGCGGATGCTCGTACCGCCCAAATCGACGCCAATGGCCCACCCTTGAAGAGTGCCGACTTTGCTCGAAAGATCGGAAATTCTCTTGGAGGCGAATGGGGTTTGTGTGGATTTCTTCTTCGTAGAACCTGCTTCTGAGGTATTTGTCATCTCTTCAACCATAGCTGACCCTTCTACCACAGGTTCTGACTGTGCCGATTAAAAAATTGGCCGGAATGAAAGACCCACTAAATTGGCTGAAAAAGGCCCAAAAAAGGGAGTAAAATCGGTCCCGTGGATAGGGCTGAGCTCAACATATATATAGACGGCCTTTTGAGTCTTTGTCCCAAGGGCCAAAACCTCTCGGACCGAGAACAGAGGTTTCAATTGATTGAGGCGGTTTTGGGGGCGGATCATTTGCTCAATCTTCTCCAAGACTGGCTTCTGATGCAGGACCTCAATTTGGAGTCGATCCTCAAAGTTCAGGCCTTTTTTGGGCTCACCTACCAACAGTTAGGGCAGGTCTTTAATCAAGGGCCTCGAGAGATTGCTCAGGCCATTCGGGCCCAGCGATTGCTCGGTCTCTCTTCTTATCCTCCCGTCGAAAAGGCTCTCGATAACGAGGAGATCAGTGGACTGTCTTGTTTTATGGTCGAACAGCAGTTGAGCGCATGGATTGATTCAGAAGTTCAAGATATGCGGGTTGTTCAGCAGCTTCACGGTCATTTCACAAACTGCACGGGATGCAGCCAGCGACTGCAGGAGTTTCGGGATCATAAACATCGCACACTCAAAATGCGGCAGAGCTTTCCTCCTGTTTCAGAATGGGAGTGGAATGATTCTCTGGCAGAAATGCAGCGGGTGCGAAAACGATTTTGGAGATCATTCGCGGTTTACTCTTTGTTTGCCATTGTCTTAGTCGGTGTGATCGTCACCTTTCTTTGGGTTCGCCCGGCGGATGTTCCGAATGTCTACGAAGTCCCTTAAAGAGTCTTGATTCAAGGGCTTGGGATCGAAATACTGAACTCCATGGCAAAGCCTTTCAAAAAGCCTCAGGCCCTGATGCTCGGAGACACCGTTGCTCTGATCCGTCCGTCGAGTCGATTGGATCTCAATCGCTGGCGTGAACTTCAATGCGCGCTTCAGAATTTGGGATATTGTGTCGCGACGTACTCAGGAAAGTTTTCTCAAGATCCTTTTTTTGCGGCGTCCGATCGAGAGAGAGCGGCTGAGCTCATGTGGGCGCTCAAAGAGCCCGGAGTTCGGGCGATTTTTGTGGCTCGAGGTGGTTATGGAGCGATTCGCTTGCCTGAGTTTTGTCGCTTGCCGAAAGCAGCCGAACCCAAAATTGTGGTCGGGTATTCGGATACGACGTATTTGCATCAATGGGTTCAAAATGAACTCCAATGGGTGACGTTTCATGGCCCCCTCATGGGATTTTTGGAAACGAAGAGTCTCAGAAAATTCTCAGATCGCCTTCTCAAGCTGCCGACGGATGCGTGGAAAGAAAAATGGTCCGAAGTCCGAGTACTCAGATCAGGAGACACAAAGCGAGCTCGACTCGTCGGCGGCAATCTTTCGGTTTTTGAGCTTTCCGGGCCGGCGGCGTTGCCCAAGGAACCTGTGGTACTCGCCCTTGAAGATGTGAATGAGAATTTTTATCGCATTGATCGAATGCTTCGGATTTTAAAGGACGCAAAATACGATCGGTATATTCGAGGAATCATCTGCGGAACTTTTCATCGCTGCGGACAAGTGGATGCGAAGACATTTGGATGGAAGCGGATTGAATCTACACTTCTTGAGCTCACGGACGGACCTGTTTGGACAAACGCTCAGTTTGGTCACGGTCTTCAGGATCAAAGAATCCTTCCTTTGGGGTCCTGGGTGCGGATGAAGGGCAAGATTCTTGAAGGCCTTGAAGGAGTCGTGCGTTGTCGCTGATCGAGGATCAGCTTCAAAAGATGATTCAAGCCGGGGCGGCTCCTGGATTTCAGTGTGCCTTAGGGATTAAGGATCGATCCCTTGGTTGTTACTCAGTAGGGCGCAGTCAGCCTCCCGCTCGAACGTCGGTGACAGCAGAAACTTTTTTTGATTTGGCTTCGCTGACAAAGGTTGTTGGCACAGTGACTTTTATTCTTTGGGGGCTTCAGCTCAGAAAAAATTTGGAACTGACGGATCCGCTTTCAAAATTTTTTCCTTCTTTTTCGAGTGGATTAAAGGACCGCACCGTCAAAGATCTCTTGCTTCATCGGGCAGGGTTGCCTGGTATTTTTGAAACCCTTGAAGAACTCCCTTCTCGCGAGGAGCGGATTCGATTTTTTTTACAAAGAGTGGATCAGGAGTATACAGCTCTCTCGCCTCAGTATTCGGATGTAGGTTTTATCTTGCTCGGATTGATCTTAGAGCAAGTATTTGGAAAACGATTGAGAGAAATCGCGGCCTCTTATTTTGGAAAATCAGATATAAAGTACGGTCCGATATCGGGTCGTAAGGCTGCGTACTCTGTCAGTCTCGAGGATTCGACGGAGGTTCTGAAGGGGGTAGTTCAAGATCCACGAGCAGAGTGGCTCGACGGAGATGCGGGGCATGCCGGATTGTTTGGCACGGCCGAAGCGATTGAAAAGTGGGCGCAGCAGATTTTTAGAGCCTATCACGGAAAGGACACTCTCTTAGGAGATCGAGTGGTTCGGGGCTTGCTCAATTTTGAAGAAGATATGCGATGGGTGGGAGGATTTGATCGCCCGACTCCTCCTTCACAAGCGGGGGAGCTGTTTTCGGCAACGACGATTGGACATTTGGGTTATACGGGGACGAGTTTTTGGATGGATCTAGAAACAGGGGCGCGAGTCACTCTGCTGGCACATCGGTATTCGCCTGGATTTGATCCGGAGATCCTCAAAAAGCATCGGCCAGAATTTCACAATTGGCTTTGGCGTGAGGTCTTCTCTAAAATTTAGCCATGACGAGTGCACTGCCTGCGGGATCTAAAATTTATTTTATAGCGATTTGTGGAACCGGCATGAGTGCTCTCGCAGGATTGCTCAAAGATCGCGGCTATCGAGTGGCGGGCTCGGATGTGGCTGCTTATCCTCCTGTTGGAGATCTTTTAAAGTCTCTGCAGATCCCTGTGCACTTGGGCTATGAGGTTGATCACTTAAAGTCTTTTGGGCCTGACTATGTCGTCATCGGAAATTTTGTTCGCCGAGATAATCCCCAGGCGCAGTATGTTTTGGAAAGCAAGATTCCCTATGGGTCGTTTCCGAGTACGCTCGAAGACTTTTTTTTGCAGGATACGCAAAACTACGTCGTAGTGGGTACCCACGGAAAAACGACGACGACCTCGTGCTTGGCCCATCTTTTGGCAGCGAGTGGGCAGGATCCCAGCTTTTTGGTGGGGGGAGTGCCCGTTAATTTTGGAAAGAGCTTTCATGTGGGACGAGGAAAGGCCTTTGTCATTGAGGGGGATGAATACGACACAGCCTTCTTTGATAAAGAGTCAAAGTTTTTGCACTACCGCCCCACAGTGGGGATATTCAATTCTGTCGAATACGATCACGCCGATATTTTTCCAACGGTCGAATCCATGGAAAATATGTTTCGCAAATTTTTGGGACGAGTGGCGCCCGACGGAGAGCTTTTTTATTGCAGCGATTGGGATCGAGTTGTCGGTCTTGTGGCTGAGGAGCGTAAGAGTGGGGTGCTCAAAGCGAAGGCTGTGAGTTTTGGCTTTTCAGCCAGCGCAGATTTTAGGATCGAGAACTTTGAGGAATCCGAGGGAGGAATCCGATTTCGTCTTGCAGGAATGAACTTTGAATCGTCGATGAGTGGACGATTTAATGCTCAAAATTTTTCGGGAGCGATTTTGGCTGCCAGGCGAGCAGGAGTCCCTCTGGATGCGATTCAGCGATCGCTCAAAAGCTTTGAAGGAGTCAAACGTCGGCAAGAAGTCTTTGGCCGAGTCGGTGAACATCTTGTGATTGATGATTTTGCACATCACCCGACGGCTGTCCGCCGAGTTCTCGAGGGATTGCGCGCCAAGTATCCTCATCACAGGCTTCTGACTTTTTTTGAACCTCGATCCAATACTTCTCGTCGCAACATCCTGCAAAAGGAGTTTGAAACTTGTTTTGAGCAAAGCGATCTGACGCTCATGGCGGAGCTCTTCAAAAAGGAGAGCATCCCTGAAGCAGAACGCCTCGATCTCAAACGAATCGAAGCGAGACATCGAGAGCTGGGACGCGAACTCAAGGCGGGACTGACAATCCCCGAAATGTTAGAGCGGGCCAAAGAGTTTTCCAAAAAGGGGCCCAGCGTGTTTTTGGTTTTGTCGAATGGCGCCTTCGAAGGTCTTCATCAGAAGTTGATTTCTGAATTGAGTTCGAATTAGATTCCGACACATGAAGAATTTTATTTTGGTGTTTGCAGGGTTTTTGGCGATCAGTTCCATCAGTGTTTCCGCTCGAGATTTGAGCTATCGGTTGGGAGCGGGATATTCTCAAATGAGCTATTCGGTACGTAATGATGGGGCCACCACGTCGAGCCTGACCCAGGGAAGTGGAATTAATATGAGCTATGGCTTGGCTCAGGATTTTCAAGCGGGTGTGTTTTTTGGATTTGCCGATAGTTTTGATTCGACCGCTGTGGGTCCTTACTTCCGCTATGACATCCAGCGGCTCGTCAATACGGACACTTTGATTTGGAATCACCTCAATCTCTTCATTCAGGCGGCGTTTTTGATGAAATTTGGAAATGCGATCAAGGAAGGGGCCACCATTCAGGCGCCCACCATCGGATTTGAGATTCTTCCCTTTGAACGAAATAATTTTGCGATCGGATCTCAGGCCGGTTTGATCATTGATTTCGTCGACAAGAACAAAATGAACTTCACTCGAGGTCAATTGGGTGATGTTTTCGTCAAGTATTACTTCTAAGGCTCTGTCGATTTTCTGAGTTAATAATCGGTAAAAATCGGCGCATCGCGTCTAGCAATGGTTGACACGATGCGGCTCTTTTCGGTGCAGTGGAGACCAGTGGGAGGGGTGTCCACAATGTTGAGAGTTCATTTATGGATCGGCGGGATTCTTGCCGGGTTCATTTCAATTTTGTCGGTAAATGCAGAAACTTTATATGTCGTCGATTTTGACGGTGTCATCATCGAGACGAGAGCGGATCGGGTTGGCAGCGGGGCGGGATTTCCCACACGCTTTCGACTCTTTCGAAACTTCTTTCGATCAAATGCTCTCCAGGCCGCTCCTTCAGGCCCAGAGTTTATCGAAGTGACAACGGCAGAGCTCGAAGCCATGGAGCCCTATCTCGCCAAAGGCGATGGGCGTACGGGGACACAAAACAAAGTCTTTAAGCTTTCAAGCGGTCAGGAAGTCATTGCGGGAGAGTATCATCTCCGCAGTCCCGACTCTTATTATCAACACCACGAAGGAGCCCAGGGTACAAATTGGTTACTGAAGGCTTTTAAGGAGGCCGAGGCTCGTGATCCCAAAGGCAAAAGCTGGAAGGGCCCCTTTTGGGATTATATGACCAAAATTCTTTCGAGCCCCGAAACGGCTCATAATTTTTCGATTTTGACGGCTCGGGCGCATTCGCGTGAAGAGTGGCAGGAGTTTTTTAGTTATCTCAAAAAGCGCGGGCATATCAAAAATCTTCCCTCGATGGATTTGATTTTTGCGGTTTCTCGCCGTGAGTATGATCGTTTTAATCTTCATTTTGATTCGACCGAACAAAAGATGGGCGTGCTTCAGGAGCTGGCCCTTCAACTCGGTCGCCGTCCGCTCAAAAAGAGCGATATGGTCAAGGATGCGGATGGGCGAGGGCATTCGCTTTCGCACTTTTTGGTTTATGTCGAGGATCGTCCCGAAATCGTCGAAGCGGCTGCTCATCTTTTTAGACGGATGGCGCAAGCTCGCGTGATCCGAACCGCTCCGGTGAAGTTTGGAATCTTTAATGGAGGGACCGCTCAGGAAGTAAAAGACTTAGGCCGTCCGCAGTTTACAGTGCTGACTCCTCATGGAGTCTATCGACAGGCCGAACTTGCAGAAATTTGGGGGGAGCATCCTGCTCTTCGCTCACCTTCGGAGCTCAAGTCGTGCCGAGCCATTATTGCGCGCACGACTCAAGCCACGGCTAAAACGGGGAGAAAGTCATGAAGTCTCAATGGATTCTTGCTTTAGGTGTTTTAGTATTTTCGAACACTCTGCAGGCCGAGCCGGCTAAGAATAGTAACTGCCGCAATCGTTTTTTGGCCTTAAGTAAATCGGAGCAAGGGCAGCGCGATAAGAGTTTGTTTCGAGTTGTTACCGATTTTTATCGTCGTAACTATCGTTTGCCGGATGCCAAAGAAATCGCGGGGCTCGCCGGGATCTCTCAAAGGGATGTCACAGCTTGGATCCAGGCGCATGAAAGCGGATTGATGGAGCGATTCGTCGAAAAGGCTCCTCAAGTTTTGGAGTCAGTTCGTCAGGCGATTTCAAAGGAATATCTCAATCTCAGTTTGAGTCGATCGGAAACTCCGAGCGAAGAAGCCATGGCTAAGGAACTCGGCATGGAGCTGAAGGACTATCAAAAGCTCTTTGGAAAGGGGCGACTCTTTGAGAGCCTCGAAGTTCTAAAGACTCGCGCCGCGGCTCGAGCCCCGACAAAGTTTAGAAAAGTAAAAGACGCAGATTTGTTTTCGGATAAATACGAAGGAGAGACCGTTCGATTGCTGAGTGAAGCCCCCGTTGTCATCATGACTTCGATCATCTCGGGCTTTCCTCTTCATGAGGCAGCACTCAAATCTCTGCTTCGCCTTGCCGAAGAGAAGGATGCCATAATTGCGATTCGAGCGATTAATGGAGAAGTCGACGGCCTCAAAGACCCGTTGCTGCAACATCCTCGCATTCGATTGCTAACGAGTGATTCGTATGTTCTGACGCCTGAGATCGCGCTCAGTGATTTTACAACGGTTGCTAAATTCATGGATCCGCTTCAGGGGGCGGACTCTTACGGAAAGCGAAACCAAACTCTCATTATGGCCGCTCCCAAATTGCGGATGCGTCCTCTGGCGTCGGCCCGAAACACGTACCGAACAGTTTGGAGAATGACGACGGGAACGATTTCGGATTCGAACTATCATTTGGGGCATGTGATTTCAGAGCGCACAGACAAAAAGGCCTCAACCGAAGACGTTTTGGGACACTATTTTGGGGCGGTTATTTTGGAAAAGACTTCGGGAGATCCCCGCATTCTCAAAGGGGAGAAGGTCGTGGATTTTCACATTCGAAACGTCAAGTTTGTCGAAGATTTTGGTGGATGGTTTGATGTGAATAAATTTTATACGCCGGATCAAGTCGTCGATATGCAGGCGTCGAGCTTGGTGTTCGGCGATTCTCATATCGCCGTGGCGGATCAAAGTCTCTTAGCCTCCTTGCGAGAATTGATTCTCAAAGTAAAACCTCGAGCGATTGCACTTCATGATGTTTTGGATGGAGATTCGATCAGTCCCCATGAAAAGGACATGGAAGTGACTCGATCTCGCAAATCTCGGCAGGGCAGAACAGACCTAAAGGCCGAGCTGTCTCGCGTGGTGGCGTTTTTGAACGCGATTCATCGGGTGGATCCCGAAGTGGATTTGGTGGTGATCCCCTCCAACCATCCCAATTGGTTGTATGGATATTTGCAGTCCGGCGCCTACAAATCCGATCCCGAAAATGCAAGATTGGGAGCAGAGTTGAGAGCGGTGATGGATGAAGGCCTCGATCCCCTCAAATATGTTTTGATGAATGGGTACAAAAAGCCCATCACACGCGATGCCAAGAGTGAACATATGTCGCGAGAAACGCTTTTGGATGCAGGCTTAGATTTTCCGCACAAGGTGATCTTTAAAGATCGAGGTGAGCCCTGGTCTGTCGGACCCAAAGATCCGGAGCTTCAGCATTTGCTGACAGAACTTGGATTCCATGGACACGCCGGCAAAAACGGAAAGCGACGTGTGACCGCCAAAGATGTAGCCATCGATTTAGGGCCAGGGGTTGTCGGTCATTTGCATTCCACCGAAGTCTATAATGATGGGGTGGTCATCGGGACCGGCACGGGCAAAAAACCGAGCTACGGGGCAGACGGATATAATTCGTGGACTCAAACAATTGGCATTGTCGGCCCTTACGGCGGAACTCAAGTCGTTGAATTCAAAGACGGCGAGTGGTTCAACCTTTCGGGCGAAGCAGCCGATGGAGTGCAGAATGTGTTTCCGGCAGGGTACCCTCGTTTAGAATCCCAACGCTGGGATGGCTCAAGCGAAGGTCAGGTCGATCAATGGTCGGCCTACAAAGAGCGGGGGGCTGCCAAAAAATCGAAAGAATAAATCGAGAGATGATCTATTCTTTGGTTTTGAGGCGAGAATCATTATCGGTAATGAACTGGCGAATCTCGTCAGTCATTCCCAAAAGTTTGAGCCACTGCTCTTTGTAAAGAGTGACGGGAAATCGTCCCATTCCATAAACCGAGACGGCGCCTTTTTCGCTCACTTTGAGAGAGAGAACCCCGCGAGCGGGTTTGGAAGCAGCGGCTTTTAAATTTTGGTTTTCGGCTTTGAGACGTTCGAGTTCAGCGCGCAAATCGCTATCAGATGAATTCATGGGGCGAAGATAGTCGAGTCGTGAGACGAAATCTAAGAAAACTTTTGTTTGAGTCGGCCTAGAGCGATGAGGGGCCAAAAATTTCGGTAGCCGTCGTAGCGCAGATAAAAATGTTGAGGAAAGCCAGTGCCGGTAAATTCTTTCTCGTAGAATCCATCCTCTGCTCGGCGAGATTTGAGGAATTCGAGGCCACGTCGAATCTCGCCTTCGTAAGAATTTTCTGGATCCATACAGGCTTCAAGGGCCATCAGCGCCCACGCGGTTTGGCTTGGCGTTGAGACGGGAGCTGCGGTGGGAGGAGTGAGGTGATAACTGGCGCAAGACTCTCCCCATCCTCCATCATCGTTTTGACGTGAGAGAACAAATTTGATCGCGCGCTGAATATACGGCGCCTGAGTGGATTCTCCAACCTTTCGAAGTCCGACAACCGCGGCGGTAGTTCCATAAAGGAGGTTTACCCCCCAGCGGCCAAACCAAGCGCCGTCGCTTCGTTGAGTGAGTTTGAGATACCGGATCGCTGACTTGACTTGAGGACTTTGTCCCATGCCGAGTTCACCAAGCGTTTCTAAAACATGTCCAGTGACATCCGGATTTGAAGGATCAATCAAAGATTTAAGATCCGCAAAAGGGATGCGGTTGAGAATCACCTGATTGTTATCGCGATCAAAGGTTCCCCAGCCTCCGTCCGTACATTGCATGGCAAATAGCCAATGAATCGCAGGCTGAAGTTCTTTGAGACTCATGCCGAGGCGATGCAAAACAAGCGTCACTACCGATGAATCATCCACATCGGGATAATGCGAATTGGAATACTGAAACGCCCAAGCCGCAAAGGGTTGGTTGCGGCGTAGTCGTGCTTTGAGTGCCCAATCTCCCTTTTTGCGAATGCGCTGATCCCAAAGCCATTCTTTGGCGTGCTGAAGGCTCTTCGATTGAGGATCTTCGCCTGCTTCCAAAAGTCCGAGTACCGCGAGTGCTGTATCCCACACCGGCGAAACACAAGATTGCAAAACGGCTTCGCTATGGTCTTCGTGAGCGTGAGCGCGAATGCTGTCGCTGACACCTCGAGTAAATCGATAAAGAGCCTGAAGACCTTTTTGGATGGGCTCGGAGTCCAGACTCATTCCGAGCGCATGAAGTGCCATAATATTATTGAGCATGGGAGGTTGAATGCCGCCCCAATCTCCGCTCTCTTCTTGGTGCTTAAGAATCCAGTTTTTTGCTTTCTGGACGCAGAATCTTCTCAGAGGTTTTATCGCAATTTTGGATTCGTAAATCGAAACGCCTCGATTGAGCGCAATAAAAACCTGTTCCCAGTTGACCCAAGAGATGTCCCATTTTGTATTGGGAATAAACCACGACTCGTCCGCCGGAGGGGGAGGGATCAGTTCGGTTTTTTGCTTGTCGGCGGGATGGAGATAGAGCTCATCCAACGTAAAATCCACCGCCTTGGTCTTTTGCAAATGAAACAAGATGGTCAAAGGAATAATGGTCACTCGCGACCAGTAAGAAAACTCATAAATATTAAACGGGATCTGTCGAGGAGCGAGCAAAATCTCGGGCGGAATCATCGGAATCCCGGTCCAAGGATAGAGTTCAAACAGGGCGAGCCAGATCTTGGTAAAAACTCGTGCTTTGGGGACCCCGCCTTCTTTCAAAATAAAATCTCGCGCGCGTACCAAAGCTTCGTGTGAGGAGGCATAGCCGGCGAGACGAAGCGCAAAATAAACTTCGAGGGTGGTACTCAGATTGCCCGGCCCGTCCGAATAAATACTCCAGGATCCCTCGGGGTTTTGGCGCTTGAGCATCGAATGAGAGAGTTTTCGAATCAGGACTTCATTTTTGAGCCCCAACCAATGATGAAACATGATGAACTCAGCGTTCATGGTCATATTGTCATCGAGCGAATAGTGCCAATGCCCGTCTTGCTCTTGCCGATTGGAAACAACCGGCCCGATAAAGTCCAAAAGTCCCTGAACATCCTGGGTCAGGGTGGAAATGAGACTGGGCTTCTCTTTTTCCTGGAGAACGCGCATAGACGTGATAATCTAGGGATCTCAAATTTAGCAGTCCAGGGGCTTTAAGATGGAATTTCCTTACATAAAAATGCACGGCTGCCAGAACGATTATATCTATGTGAATCTCTTGGCACATCCGATGGCTGAAGGGGCACAAGTGGATTGGGCCTCTGTATCAAAGAGGCTGAGTAATCGACAATCCGGCATTGGCTCGGACGGCCTCATATTGGTGGGTCCACCCAAGGAGCCGGGCGCAGATGCGGTCATGGTGATGTTCAATGCGGATGGCTCGGAAGGCAAAATGTGCGGCAACGGGATCCGCTGCGTGACCAAGCTTTTGTACGAAACCCTGGGCCCTAAGGATGTTTTTAAAATCATGACGGCATCGGGCGCCCGGGATTGCTATGTTTTGGAATCTGCGTCACCGGATCAGATGATGGTCAAAGTCAATATGGGCCGACCCACCTTTTTACCCGCCAAAATCCCCGTTACTTTTGATGATGTGATGGTCATGGGCGAAGAATTTGAAGTGGCTGATCGCACGTTTAAGATTTC
>JACCDG010488620.1_pt1 | contig 37122 bp, 58 predicted proteins | sample 7442471 | NCBI WGS metagenome assembly JACCDG01 (sample SAMN15323444, study PRJNA562643) | freshwater metagenome | isolation source: river surface water | place: USA:Blue River Watershed | collected 2017-08-17 | reverse complement strand
GTCGGCGGGGCTTCGCCCCCCCCGGAGGCGAGGGGGGTAATAGATTCCTTAGTGGGGAGTCTATACATGAGTGATTTAATCATGTATTGCGAGGTCAGCTTTCCCGAATCCTGACCTCCTTACCCAAGTTTTGTGGTTCAAAAAACTTTGAACAAACCCCGCCGCCGCTGTCCAATCGGCCGCCCTTGGCCGCCGTTGCCGGCCTGCCGGCCGTGCCGATTGGCCGCTTCCCATGCCGCTTCCCATACCGCTTGCGTTTGCCTTGCCCTTATCCATGCCGGCGGCCTGTGCCGTGCCGGCCTGCCGCCCTATGCCGCCCGGTGATCAGCTGTCGGACGTTGCCCCATGCCGTCCGTCCGCCCATGTATGGCCGCACGTCCTCAGCTCCGCCCCGTGCCGCCGGCAAGGGCAAGGGGTAGGGCAAGGGGTAGGGGTTGCCGCCGCCCTATGCCGTCCGCCTAGCCGCTTGTGATCAGTCCGCCGCCGGCGGGGCTTCCCATGTCCATAAAGAGGGGTCAAACTTTCTGACAGATTGCCATTGACGTGCCGCCGGCCGTGCCTTTGTTTTATCCCGCAATCCAATACCTGACATGAAAACCGAAACTTATCTTTTAAAGTTAAAAATGGATCACAAATCTAACCTTTTGGCACGCCAGCAAAGGGAGTTGGATTATTGGACGCAAAAAACCTTAAACCCGGCCAGCTCTTTTCCGCACATTATCAAAAGGATCAACCGTGCCGAAAGGGCTTTCCGAAAGGCGGAACAGGCATTTAAAGCCGCCGCCGGAAATCAAACCGTTTGACAAGCCCCGCCGCTTCCCTCTTTATCAATCCCGCAATCCAATCCAATGTCTAACATGATCAAACCCGAAACGTTTGCCGCCGCCGCCCGTGTCCTTTCCGCCGCTTTGCCGGTGCTTTCCCTCAAAAGTGATAACGCATGGAAGGCCTATTGCACGGCCAAGCCCCGCACGGCCGCCCTTTACTTGGCCGCCATTACGGCGGATCAGGAATTGAAGGCCGCCCGTGCGGAATACGCCCATGCGTTGAACCGTGCCGCAAATGCCGGCAAGTAAACCGCAACCGATTAATCCCTTCCCCTTCCCTATCATGCAAAACCTAAAAGACGCCCTTACCGCCGCCGCAATCGTTTTCCTCATTTGGATCACCGCCGTTGCCTTTCTCTCTCTTTAATTTCCCTATTATGAAAACCCCTAATTATTTATGGTCACTAGGCTACGGCATGGCCGGCCCCACCGTTGATTTCTGGAAAGCAAACGGCGAACCGCTTGCGGATTTGCTTTTGTGTCCGGATTTCGAGGGAAAAAACGGCTTGGACGGATCGAAGGAAATTAGCCCCGCCGAAGCGGTTGCCTTTGCTCATTCTTATTTCACAAGCGGCGAAGCTGAAAAGCACGGGCCGCTTTTGTCCGACATGAAAACATTAAAAAAGGTTTGTTCTTATTTTGTTAAGCACGGTTTAAACGAAAACAACCGCCGCAAATAATTTCCCTAACATGAAAACCCCGCTCCCTCCCCTCATTCAATCCCACCTTGCCGCCGTTGAACGGATCGCCGACAACTTGGCCGCAACCGCTTGCGAAACCCCGTCCGGCAAATTGGCCGGCATGGACGTCGCCGGCATATTGAACAACTTGGACGAAGTGGCCGCTGCCCTTACATGGGCCGATCTGGAAAACGCCCCGGCCATGTTGAACGCCGCCGCCCGTGCTTTCCGTCAAACCTTCCCCGCTGACAGCTTGGGATGGGAAGACGCCGCCGCCCTATCCCGTATTGCCTATGCAATCGAGCAGGCTTGCGTTGAACAATACTTGAAAGAAAACCCCGGTGAAGCGGCGGCCTTTTACTTTAAGAAGGAAAACCCCTTTTCTACCCTTTAACCCCTTTTCCCTAAATCCCATGATTGAAAAATCCGATCTAGATAAACGTGCGATTGAATTGCACCGGCTTGGACTGACCGTGCGCGTCCGCTACGTTGGCCCTACTAACACAAAGGGCGGCCGCTACGTTGCGGAGGTTTGCGGAGACGAAAACCCCGCAAGGGTTTATGTCGGAAGCCAGCTTTGCAACCGTTGCGAAAGCACTAGGCTTGCCGCCGCTGAACTTTGCCTTTCCAAGTGGGTTAAAGCCCGGTCGGATTGGTGGATTAAGGAAACCGGCAAACCTTGGGAGGGAAAACCCTTTCAAATCCGATCGGTCGGCCATGACGGCAAAGCTTGGCTTTTCTTTACTAACTAATTTCCCCCTAAAACCCATGAAGCCCATAAACAATCCCGTGCCGGCGGTTAAACCGGCTTTGCTAATAAACGCTGGCCTTAATGCCGCCGCCCCGGTGATCCATCCGGCCGCTTTGCTGCCGTTTAAAATGCCGTCCTATTTGCTTTCCGTCGAAGCGGACGCAAAAACGGATAAGGGAACCGCAAGCGGTTACTTGACCGGTATTCTTTACCTTGCCCCCGGCCAGCTTGCCGGGGTTGGCAACTTGTGTCCCCATGCGTCCGCCGGTTGCCTTGCCGCTTGTCTCTTTACGGCCGGCCGTGCCGGCATATTTGAAGCGGTTAACGCCGCCCGGGTCATGCGAACCCGTTTTTTGCATGACAACCGGGCCGGCTTTATTGCCATGTTGAAAGGGGAGATTTCCGCCCTTATCCGCAAGGCAAAGCGGCGGGGCTTAAAGCCGGTTGTCCGGCTTAATGGGACGTCCGATCTCCCTTGGGAAAAGCTGGCCCCGGAATTGTTCACTGAGTTTCCGCACGTCCGCTTTTATGATTACGCAAAATCAATCCGCCGTGCCGTTGCCTTTTCCAAGGGGGAGCTTCCCCGGAATTACCACCTGACCTTTTCTTATTCTGAAACAAACGCCGCCGCCGCCGGTATTGCCCTTGCCGCCGGCGTAAACGTGGCCGCCGTGGCCGAAGGGGTTAAGCCCGGGCAGCGGTTCGCCCTTCCCGGAATGACGGAAAGCCGCCCCACCTTCTCAGCTGATCGGCATGACCTCCGTTTCCTTGATCGCAAGGCAACGGACGGCAAAGGGCGGATTGGAATTCTAAAAGCGAAAGGCAAAGCCCGGGCCGATCAGTCCGGCTTTGTTATCCGCACAACCGCAACCGCCGCTTAACATGGAAAACGAAAAAGTAAAAGCTGCGGGGCAAGCCCTTGGCCGTGCCGGTTGGATTGCCATCAATCCGCCGGTGGGCTACGTTGAAAAGGTTTGTCCGGCTTTATGGAAAGCGGCCCCGGTCTTCCGGGCTTACATGATCAAACCGGAAAGCCGAAAGAGGGAGCTTGCCCTTGCCGGTTGCCTTAAACGTGCCGCCGCCGCTTTCCAATCTTATGCCCCGGTTGCCTTTAACGCCGGCCATGTTATGGAAGATCAGTTTAAAGAGCTGATTGACGTTGCCGTGGACTTGTGCGGGGTTGCCTTTCATGTCGAAAACTTCAACCCCGCTTCCCGTGCTTAACTCCCAAGGTTTCCGCTATTACCCCGGCAAGCGGTTGCCGGTCGTTTGCCGGGACGGGATCACCCGGCAAGCGGTTTGCACCGGCTACGCAGGCCACGGCGTCCCCGCCGCCGTGCAAGTTTCCGTTGCCGGCAAGCGGCGCACGGTTTCCGGCACGGTTTACCCCTTGCCGTTTTCCCGTTTGCTTTCGTTTTACGCAACCGGCCGCAATTCTGATTTGATAGGGTGGACAGCTCACAAGCCCCGGCTTGCCGCTGCCGCCCTTCGATTGATTAAGGCAACGGCTTACGGCCGTGGTGCACCCGGTTATATATGGGACTGGGCGGCCGATCATGCCGCCGCCCTTGCCGGCGGTTGCCGGCATTATTACGGCACAAGCGAATGGCCGGAAGGGGGCTTTGCCGCCCGTGCCGTGCTTAGGCGTTTGCCACCGGAGCTGCTGCCCCGGCTTGCGGTTTACTTTGATAAGTTGGCCGCCCTTTATCGGTTGTTTGATCCAATCGATCAAAGCCCCGTTGACGTGCCGCCGCCGCCGCCGCCGGCATGAAGCCCCGCCGCCCCGTTAACCTTACAAGCCCCGCCCCGTGCGGGGCTTTTCTTTTCCCTAGTGCTTCCCCGTGCAACCGTGCCGCACAAGCCCCGTGCCGCCCCGCTGCCGCCGGTTTGACGGCCGCCCTTCCCCTTTCCCCTTTCGTGCCCTTGCCGCCCCGTAAAGGGCAAGCTAGTGCCGCCCGTGCCGCCGCCGGCCTGATCAAACCGCTTTCGCCGGCCTGCCGCCGGCCCCGTGCCGCCCCGGAAGGGCGGCAACCGCCGCCGGTGCCGTCCGTGCCGTGCCGCCCCGCCGATTGCCGGCGGTTGAAAGTGGGGTTTACGCAACATAGGTGACCTACTTACCATTAATTTAAATCCAAGGTGACTAGCTAATCATTATATGTTTAGTCATGTTATCAGGATTGGACCCCGCCCACAAAAATTGAAAAATCGAGGGGGTGGCGGGGTCAGACTCATACTGCCCCCGCCCCGAAAACCAAAAATTTTTCATTTTCCCCATAAAAAATTCATTTTTAGGGGCGTGACCCGGGATTTTTTTCGGATTTTCCTATAGTTTTTTGCCGGCATTAATCGGCCATAATATCCGCGCCGTCGACACGTCGACACGCACGGCCGATTGGCTTTAATAGCAGATAGGCCAATTAAAGCGGACATGAATTGGCGTTAATAATGATCCCGAATCGTGGCCCGTATTAACGTTTGAAAAACGTCGACCCCCTAAAATATTGCGACCCCTTTTATTTTTCGGGAGGATTTCCCCCCTCTGGGGTATAAATATTTCATTGCCTTTGTTTTTTCGGGCGGTACCCCTAGGGGGATGACGAACACCTTACTGGTTACCTTGGCTGCTACCCTTGCGGCCATGCCTGCTGAAGCCCGGGACAAGGCCGAGCTGCTCATCCTGACGAACGCCATCGGCGCGGTCGAGAGCGGCATGAACTACGCCGCCGTCGGAGACGGCACGAAGGCGGTGGGGGCGTGGCAGGTACACGTCGCCGCTTGGATAACGGCGAACCAATGGCGCGAGAAGCACGGGCTGCCGAAGATCAGCCGGCGGGAATGGCGGGTGCCTGAGAACCAGCGAGCGATTGCCTTGGCCTATGTGACGTGGTGCAGGGAGCGGCTCGTCGACGACGGCATCCTGAAGCCGACGCCCGAGCAAATCTATCTGGCCTTCAGCATGGGCTTCAGCGGGGCGAAGTCTGTAGGCCACTCGCTGGTCACCGCGCCGAAGGCTAAGGCCGAAGCAGCGGAGCGGGTGGGCAACATCTACCGGGAGCTTACCAAGTGAAGTCCTACCTTTGCATCGACCCCGGCGCGAACGGCGGCTGGGTGCTTCAATACGGCGAAGGCTTAATTGTGATGGGCGACAACGACGGGCTGGTCGAATTGTGTCCCCCGATCAACACGACGGTGGTCATCGAGAAGGTGCCGGCGTTCGTCGGCCCTATCCCGGCGTCGGCGTCGTTCAAACTTGGCTACTCCTACGGCTGGATCGTCGGCCTGTGGCAGGGGCGCGGATTCAAGGTCGTGCTGGTGACCCCGCAGGAGTGGCAGAAGACGATGGGCGTCGGCACGAAGAAGGGCGGCGGTCACTCGACGACCGAATGGAAGAACGTGTTGAAACGGGAGGCCCAGCGTCGCTTCCCCAGCGTGGAAAAAATAACGCTCAAAACGGCTGACGCTTTTTGCTTGCTCTCCCACGCGCAGCAATTCAACCTCTGATTCCCTAGCCACCCGCATGATCACGAAATACCACAACCGAGTCGAAGCCACCGAAGTGGCCGACATCATCGAAGCCGAACGCATCGTCCGCGAGGAACGCGCCGCCGGCAACATCCGCTTCAAGCTCGTCCCCCGTGGCGAGCTGAAGGCCGAACTCGACGCCGAAGCCCTCATGGACTCGCTCGTCCCTTGGAGCCGCATCGCCTGATTTCCCCATGATCAAGAAACTCATCAAGACCCCGCCGGCGCGACTGCTGGCCGCAATCCCTGACACCGAGTACGTCGTCCTTTCGGACGGCACCGTGGCGCGTCGGCTCAAGCCCTACGTCGTCAACACGAAGGTGTCCTACAACATGATGCTGGACGGCGTCCTTCGCCGTGTGTCCAGCCGCAAGCTCCTCGCCGCCGCTAAGGCCGTCGCCTGATGCACGACTCATTCAAGATCGCTGGCGGCGTCGCCCTCGCAATCATCGCCGTCGGCCTGCTCGCTTCCTGCAACGGTTGCCGGCAGGACTTCAAGCGCATCAAGTCTACCTCGGTAGGCATTGAACGCACGGTCACCCTGTTCGACGCAAGCGGCAAGGTCATCAAGGTCTGGAACATCGACAGCACCTATCAGTCGTCCGGCACGGGCATCAATTTCATCGACAAAAACGAGAAGTTTGTTGCGATTAACGGAACCTTCATCGTCGAAGAAAAATAACATGGAAAACAACGAACTCGTCCCCGTGACGCCCCAGTCGACCGAACTCGCCGCCGCCGGCGTGTACGATCGCATCTCCGACCCGATGCAGGCGATCAAGACCCTTGGCCTGTCCATCTTCAAGTCCGGCATCTTCGGCTTGGATAAGCCCGAGCAGGGAGAAATCCTCGCCATGCAATGCATGGTCGAAAAGAAGTCCCCGCTGGAACTGGCACGGACGTATCATTTCATCCAAGGGCAGCTCGCCATCCGCTCCGACGCCTTGCTGGCCAAGTTCCAGCAGGCCGGCGGCACCGTCGTCTGGACAGAGCGATCCGACGAGAAGGTGAAGGCCACGTTCCGCAAGGGGACGTCGTCTGCCGACATCGTCGCCGACATGAAGGAGTACGTCGGCAACGGCACCGCGCTGGGTAAGGACGGCAAGCTGAAGGACAATTGGAAGAAGTGGCCGCGCCGTATGCTGACCGCCCGTGCGATCAGCGAAGGCGTTCGCCTCATCGCCCCGGAGTGCTGCTTCGGCACCTACACCGTCGAAGAACTCGACGCTACGCCCTCCCGCCCCGTCGCCCGACAGAATACCCTCACCCTCGACGAACTCGTCCCTGAAGCCAAGCGGGACGCCGCCGTCGCCGTGCTGCGTATGACCGGCTTCTTGACTCCTGAGCAGGGCTGGGCAGACATCTCGCCTGAGACTGCCGAATCGCTTTGCAAGAAGCCATCCCCGTTCCTCGCCGCCGTCGACTCGCAACTTTCCCTATGAGCCACACCCCCGAAGAAATCGTCCACGAATTCAAGCCCCTGCCCGACCGCTCGCCGGAAGATCAGGTGAAGGCGTTGACCCAGATCGTCCACCAGATGAGCCAGAACTGTTTCGAGGTTCGCCTTGAGCTTAACGACCTGCGCGAGCAGAACGTCGACCTGATGAAGGAGCTGCTCTACCTGCGCGGCATCGTCAGCACCGAGGCCGTCGCCAACTACCGCAACCTGACCAAGAACTAAAATGGAACGTCAACTCATCCTCGACCTGATTACCGGCGTACTCGCCGTGTTGGTCTTTTCTTTCCTCATCGTCGGCCTCTTCTTGAGCCGCAAGTGCGTCAACTGGGAAGACAATCACGAAACCTTGGCTTACCTCGCCATGTGCAGCATCGTCGGCATCTGCCTGATTGCCGTCTGCGTCCAAGCCTACTTCTGGTTCACCACTCATATCATCTACCTCCCATGAGCAAACAAATCCCCGACGAAGAGTATAACAACCATCCCGGCCTCTCGCAGAGCGGTGCGAAGGAGCTGTTGCGTTCCCCCGCACACTTCCTCGCCTACCTCGACCGTGACCGCACGGAGCAGACGCCGGCCCAGCGAATCGGCACCCTGATCCACCTCGCTTCGCTTCAGCCGAAGGTCTACGACGCCACCATCGTCGTCGCCCCGGAATGCGATAAGCGTACTTCTGCCGGCAAAGAAATCTGGGCTGCGTTCCAGTCCTCGCTGAAGCCCGGACAGGAGGCCATCAGCCAGAAGGACGGCGAGCTGGTCACCAACGTGTCCATCGCCGCCCGTGCCGGCCTCGACCGCCTGATGAAGGACTACGACGGCGAGTCGATGATCACGGAAGTCCCCATGGTCGGACGTGTCAACGGCACGGACATCAAGGGCAGGCTCGACGCCATCATCACGACGAAGAGCGGCAAGCGTATCGTCGTAGACGTCAAAACCACAATGGACGCCGGCGCGAATTCGTTTTCCCGTGACTGTGCCAACTACCTATACTTTTTGCAAAGTGCGTGGTATACCACCCTCGCCCACGCCGATCAGTTTGTCTTCCTCGCCGTCGAGAAGGACTTCCCGAATTGCTGGGCGACCTACACGCTCGACGAGGCCGCGCACCAGAAGGGCATCGCCCTGATGAACTCGGCGATTGACCTGTTCGCTTCGTGCAACAAGTTCCGGCAGTACCCGGGCTACCCGCAGGAAGTCCAGACCCTCACCCTCCCGAAGTGGGTGCAGTAACTCTCCCCCCGAACCACAACCCATAAACCCAATACCATAACATGGCATTCAAGTTCAATCCCAACGCCGCCGAGGATCGCAAGTACGTCTCCAAGGCCGGCACCTACACCGCCACGGTGCAGGGTGCGAAGCAGGACTACCTCCCGCCTCGCGCCGACCTGTACGCCCGAATCACCTTCGTGACCACCGAGGGCGAAACCGTCTTCGGCGACCTGTTCGCCAAGCCGGACAAGAACGGCGGCCACGAACGTCTGGAGCAGTTCCTTGCTGCTTCGGCCACCGATGAGGAGGTCAAGGAGTACGTCGCCGGCGGCGAGCTGGAGGTCGACGAGTCCTTCCTTGAGAAGATCCTCGCCCGTGCCAAGGGTCGCACCCTGAAGGTGCGCGTGACCGAGCGTAAGTACACCAAGAAGGACGGCACGGAGGGGGTGGCCTATCAGGCTTCCTTCTTCACCCGCCTGCCCGGTGGCCCCGCCCAGAACCCCTTCTAAGGGGTAAGGACGGCCTGAATAGGGGGGGACGAAAGTCCCCCTTTTTTTGTGCTTGTGTTACAGACGCCGATGCACACAACCAATGACGCCACCCGATTATATACCCATGAATATCACCGAAGAACAACTCATCTCGTTCGTGCGCGACGAACTCGACACCAGCAAGATGTCCAAGAAGAAGTACCTCCAATACGTCCTTGAAGCCCTCAAGGAACCGATTGAGTTGAACGTAGGTTGGAACCCCGAGATCGAAAACAATTGGACGCACACCATCTGGCTGTGCAAGTACCCGAGCTACGTTTGCTCTAGCGTCGCCTGCGACGGCGGCGAGCGTAGCCGCTACTGGCTGGACAAGCGTATGTCTGGCACCGAGTACGCCTGCATCTTCAAGGCGAATCCCGACATTGATTACATCGTTCTCCGTTGCGGTAACAAGCGTCCTCGCTATATCATCGTCGACGGCAGCAAGTACCGCAACCTCGCCAACTAACATGGAACTCAAGCTCCGAGACTATCAGGAAGCCGCCGTCACCGCCGCGCTGTCGCACCTTGCCAAGGGCATCAACCCGCTTGTGATCGCTCCGACGGGTGCCGGCAAGACCGTCATCGCCTCCAGCATCATGTCCCGCTGGCAGGCCGGCACGAACCGCAAGTGCTTCTTCGTCGCCCATCGTAAGGAGCTGATCGACCAAGCCGCTGCGACGATGACCCGCGCCGGCGTCACCGGCGAAGCCCTGTCCGTCTTCTCTGCCGATTTCGACCATATCTCGGCCGAAGACAAGGCCACCGCGCTGGTCGTCTTCGACGAAGCCCACCATGCCGTCGCCTCGTCGTGGGCTAAGTTCAACGCCGTGTTCACCGGGCCGAAGGTTGCCGTGACCGCCACGCCTGACCGCCTCGACCGCCAGCGTCTGGAGACTGTCGGCTTTGAGACGGCCTACGAGATCGCCATCCGCACCCTTATCGAGCAGGGTCACCTCGTCCGTCCGATGGCTCAGAAGATGCCCGTCGAGATGAGCCTCATCCGGCTGCGCGGTTACGAGGATGCCCTTGAGGCCGTCGCCGACAGCATCGTCGTCGAGCTGAACCGCTGGGATCGTAAGAAGGCCATCGCCTTCCTGCCCGACGTCGATTCGTCCCTTCGCCTAGTCGCCCACCTTCGCCAGCGCGGCATCGAGGCCGGCCACGCCGACGGCAGCACCGGCAAGTTCCGAGCCGGCACCGTCGACGCCTTTAAGAACGGCGACCTGCGTGTCCTCTGCAACGTCAACCTGTTCACCGAGGGCTTCGACGCCCCGGAAACCGATTGCGTCATCCTGCTGCGTCCTACCCAGTCCCGTGCCCTCTGGTGCCAGATGATTGGCCGTGGCCTCCGCACGGCTCCGGGCAAGACCGATTGCCTCATCCTCGACCCCATGTGGATCAGCGGCGAAAACTCCTTCACGCCGGCTGACGCCTTTACGGTTCACCCGCAGGCCAAGTCCGCTCAGATTCAGGGTTCGCACGACCCGCTGGAAGCCGCGCAGGGCTGCGACCGTCAGGCCGAGGAAGCCATGCTTCGCCGTATCGCCGCCGAAGAGCAGCGGTCGGCCACGAAGGAGGCCAAGGAGCTGGGGCTGGTCGACCTATCCGTCGCCTGTGCCGTCTTCGGCTTCGTCCTGCCGGCGGCGACGTCGGACTCGTCGATGTTCCATTACCAAGCCACCGAACTGGCCAAGTACGGCGTTTACGCCCGTGGCATGACGTCTGATCAGGCAGACTGGATGATCGCCCGTCTGAAGGCACGGGAAGCCCTTAATCTGGCCACCGTGAAGCAGGTGCGCAAGCTCCAGCAGTTCGGGGTGCGCGGTGCCGAGCGTCTGTCCAAGGACTCGGCGTCGAAGGCGATCGCCTCCGACTGGCGTATGCAAAAGGGGGCGAGCCGTCAGTCCCCCCTCCAAAAAATCTACGGACGAATCTTCGATAACTATGATGCCTAAAAACACCAAGCCGCTGGTCTTTATGATCACCGGCGTAGCCCGTGCGGGGAAGGACACCTTCGCCGCTTGTCTGATGGAACACTTCAACGGCAACGGTTGCCGCGCCGAGGTCTTCAAGTTCGCCGACGTCCTGAAGGACAGGGCGAACGACGTGCTTCGGGCGATGGGGGTCTTCAAGGCCGGCGAGCGGGACTTTCACGCCGAAGAGTTCAAGGTTCGCCATAGGGGGCTGCTGGTCGAATTAGGCCGTACCCTCCGGGGGGTGGACAAAGACATCTTCGCTCGGCACCTGAACGCTCAGGTGCATATGTTCTTGGACTACGCGCCGCTCGACGTCCGTCCCGTGGCTTTGATCTCCGACTGGCGTTACCTGAATGAGTACGCTTTCTTGTCCAAGCACCTCGACGCCCAGATCGTGACGGTCGAGATGCAGCGTCCGGGGTACGGGCCGGCGAACGACGAAGAGGCGGGGAGCTTGGCTGACATGATGTCGTCGATGCAGGTCTTGCATACTCGATTGGCGGTTGACCCCGCCGGCGTCCGCGCCGTAGCGTCTGAAATCTACCACATCTACCGATGAGAAAAATCCAGTACGGCCTTAAGTACGAAGGCAAAAGGTGGGCGGTAATGACCCGCAACACCGAAACAAGTTACGACAGCTTAATGCTGCCAAGGCAAGAGAAGATGGTCATCACGATTATCCGAAACTGTTCCGAAGCCGAGCGTAGGAAGTATCACCGTGATACGCTCCATATTGGCAAAATCAAATACTCCGAATGGAAGAAACTCCGATGAAACCTGACCGAGATCAAATCGACCGCCTAGGCTTTGAGGTCTGGGCTGACAACGCCATCGTGAACATGATGGAAAACCTGCCGCCGGATTGCACCGGGTTCAGCAGCCATCAGGACGACATCAGCATCCAGATTAACTTGGTCGGCAAGGACGTCGTCGGACGAGTCCGCGCCTACGTTCCGGGCTACGGCTGGAAGCATTACGAACGCACGATCCGTCGTGCCTGCTACGACAACTGATGGGCAAGTATATCCCAGTTGACCCCGAGAAGGGGGCGGCGATGGTCAAAGCCCAGTCCGACCTCGTCCGCTATAAGGAGATTTGCGACGATCTGGACGCCGAATGCTCCCGCCTCAAGTCCGAGGTCGAGGAACTTACAGGACTTCTCAAAGCATCGACCTACTACAACACCAGCGATGAAGTGACCCGCCTCAAGGCCGAGGTCGAGCGGCTGACCAAGGCCGGGGATGCGATGGTTAAATATGTATGGAACTTAAATAATGATTTTCAAAATACAGGAGATTATGAGGGTTTCTTTTCTGAACCTGCTTCAGAAATAGAGAGAATATGGAACGCCGCCAAGGAGGGCAAGCAGCCGTGAAGCACCCGAAGCAGGTCGGTATGTCCTGCAAGAATACCCGATTCATCAAAGCCAGCCTGACCCCTTACGAAGCCAAACTTGTCGAGAAGACCACCAAAGCCGACCGTGATCGCTGGAACGAACTGATGGCCAAACCTTGGAACAAATGGCAACCTCAACCTCCCGCCGGAACAACTACGGCAAAATCAAACAAGCGGTCGTCGAAGCCCACGCCGCCGGCCTGACCTACGCCGACATCGAGGCCAAGTACGGCTACCGCCGCACCAGCCTTTACGAAGCCGCCAGACACCTTAACCTTAAACTCAAACCCTCCAAACATCGCACATGAGAAAGCCCCCTATAAACCTGACCCAGTATACCCATAAGATGCCCCGCCGCTGCCATGCCCTGCTCGTCATCCTCGACGGGGGCAAGGTCGAGCATCCCGAGTTCGTCGCCTACAGCCGGGACGAGTTCGCCGACGCTATGGCGAAGTGGAAGCGGACGGTGCTTCCGACCCTTCGCCGCTCCAACGTCGAGTTCTGGGAGTTGCACAACGGCGATCATCAGGCGGTCAACCTGCTGAACCGATGAGCCGCCAGAAGATCAATTGCTATGGGCGACCGCCGGCGCGGCTGGCCGTCCTAGAGGGCATCAAGCACGGCCTGACCGCCAAGGAGACAGCCTATGCCTACGAGTATAGCCTCCGCGCCGTGCAGGAAGCCGCCGCACGGATGAAGGTTTCCTTCGTCTACTCAGGATACGGCCGACCCCCTAAACACCTGCCTAAGAATAACAATGAACATCAATAAGGGCTGGAAGCGGTTCATGGCGGTCGGTTGCTCCCACGGGATGTATGCCGATCCAAAGGCCATCGAGGGCGTCCTGAAGTTCAAGGAACGCTGGAAGCCCCATTGCACCGTCCACCTAGGCGACTTCGTGGACATGACCCCATTCATGTCGTCGGCGCGGGGCAAAGGCGACGCCGTCGAACCCGATATCGGAGGGGGGCTGAAGTTCCTCGACCAGCTCCGTCCGAACGTAGTTTTGGCTGGAAACCATGAGGTACGCCTGTGGCGCGAAGCGGCCTCGGACGACGAAGTCTATTCTGGCTACGCCCTTCGCCTGATCAACGACATCACCGAGCATTGCCGGAAGCGGAAAGCCCTGTTCATCGAGTACACGGGCATCTGGCAGGCGTTCCAGTTGGCCAACTACAAGTTCACCCACGGCACCGTCTACGGCGAAAACGCCCCGAGGGACATGGCCGAGATGTACGGCAACGTGATCTTCGCCCACACGCACAAGGTTGGTCGCATGACGGGACGCCGGGACGATACTCCGACGGGCATCAGCGTCGGCACCCTGACCCGCCGGGGGGCTATGGATTACGCCAATACCCGTCGTGCCACGTTCGCTTGGTCGCAAGGCATGGCCTTCGGCTACTACACCGACGAGCAACTCATCCCGTGGGTGCATGAGCAGCCGCAGGGGCAGGACGAATGGATTCTCCCGGTATGAAGACCGAAGACGTCCTCAAGAAACTTTGGAAGCTGAAGTCCAAGGGTGCTGACGAAGTACCGAAGGGATTCAAGGACTTGGATCAGTTGACCAAGGACTGGAAGGTTCACCGCACGACGGCGCGGTGCTGGGCGTTGGAACTGGTCAAGGCCGGCGAGATGAAGCAGATCAGGTTGCGCTTCTTCGACGGTCGACGTATCCAGATGAAATACTTTTACGGTTGACGCCCTAGGGTGGCGGGGGGATAACGGAAAAGCCACCTATGAAAACTCCCATCAAACTGGAGCCGCACACGGCTTTTAAGAAGGCCATCGTCAAGACGGACGACAAGGGCTTCATCACTTACAATTATTTCAAGCTCATCGACGTCTGCATGGAGCTTAACGAATGGGACGCCGATACTGCTCAAGACTGGGTCGACTATAACATCGTCGGCCTTGCCGTGAATGGTTTCAAAATCTCCTACGCCTCGCCCCGTCAATGACCACCGAGGATCGTATTTCCGGGGCGAGAGCCTATCTCGCAAAGCTGCCTGCCGCCGTCGCAGGCCAAGGCGGTCACCCCGCCACCTACCGCGCCGCCAGCATTCTGGCCAACGGCTTCGACCTGCCGTGGTCGGACGCATGGGCTTTGCTTCAGGAGTTCAACGCCCGTTGCTCGCCGCCTTGGTCGGAGAAAGACCTGCGTCACAAACTGAATGACGCCTACGTCAAGCCGCACGAACGCCAGAAGGGCTGGCTCGTCGCCGGCAAGGAACGCCGTGTCGGCGCGAACGGACGGTTCGTCTTCGACCCGACCCGTGTCGCCGAGCTGGTCGACGTGCAGACGCCGTTCACGACCGCCGACGTGCTGCTGAACTGCTTCAAGGATGAGGACGTAATCTGTATCACGAACGAGGCCGGCCAGACCGAAGACGGCAAGTGGTTCCCGGCGTCGAAGGGCATCTTCCTGACCCGTGCCGAGTGGATCACCAAGTTCTTCGGCCCCGGAGCCGTGGGGGCGTCGAAGTTTTCCGGCACGGAGTCGGGGGCTTGGATTCGTATCAACCCCTTCAACCCCGACGACTTCTCCGGCACGGACAACTCGGTATCGGCCTACCGCCACGTCTTGGTCGAGTTCGACAAGAAGGCCAAGGACGAGCAGATTGCCATCTTCCAGCAGTCCAACCTGCCCATCAGCCTGCTCGTCGACTCGGGCGGCAAGTCCGTCCACGCATGGGTGTGCGTCGACGCCCAGAGCAAGGAGCAATGGGAGGAACGCCGGAACACGGTCTACGAATACCTTTCCGACCACGAACCCGACCCGCAGAACAAGAACCCTTCCCGCTGGAGCCGGCTGGGGGGTATCATGCGCGGCGAGAACGAGCAGAAGATCGTGGCGTTCAAGATCGGGGCTTTGGACTGGGACGAGTTCCTTGCATGGCGTGAAGGTCAGGACTTCCCCGAGGAGGTCACGACGGACATCCTTGAGAACTACGACGTCCTGAACGACCCTAACACGGTCATCGGCCACGGACGCTGGTTGCAGAAGGGCGGCTCGCTGCTGATCACCGCACAGTCCGGAATCGGCAAGTCTTCCTTCGCCATGCAGATGGCCATGTCGTGGGCTTGCGGACGTGAGCTGTTCGGCATCCCGGCGAAGCACCCGTTGAAGATGGGCGTCCTTCAGGCCGAAGGAGACATCGGCGACATGGCCCAGTCCTTCCAAGGCGTCAGGTCGGGCATGAGGCTCAACAACGACGAGAAGGCGATGGTCAGGCAGAACCTGCACTTCTTCAACGAGTCGTCGAAGCGCGGCGAGGACATCATCCAACTCGCCCGTAAGATCATCGTCCGGCATAAGTTGGACGTCATCGTACTCGACCCGCTGATGGCCTACATCGGCGGCAACATCAACGACAACGTCGACGTGACGAACTTCTGCCGTGGGCTGCTGGAGCCGATGCTGAAGGAGACGGGGTGCATCGCAATCCTGATCCACCACGAAGGCAAGCCGAAGGCCAAGGAGGTCACGGACGGCCAGACCTTCTCTGACATGATGTACAGCGGTACGGGCGGGGCAGAGTTGGTGAACTACGTCCGCGCCGTCCTGAACATCCGTCGGGAGTCGAAGGACTTGCCTGTGTTCTCGTTCAACCTGTCGAAGCGTGGCAAGGAAGCCGGGATGCGGACGCCCGACGGCAAGCCTACCCTTGTCCTGAAACTCAAGCACTCGGACGACCGGGTGTTCTGGGAAGTCGCCCCCTTGGCCGGCGGTTTCGAGCTGCTTAAGGTCGGCCAGCAGTATCGGCACTTTGAGTCCAAGCCCCGCATCAGCCGGGGGGCTTTGCTGGAGGAACTGGTAGCCGATCACAAACTCCAGCGTGACCAAGCCGAGTCCCTCATCAAGGCCATGGTGACCAACGGCATCATCGAACCCCGCAAGGTGGGGGCGGCGTTGTACTACCAAGGCACCAAATACGACACATGAGCATCGTGTCCACCCTGCACGTCCGTCCCATCGATTATCGGTTGGCGATGCATACCATCGTGAAGAATCATTACCTGCATAGGGAATGTTCCTGCTCGGCGGCGTTCGGCCTGTTTACGGACGAGAAGACCAACGACGACTTCTTCCAGCAAGGTCGGCTGGTCGGCGTGATCGTCTTCGGCAAGCCGTCTTCCTACACCCTTTGCAACGGCATCTGCGGCGACGACGAGAGCAAGAACGTCGTGGAGTTCAACCGCCTATGGGTTGAGGACTCGATGCCCAAGAACACGGAAAGCTTTTTTGTCGGCCAAGCCCTTCGCCAATGCCCGTTTGAAATCATCGTGTCCTTTGCGGATTCCGAGCAGGGTCATGTGGGGTATATCTATCAGGCCACGAACTGGATTTACACCGGGGTCAGCCCCAAGATGAAGTACTTCAGGCCGAAGAACGCCTCGGACAACGCTGGCGGTACGGTCTACCGCCGTCGGGAACGCATGGCTAAGCAGGAGATTATCGAGCAGTTCGGCGAAGACATGGTCGAGGAATACTTCAGCAGCATGAAGTATCGGTACATCTACTTCAACTGTTCCAAGACCCGGAAGAAGGAACTGATGAAGAAGCTGAAGTACCCAGTCCTCCCCTACCCCAAGAAAGCCGCCTAGCCGCCCCGTGGCAGGCTTTTCAGGGTCAGGGGCGACTACTTACCCTTCCGAAGCCTAGAAAGGGCGTAGTCGACCAATTCGGGGCTGGCGTACCCAGCCATACCGGCGGCGGCATACCCGAGGGCGATATTGCTGAAATACGACTGGGTGGCCATCCCGACGAGCAGGGAGGTCAGGCCAGCCGTGGCCGTGCGTCTGGCGATGTAGCCTAGGCTATGCTTCTCGGTCGAGCAGAAGTAGCGAATCAGCCAAGAAGCCGAGCCGATGAGGACGCCGATGCCCACGTCGCGCAGGCTGACCGGGATGTCGTCAGGGGTGGGAGGGGGAAGGGCAGCACTCACGAAATGCGGGGGGGCTTGGCGTTGGGGGCGAGCAGGACACGGCGGTAGTCCTGATCCCAGAGGACGGCGGCGAGGTCTTTGCCGGCGCGGTCGACTTGGGCTTCCGACAGTTCGGGGAAGGTCAGGTGAATCTGCTCATGGCAGAGGACTTCCAACTGCCGCTTGGCACCTAGGCGGGGGTCAATCTCGATCAGCCCTTCGCCGATGGTAGCCTGACCCCATGCTCGCTGGCGACCGAGCTTGACCCACTTGACCTTACTCTTTTGGCGGCGTTTGGTCATTGTCGTTGGAGTGGACGGAATCCCTGACCTTGTCGGCGAGCCACCAGAGTCCGAGGCCGGCGACGGCTAGGAGGGTGCCGCCGGCAATGTACTCAAAATACTGACTGTCGATTATGAACGGCACCGAGCCGCAGAATGCCCCGCAGAGCAGGAGGGGGACGCCGATCTTCGGTCCCATGAAGGCGGTCGTCAATGCACCGATGGCGGCGAGTCCCGCGCCGACGAGCGTCCACGTCTGGGACATGGCGTCCTTCTTGACCCGTTCGATTTCCTTCTGGAGTTCGGCGATACGGGCGTCCTTCAGGCCGGAGACTCGCTTTGCTTCGGCTTGGTCGGCTTCCAGTTTCTCCCACGCCTTGTTGACGGCGGTGGCGAGCTGGCGACCGAAGGCCATCTGCTTGGCGTAGTCGATTTCGCTACCCTTGGCTGCGCGAGCCTCGGCGAAGGCAATATCCGCAGGCGGGGGAGGGGGGAGGTATGACTGGGCCAGTCGGGACTCGGCGACGACGACCTTGGGCTTGTCGGCGTTACGCTCGATGGCCACCAACGCCGAGGCGACTCGGTTGTCCGTCTTGTCGAGGTCTTTGCCGAGCGTCGTGACGTTGTCCGGCTTCGTCGGCGCGTCGGGCTGCTTGGGGAGAGGTTCGTCGGTCTTGTCCTTGCGGAACAGACTGCAACCCGTCAGCAGCACGATGCAGGCGAGAAGGAGCGTCCGCACGACTCAGCCCTCCCGGGTGAAGGTGGTCTTGTTCTCGTCGCCCTTCTTGACGGTGACCTTATCCTTATCGACCTCGACGGACATGGGTTCGGCCTTCTTGTCCAGACGGGCGACCAAGTCCTTGATGATGTCGACCTCGGGACGCTCGGGCTTCTCGGCCTTGTCGGCGGTGCCGACGATGCCTTGGAGCATGGCGATGAGGGCGGTGACGCCGCCGGCGACTAGGCCGATGACTGGCGCGTGGGATTCGGCGGGGAGGAAGGCCAGCGAGCCGACGCCGATCAGGACGAGGATGACGATGTAAAGGATGGCGTGTTTTCCAAGATACTTGGACGCCGACTCCTTGGCCGTCTGGGCAGACTCAAGTTTACGCAGCTCGATTTCGGCTGCGAGTCGAACCTTGGCGAGTTCGGGGTCTTGAGGCCGTTGTGGGTTCATCGTCCTTTGAGGGCGTCGAGGGCGGCCTTGCCCTTGGCTTCCAGTTCGGACGCCTTGGAGCCATGCTTACGCATGACGAGGACGCCCGTAATGAGGCCGGCGAGGAAGGAGAGGATTGCGAGGATCATGTTAAGAGAAAGACTTCGTAATCGCCTGAAGGGATGTGCCGCCCTTTTGGGCGTATAGCGGACTACCGGAACCGCCAAAGGTAAGGTCGCCGTCCCAAGTAATAGACCCAGAAACCTCGTTATTCGCTACGCTAAAGGAATTGAATCCGTTAGTAAGGACGAACCCGTTAGCATAAGATCGGATTGCCGAATCGGGGCCAGAATGATAAACCGTCGTCTGGTTATAAATAGAATCGTACGACCAAGACGAAATGTAATTGAAGTAGTTAAAGATAAACCAAATCGCCTCCAAGTTTGTGTTGCTCGGGATACCGCCAGCGGGACCAGCAGCCGTGGTCTGCGTCGTGCCGTCGCCGAACATCAGTCCGTTGGTGTCCACCTTCAGCGCGGCGGTCGCATCCGGGGCGACGCCGATGCCGACCTTGCCGAACTGATCCACGACGAAACGGGTGGCGTCAGGGGTAGTCGCATCCTCAACTTCGATGGCGTTCCCAGTTCCCTTCTGCGTAACGCGCAGGGCGGCAGAGGTCGCCGTCGTGACGTCGATGATTTGCGACGACGTGAAACTGTTGGTCAGGTTAGAGGTCGCACAATAAAGGTTAGAGCCGCCGACCTTGTAGGTGAGTTTCGGGGACGTCGCTCCAGAAATCCAAACATCGCCAGAGGCCGCCGAAGTAGCGGTCGTGCTTAGGGCGGTGCCACCGAGGTTTAGAGAAGGAGTGTTTACGCCTAGGTCTGGGAGGTTGACCTTGCCCGTGAACGTAGCCCCGGAGAGGTTCGCCTTGGCGTTTAGAGCGGACTGCAAGTCGGTCTGCGAGCTGAGGGTGCCGGTGATCCCGCCCCAGACAGCACCGCCGGCAGCGGCTTGGTTCTTCCAGAGGCCAGAGACGCCGTCGTAGGTCAGCACCTGACCCGTCGAAGGGGTCGTGATGAGGACGTCATGGAGTTCGTCCAGCTCGTAGCCGTTCTGAACGGCCACCAGAATCGTGCCGAGCGTGACGTGCGAACGGATGACAATGCCGACGTAGACCAGATGCTGCGGAGCCACGGGCTTAGTGGTCGTCCAAGCACCGGGGGTAGTCGGCGACAGGTAAAGCTGGACGCCTTCGGTCAGAGCAGAGGTGTTGATGTTCTCAAGCGTCCCGCGCACGATGACGTAGCCCGTGCCGTTGTTAGCGATGGCCGTCTTGACGAAGCCCATCGTCTGGGCGGAGTTCTGATCGTTGTTCGCCTGAGCGAGCGTAATCAAGGGCAGGTTGCCCGTGGCTCCCGAGATGTAGACGATGGAGCCGGCAGGGATGGTCGAGCCGGTCTGGTTGCGGACGAGCAGTTCAAGGTTCTTCGCCACGGCGGTGCCAGCGGCGAGTTCCTGCTGAACGAATGCGGTCGTGCCGAGGCTGGTCGTCGACGTGCCAGTCACCTGAGTCACGCCAATCGTGCCGGTCGGCAGGCTAGGCGTACCCGTGAAGACCTGCGAGTTAATCAGCGCGTAAGGGGCGAGGACGCTGGTATTGAAAGCCGTGGTCTGGACGGTGGAGTTCGGGAAGGTGATGCCGCCACCAGCCTGCATGACCAAGCCAGCGGTCATGTCGAGGTAGTTGGTAAATACACCGTCACCAACAAAAACCTGAGTCTGGGTAAGACCAGCCGCGCCGCCGCCAGCAAGGACGGTTTCAAAGGTCGGGTTAGGGCTGATGCTTACGGTCTGGGTTCCAGAGTCGTAGGACAGCGGTGCTGTGGCGAATGCGACGCCAGACGTGCCGGGGATACCCTGCGGACCCTGAGGGCCGATGTCACCTTGATCACCTTTGTCGCCCTGCGGACCTTGGTCACCCTGATCGCCTTTGTCGCCTTTCGGGCCTTGGTCGCCTTGGATACCCTGCGGCCCTTGGTCGCCTTGGTCACCCTTGACGCCCTGAATACCTTGGATGCCTTGGTCGCCCTTATCACCCTTGACGCCTTGGATACCCTGAATGCCTTGAATGCCCTGCGGACCCTGATCACCAGTATCACCCTTGTCGCCCTTCACGCCTTGGATGCCCTGCGGTCCCTGCGGACCCTGAGGGCCGGTCGGGCCGGCGGGGCCAGCGAACTGGACTTCAAAGGCGGCTTGGTCGTTGATGCTGATCGTGAAGGACATCAGGTAGAGACTTTGTTAGGGGTGACGTTGGGCAGAATCTCCAGACGGACGGTGGCCGAATAGAAGACCTCCGTGGTATTCTGGTAGAACTGGATATCCCAGTAGGCCGTGCCGGGGTGCCATTGCTGCGTATCGTTGGACGAAACGGTAAAGGTCGTCGGGCTGGTGATCGCCACGTCGAGGTAGTGGAGCTTGTTGCGGGAGTCCCGCAGCGCGGTGACGATGGTCACCCCAGTCAGGTCGGCAGGCCAGCCGGGTTCGGTGGCATAGGTTCCGGCACCGTTGAAGGTTACCCCCTGCTTGAACTGATGATGGGTGCAAGACATGGTTTGCCGTTTGGGTTTAGCCGTATGTCAATACCCCCTAAATCAGTCGTTTGGCGTCACATCGCTTACGAAACGGGAGACGAAGACGTAGTCAGTACCCCCCGTAGGAGTGGTCACATTCTCTGGGATGATGATATCGAAGGCAGCGTTGGCAGGGACGAAGTAGTCGCCAGTCAGGAAGGTATAACTGCAATAGTTCTTATCCGTAGGGGTGTAAGGCGTCTGCGTGACCAGATAAGTAACCTCTGGAGGAGTAGGAGGATCGTTGACGACCACAGTCTTCTGAACGACCGTGGTAACCGTGATGGTACGCCGGAAGTAAAGGGGGTGGTTAAAGGTGACGTAGATGTAGAACTTCCTGTCGTTATCAGGGTCGGGAGTGCTGTCCGCGCCACAAGCGATAATACCACTTTCAGCCCATTGCTGCATACCGACACCGCAGCTCTCGGCGGGGCAGACCGGCGAGTCAGGCGTCGGCGATTGGTTAGCCTTGAACTGATCTACCTCTACTGTCTTCCCGTATGTATATACAAGAGGGTCGCCGATGGGAGCGTAAGCGTTGGTCGCTTCAAACTGGTCGCCAGAATACTGAAACGCAAATACTCCCGTATCAGGGTCGATGGGGGGCTGAACCAAGCGAAAGTAAGTCGTATTAAACTTCGGCTGGTAGTAGTAATAACCGCCACCATAAATCGTCCACGTCCTGATGGGGTCACCCTTGTCGTCCGTACCCATCTCCACATTTGGAGGGGTGCCGGAGGTAGGGGTGGGGGGGTACTGCGAACGGTAGTAATCTAGGCCGTTATAGGATACCGTCGACCCCGGCGAATACGACGTGGCGTTGTTCCACGGGTCGGCCATTTACTTGATGACGTCCCACCACCAAGTGGCGATGTTGTTGCCGGCCTTGAGGCGGTTCACGACGAGGTTGCCGTTGCTGTAGAAACCGACGCCAGTAAGGGAATAGTAAGTAACCCCTTCGCTGATGGTCTTAACGACCTTAGCCAAAGGCCAGTAGCTCTCGGTGTTCGTGTCTGCCGGCGGCGTGGCGACGGGCTGAAAGACGATCTCGGCGGTGCGCGGGAAGTACTTGTCCACCTCGTAGGTGACCTTGACCAAGACGTAGCCGTTGTCCGTCACCGTCAGTTCGGGAGGAGGGCTTGCGTCGATGTAGGTCGTGCCAATCTTCGGGATGTACCGATTGACCGTGCCGGGAGTGATGGTGACCTTGTCGCCGACAATAACAGGATCGAGAGGATTTAAAACAGAAGCAAAATAAACCTCCTGCGGAAGGCCATACCCTGTGCCTCCGTTTCCAGCGAAGAAGGTGAAGTCATTGGACATCACCGTCTGTGCGGAGTCCGCAGCCGTGCCGAGTTTGTTAAGGTCGGACGCCGAGATGGGCTGACCTTTTCCAAAGGCACCCTGAAGGGCGTTGCTATTGAATCCAGTCAGGGAACGCATCAGGACGCCTGAGTGTTAGGGTAGATGTCCTTATCCCAGCCAGAGATGCCTGAGAGCATCAGGTCAGCGGTGACCTTGTAGATGCCGCCGAACTCCTCGACATTGCCGTTGGTGATCAGGAAAGACTTGTTGATCTGGGAAGACCAACGCTCATTCCATTGGAAAGAACCTGCGTATCCTCCAGTCGCCAACTGGCGATACGGAGCCGGGATGTTCCAGTTAGAACCATCGGTGACCCATCCGACATAAGAAGCATAAGTCAAGGCAACTTCAAGGCTGTTGACATAGAACAATACGCGCATCGTGTTCGACGGCTTGTAGTAGTTCTTGATGCCGGCCTTGATGTTGACCTTGGATACGGTTTCTTCGGCGTTCTGATTGGGCAGGAACCCGACGAACTGGAATCCTTGGACAGCACCGCCAGACGCTACTGCCGGACGCCAGAGTGCGCGGTTGGGGTTAGTGGTAGGACTCGGGTCCCATCCAGTACCTGTGGGGAATCCTGCCAGTTTGTTGGTCAAGCCTCCAGACGTGCAATTCACCAAAAGAAAGTTTGGATGATGCTCGATAGGCTCGGAAGCAGCCGACCCAGTCATCACCATCTGAGGATTCGTGCGCGTACCTCCGTTGGTGTTAGGATCGATGCCGCAGAAGTCGGCGGTCACCGTCAGGACATCGGCCTTCTCGTAGACGTAGTTGGCCTTCCACACCTTGAGCTGGGCAAGGCTGGAAGGAGCAATCGCACCGACAAGGCTCTGGAACGTGGTACCCTTGGCGAACGTCGTGGTGAAGTTGTTCATCTGGCTGTTCGTCCACTTGAACTTCACCTGAGCCTGCATAAGGCCGAAGCCGTCCGACTCGACCTGCCACCCGGGCTGGGCGATAGGCGTGATCAGGTTATTACCGAATCCGATGCGGGTGGGGGAAGCCATTATCGTGTAAGTTCGTCAGGAGTACGGACGGCAGGAGTGTCCTTCGGTCTGGTGTTAGTTGCGGTTTCTTCGGTAGCCGTGGCGATCCGTTCAAGGGGTGTGAAGCCAACAGCACCGAAGATGTCGCCGCCGCCCATCTGCTGCATCTGGGACGCCGCGCCGGCTTCGGCCATACCGAAGGGGGAGAGTTTCTTTCCGTCGCCCTTGAGCTGCTTTTCAATTTCCTTCTTAGCCTCTTCGCGCTTGTCCTCATCAATTTCATCCAAGACGAAATCGGTGATTTCCTTGTTCGTCATGTACTTGGGAGCGTTCTCAATCTTTCGCTTAACTTCGTCTTCAAGCGTCTCGAAAGGATTCCAAGCACCCGCGCTGAAGAAATTTTTAGTAGAAAACTGCATCTCTTCAATCCATTCAGCAAATGAACCTGTAAGGTTGATCCAGAAGTTGTCCCAAGACCTGCCCATGTTGTCCAAGTCCTGCCCTAGGCGTCCATAAGCACTAGATGCGCCCGTGTTAGCATCAAGATAGGTGTTGGTGGCATCCTCAACGGCTTTTGATCCTGCCTTAATGATTGGGAGTAAGTCCTTAAATGCGTCACCAAACATCTTAGTGCCGTAGTAAAGCAGCGTGGCTTCGTCTGTGCCGGCGGCGTAGGCGTCGGCCAGCGTCTTCATGGCCTTCTGATGGTTGAAAGTACCGTTGGCCACCTCGTCCATGCCAATGCCCATCTTGGCGAGTATGTTCGTCAGCTCGCCGCCCTTGATGCGGACTTCTCCCATGCGGCGCGTGAACTCTGTAAAGGCACCGGCAAGGGACTGAAGGCTAACACCGAAGGCGTAAGCAAAACCTTCCATATTGCTCAACTCTTGAATAGCGACGCCCGTTGTCATGGAAATACGACGTAGGTTCTGGGCGTGTTCTGCAATCTCTTTGATTTTAGAAATTACTGCTCCGATTGCACCTCCGAATGCATCTACAAAAGCACCGATCATCCCTCCGATAGGTCCACCGAGCAGGCTTCCGATGCCTTGGGCGGTGCCGAGCTGATTAGCCGTGGCCTGAAACGGATTCTGTCCCGCCTGAACGGCACCAGACAACTTGCCGAGCGACTTGCCGGCGTTGGCGAGTCCTTTCTCCAGTTCAGTCTGGTCTAGTCCAATTGTTACAGATAGGTCGGCCATCGGTGTCAGGGTAGGTTGTTCGCCTTTTTGTAGGCTTCAATACGGGCGTCGAAATTCTCTAAATCTTTCTCTTCCTCAGTAGAAAGGATTTCCAGCTTGGCTCCGTTGTAGATCGCGCTGGCGACGGACATCCAGACGGCCTCGCCCTCCGGCATAGTCCATGCTTCCTCTAGGCTTACTCCATTTCGGCAGAGGTTGGCCACGCATTGGAGCGGGAATGGGATTGCCTCGTACTTCTTCACGCCCTCCTTTTCCTCCTTTTTCCAGAACTTCGGGTAGGACAGGGAGATTTTGATGCAGCCGAGGATTGTACCAACGCAGCGCGAGTAGTACTTCTTGCTCATCGCCATCCGGGCGACGTACAACTTCTCGATGAAAGACAGGGGACGGGCCATCTCCTCCTTGTCATAGGTCGACAGAATACGCGCCGCCATGACGACGTGGATCGGATTGAACTGATATTTCTCCGGGTCTAGGAAAGGAGACTCGATGGCCTCCAGCGCGACCCGGTGACGAAGGCAGAAAGGACGAAGCGTCCTGCCGCACACCTTGTTCTGGTGGGGCAGGACGGTCGTAGCCTGTAGGTATCGAGCATCCATCTTGGATGCCGCCCTATTAGGCGATCTCTTGGTACTTGACGCCCTTGATGGTGACCTTGCGGAAATCCTTGTTCGTACCCTTGTCCTCAAGGGACTTCAGAATCCATTGGATGCCGAGGTAGGTGAACTGGGTGCCGATAGCCGGGGTCGTGCCGTCCTTGAGGACGCCCTCAAGGGTGATTTCCTGAAAGAGGTCGTCGAGGCGGTCGGTGATGACACGGCCTTCTTCGTCCATGACTTCGACGTCGATCTTGAAGCTCTGGGACAGGGAGTCGGACTGGAGGGTCGCATAGGTGACCGTGCCATAGAGTCCGTAAAAGTGTGCTACGCCGTAATCGATTGCCATAGTCGTATGGGTTTAGCCAAGTGTCAAGGGGACGGGGGCATGACGCCCCAGACGGTGAATTCCAGCACGTTGCCGTAGCGACGCTGGCTCATGCCTTCCTCGTCGTTCTCGATCCACAGGTCGTACAACTGGCCGTCGGTCGAGGGATTCCAGAGGGCTTTCAGGGCCGGCACGTCGCGCATGGCACCGATGACCTCGACGACCCGGGCGCGGTGGGTTTCCAGCGTCTCGTCGTCAGCGGACGAGTAGACGTAGAGTTTCAGGGTCGCCTTGTAGTTGCCAAGGGTCTTGGATCCGAGGTCTTCGATGTTGCTGCTGGACTCGGCGTGGGCGATGATGATCGGGATGACCCGGATTTCGTCGGTCACGCCCTTGTGGACGGCGACGCCGGGGAACAGCGGCTCAAGGTAGCCGGCTACCCTATTCTCAAGGACGGTTCGGAAGCTGAAAAAAGGAGGGTTGGACATCAGGGTGTATTGGTAAGGATAAAGCCGCCTTGCAGACGGTTGATGACATCGATGAGTTTACCGTGGTTGCGCGGGGCTTGCAAATGCTTGAGCATTACGACACGCATGGCGAACGCCCGGTGATTCATGGCTTTCCGCATGAAATGGTAGCCTTGGCTGTAGTTGCGGCCTACGGTCGAGCCGAGCTTGATGATGGGATCGGGGCCGGTCAGCCTCGGCTGATAGATAGAGGTGCTTGAACCCTGCCGGCTGATCCATGCGGAAGTCGGCATAGGACGTAGTTTAAGGCCAGCGTAGTACCAGCCTGACTTGAGTTTACCGACGCGCTGCTGCACACGCTTGATGTAGGATTCTACGGGCTTCCAGTTGTCGACGTAGACCTTTTCGGAAGTCTCGGTTACCTTATAGGATTTCTTGCCGCGCCGGCGTTCATGCTCGGTCTTGATACGACCTTCGGTTGTTCCCATGAAGAATCGTGTTTTGGGAGTATTTTTTCTAGACTCGACTTGCTTGAAATATTCAAACTCGCCTTGTCCGATGATACGACCCTTGTCGAGCATCTTGAAGACGTAATCCGGGTAGTGGGGAGGGGGTAGTTTAGCCTTGGCACCAATCCATGCTGAGAAGACGCCAAGGTTGCCGGCAGCGGCAACGCCTGCGGCTGGAGCTTGATCTAGCGGGGCAAAAATCTTACGGACGTCACGGCTTACGGCGTTTTGACCCTTCTTCTTGGCCTTACTTCCAAAGCCACCTTCACCCCCTTTACTGATCGCAGGCTCTGCACCTGAAAAAGGAGGGGTAAAGTCGCACATATCCTTGGCGAAAAGGCCAGCTTGCTGTTTGACGATATCGGCGATGCTTTTACGCATGACCAAGGCGTACAACGCCAGATGCTTGGCGAACTGGGTGTAGTCTACCCTAACACCCTTGGCGACTGTGACCACCAAGGCCATTACTGAACCTTGGTCTGGACTTTAACGATGACCCAAGCCGACGGGGTGCGATCCGTCACGGTCATAATGCGGAACTCCTGACCCCCGTAGGCCACGATGTTCCCGAAGGCAATCAGACCCGGGTTGGCGGCGGCGTCCGTCCGCAGGAACTTCATATCGAACGAGGTCTGGTTCATAAAACCGCCCGTTTCCAAGTCCTGCATGATGGCCGGCTGCGACATCAGCGCGTTTAAGGCTACTGGCGTCCCTCCGGGGACGTTTTTAACGGTCACGGCCTTAGGGATCTCGGAAAGGATTTCCGAGGCGTCTGAAGCCCATTCGTCCGTGATTCCCGACATGGGTTTAGCCCATTGTCAAAATAAGAAACCCTCCCCCCGTGGCGCGGGGAGAGGGCTTCGCATTGTCGCTTTGGGGGATTTTAAACTCCCCCGAAAACTTACGAGGTGAAGGCGATGCGCTGGAGGGCGTTCGGGTTACCGACCGCAGAACCAACGAGCCACAGGGCAGACATATTGTGCTTACCGGCCTGCCAGTTGTACCAGTAGCGGAGAGCGAAGGAGAACTTGCTGTCCGGATCCTGAACGACCATCTGTTCGCCACCGCCGGTGGTCGGGGTAGCAGGAACACGGGTCACGATGACAAGACCTTCCTTGCAGGAGGCCACACCGTTAAGACCTTCGGTGAAGGGGGCGCCGGAGGTCGGGAAGCCGTTGTACTCAGAGACGCTGAAGCCGTGGAGTTCCTTGCTGATGGCGTTCTTCTGGATCACGTCGCTGTTGCCGTACGAGAAGGTCTGGGCGACGGAGGGATCCTGAACGAGCTGACCGAGGGCGTCCGGCGAGAGCAGGAGCTTGCGACCGATGTGGGGCAGGTTGGCCTTGGTGAGGTTCTTGGCGGCGTTCGCAACGGCGATGCGGTTGAAACCAGCGGTGGAGCCGGAGTAAGCAGCGGTGGCGAAGTTGGCGGCGGTCACCTTGGAGAGGACGTCGTCGAAAAGGGACTTCTGGACGGCGTTGGCGATCGGGGCGAAGAACAGGCGACGGAGGCGTTCCAGCGAGAGGGTGGACGCTTCGTAGTCGGTGAAGGCGACGTCGACGTACTTGAGGTCGGCGATGGTCACCGGGACGTCCGTGGAGTTGGCGTCGGCGGGGACGAAGCCGTTAGCGGCGTCGAAGGTCGTGGCCGTGAAAGCGGAGGCATAACGGGTGTGAACCGTGGTGCCGCGCTCGGCGACGTAGTTGCCGAAGTCGGTGACGGCGATTTCCGTCAGGGGAACGAGTTCGGGGACGAGGGTGCGGAGGGACTCTTCAGCGACGAGCTGGAGGGTCAAGCCACCAATGCTGTTAGACATAGTAGGGAGTTAGGTTGGGTTGGGAGAGGGAAAGGATCAGCGAAGGCCGGCGGCGCGGAGGATCGCCGGACGGTTCTTGCTGTAGAAATCGGAAGCGGCCTTGCCGTCCTTCTGCTTGAGGGCCACCCACTCCGCTGAGATATCTTCGTCGCTCTTTGAGGAGGCGGCGACTTCGGCGGGGGTGACTTCAAGCGGGGCGACGCCCACGGAGGCGGCGATGGCAGCGGCCTTCTTGCCGGCGGTTTCCTGAGAAGCGGTGATCTCCTTCGCCTGAGCTTCGGCCTTGGCGCGGATTTCATCGGCGGCGGCGAGCTTGGCGGTGAGGTCTTCGACCTTGGCGGCGAACTCGGCGAGCGAAGCGTCCTTAGCGGACATCGCAGCGGTCAGTTCTTCGACCTTGGCAGACAGGGAGGCAACTTCGCTGGCCTTGGCTTCGACCTCGGCGGTCTTGCCGGTGAAGGCTTCCTTCAGCGAGTTAAGGCGTTCTTCGAGCGTCATCTTGGGTTTAGCCAAGTGTCAAGCCTTGGGCTTGCAGTCGGTGTCGATAGGGGGGCATCCCTCGTCGGGGATTTCCGCATCGTCCTCGTCTTCATCCGAGTCCGTGCCGTCCGGCTTCTTCTTCTTTTTCTTCTTCTTTTTGTCGTCGGAGATCGGCGCGACGCCGTCTTCGTCGTCACCCTGCTCGGGCGAGACGTCGGCGGCCTGAGCGTAGCCGGCTGGGCCGGTCGACGGCACCTGCTTCTCGGCGCGTTCGTAAATGGCGTACTCCTCTGGGTCGATGGCCATCAGGACATCGTCGAAGGTGTTCATCAGGCCGGTGATGAGGCTCTTTTCGGCTGCCTTCTTGCCCGTCCAGCATTGACCCTGCATATCGACGGGGTCGGCGTAGGTGCGAACCTTGAGGACGTCGGAAATGAACCAAGCGTGTGACTCGTCGCAATCGTCTTGGAAGAGCTTGCGCTGCTCGGGGGTAAGGGAGGTGCCGGCGAAGCCAGCACCCTTAGCCCAGCCAGACTTGATCAGGTCGACGGTGATGCCGTCCTCGGCGTAAGCCGCCTTCATGTCGTAGAACGGGATGTAGACGCCGATGCTGCCGACGGTAGCCGACGGGCTGGCGTAGGTTTCGTCGCATTGGCTCATCAGCCACATGGCTGCGGAGCAGGACTGCTTGCAGGTGTAGCCGACGGTATGCTTTTTGGACTTGCGGATGCGTTCGGCGAGTTCTGGGACGCCGGTGACCGTGCCGCCGGGGGAATCGAAGTCGAAGATGATATGCTCGACGCCGGGATCACGCTCGGCTTCCTCCAGCATCTCTTCGACGTCCTCGACGTCGACCGCGCCCATCATCTTCTCAAGTTCGGTCAGGCCGGAACCGATTACGCCCTTCACGGGGATGATCGCCAGCTCGCCGCTCTTGACTAGCATCGGGCGAGGGCCGAAGAGCATCTCCATCATGTCCTCGATGTCGCCGTTGGACTTGATGTCCGCAGGAGAGATTTCGGCCACCTTGTCGAGGTAAGCCTTGGCCTTCGCCGGCTCGATGAGGATCGGCGAGAAGGTCTTGAATGCGTTGGAAAGGGAATACATGGATTATTCTTTGGAAGTTTCTTCGTCGTCCGGGTCGACGTCGTCCTCGACGATCTTCGCACCGTCGTCCATCTGGACGGGTTCGTCGTCGTTGGCGGCGGCGTTGATGTCGGCGGGGGCGACGTTCTGGGGCTTGTAGAGCATCGACAGCGGGACGTCGAACTCCTTGGCAAGGTCGAGCAGGTAACGCTTTTCGGCGGCGTTGGCTCGCATCTTCTCCTTCGGGTCTTCGCCTTCCTCAAGGAAGTTGTCCGTGAGGTTCTTAAGGCCAGACTCGATGTCCATGCGGTTCTGCTGGGCGTCACGGCCGGCGTCGACGGTGACCTTGCGCGGGGTCGTCCAAGTAACGTTAGTCCAGTACTCGTTGGCCGGCAGGTAGCCGTCCTTGATCGCGCAGCCGATGACGTAGCCCCACACGGGGGTCAGGAAACGCTGGATCATCACCTGCTGGCGATGCGAGAATTTGCGGTCGGCCTTGGCGACCACGAAACGCATGACCGCGCCGCCAGCCTTGGTCGGATTGGCCACGAACTCGTACGGGAGCATACCCGCCAGCGAGTCACGCTCAAGGTGTTCGATGAATCCGTCGAAGGTCTTGTTCGGGCGGTTCGACTCAAAGGAGTCCAGCTTTTCGCCTGGGGCGAGAGCCAGCACCTTGCCGCCGAGGAAGGTCGAAGCCTCGCTCGGGTCGGTCATACCGTCGCCGTAGTCCTGCGGCTTCATGCCGAAGGCTTCAAAGTCGGACTGGGTGCCGTCGAAGTTCGGGTTCTCACGGGTGATCGTGCGCGTGATGTCCGACGCCGTCTTCACGGCGAGTTTTTCGAGGGATAGGATCTCCAGCATATCGACCAAGTTGTTGATCGAGTGCTGAAGGGGGCTGTAGGCTCGCGCACCCGAGATGACCTCAGGCTCGTACAGGTGGAGGACGGCGTTGGCCGGCACCAGACGGCTGGAGCCGTCGGAGCGGATTACATTATAAAAAATAGGCTGTCCATACGGGCCAAATTGAATCCCGTCGATCATGCCCGGAGGCACTTCGTTGTTCGACGAGTTGCCGACACGGTGGCTTTCCAAGACCTGAAGGCGGGGTTCACCGCCGGGGCCACGGGTCTTGATGATGAAGCACTCGCCGTCACGATCCATCAGGCGGCAGCAGATGTGCTGAAGCTCAAAGAACGAGTAGCGTCCCGTGATGTCGCAAGACCTAGCACCCCAGCGTTTGAAGTACGCTTCGGCGGCGTCGTCCCACATCTCGTCGCCAGACTGAGCCTGTGCCTTGATGCCAGCTCCGACGGTGTAGAGAGCCATATCGGCCAGCACCTGACGGATCAGGCCGGCGTTCAGCTCCAACCAGCGCATCTTGCGCGTGGTTTCCATGCGGTCGAAGACCGTCATGGTCTTCTTCATGTCCTGCGGCCAAGAAGACCAAATCCAAGAACGCTTGTTGCTGAACTTAGCGGACTCGAAATTAGAGAAGATGCCCGGACCAGAGCCGCCGCCCGTCGCCTGCTTCACGGGTGCCGGCGAAGCAGCTCCCTTCGGCGTCTTAGGTGCTTTGACCTGCGGGATGGCAGTCTTCTTGGTCTTTTTGGGTCGCATCAGAGTCCTCGGAAGTTATTGAGCATATTGATGACCCGGACACGGTCGACGGCACCGTAGGTCTGGGGGTCTTTGACCATCAGCGCGTAGCGGCATTCGACGAGGACAGTCTGGATGTCCATCGGGAACTCCTTGGTGACGGTCGTGCCGCTGTCGGAGTATTCCATCATGGTCTTACCCTGCTTCAGCAGTTCCTTCGCCTTGGCGACGATCTCAAGGATGTCGCAAATGTCGAAAATAAGGAAGATACCTTGGGGTCGTGCCATTTGCGTTTAGCCCCGTGTAAAAGGGCCGGCTGACCCCACCCCATTTACGATCCACAAGAGCCACCCGTGGTATGTATGTCGAGTCAGCCGGCTTGCCATGAACCATGCCATCAGCCTTAGGGTCGTCAAGCGGTTTCGTCCTCGGTCTGCTTTTCGTCCGGCTTTCGGTCTTCCGGCTTGCCGTTGCGGTTCTTGCCGCGCCCGATGAGCTTGGCCATCATCGCCGGCACCATGCCGATTACTTCGGCGTCCCAAAGGTGGTTCGCACGTTCGCCGATGGGGAGCCAGATTGCTTGGCCGTTGGCCTGACGGGTACGGTGTTCCGACTGCATCTGCTTGCGGTACTCGTCGCCGGCGTCCTCCGGGTAGGTGTGGTGGCCTGCGCGGCGAAGGCGGGTGATCGAGTCCTTGAAGTACAGGTTGGAGAACAGGTACAGTTTGCAGGACGTCTGGCCTACTTGTATGACCTTGGCACGGGCGTAGGGGCGATAGGCCACCTTCACTCCGTAGGGCGTCTGGATACGCCAAGGGAACTCGTTCTGGCCTGATCCCTTGGTGGCGTTCCATGCGAACCTCGCGCACATTCGGTACACGGTGTCGGTGTTAGGGCCGTCACCGGAGTCGACGAAGACGAAGAAATCGGCCACCTCAAGTTTCTTCTGGGCTTCGCGCAGCTCGTCCTCGGTGTCGCAATATCCCCATTGCACCATGCGGGATTTGCCGTCGACCGCCCAAGCACGGACGATCCAGTAAAAGCCCTTTCGCTGCACGTCGACCGCCATGAAGCGGAGCCGTGCGAACTGCTTGGCCTTCTTGTACTCGTCACGGAAGGGCGGGTCGGCGAGCTTGCTGTCGACCATGAAGCCCTCGTCTTCCCATGCGTCGAGCATCTTGTAGCCCTGAGGCATGACTTCGCCGCCGCCGTCATCCGGGTCGTCAGACCAGCTGAGAGCGAGACGCTTCTGCTTGAATTCACGACGGGCGACATCGTCGCCGTGTTCCTCGAAAGCCTGCTTCGCACGAATGGCCATCTCAGCCAACTTGCCCCAGTCCAAGCCCCATTGAGCGCAGAGTGAGTTCCAATGGAATCCGACGACGCCCTTGGGAGCGTTCTGGTTCATCGGGATGTACTCGCCGGTGGCATTCAGCTCGGCGCGGACTTCAAACGAGTCACGGTAGCGGTGCTTGCACGACTTGCACTCGTAGGTGCAGCCGGCCTTGACCTTGTCCAAGTTCCAGCCGTTTGGCTCCTTGGCGTCTTCAGGGTAGATCAACTGCTCCCACTCCCACGCTTGTCTGGTTCCGCATTGCGTACATTTGAACGTCCACTCCCGGCGGTCGGACTGGTTCCAGAGGTCGGTGATGTCGTCGCCTTCGACGCCGCCCTGCGAGACGAGCAGCGACTTGCCCTGCCAGATGAACGCCGTGCGACGCGCCAACGCTTCGTTCAGGTGACCCTTCGGCCAGAGCCAGACTTCGTCGCCGCCGAGGAAGCGGATCGAACGACGCTGGAGGTTCTTTTTGTTGTTCGCACCCAGCACCCAGCAGGTGTTCCGCTCGAAACGGGTCTTCTTCCATTGGTTGCGTTCGGCGTCCTGCAACTTCTCCAGCGTGGACGGCGTGGCTTCCCACATCGGACGCAGTCGGTCTTTCTGCCAGTCCTGTGCGTTGTCGTCGACGTCCTGCAAGAGCAGCGTCGGCCCCGGCGAACGGGCAGGGATGAAGGTCGACCACAGTTCCAGCAGGGATGACTTGCCCATCTGGACGGCACCCATGACAACGATGGTCGTGATCTCGGGGTCGGTGAGGGCGCGGAGGATCGGGGCGAGGAACGGCGTGGACTCGACTCGGAACGGCCCGGGCTGCGGCGAGCCGGGTACTTCGCGCACGTTGGCTTCCAGCCAAGCGACGATGTCGCCTTCCGGGTCTGGCGTCATCATCGCACGGATGTGAGCCTCGAAAGTATCGACTGTCTTAGGGTCGATGATCACAGACCGCACATCCCTTCGCACTCGGACTTGAAATCGAAACCGAGCTGGTGTTCGTCCTTGTCCGTGAAATCAACCTCGTCGAGAGGCTTGCAAGACTTGTGCAGATAAACCTCGATACGAAGACCACCGGGATTTTCGTTCTGAAGTCGTCGATAGGTCTTATCGAAATCTACGGCCTTCTGGAAATGCTCAGGGTCTTCGGTCTTAAGGCGACGCCACTCCTCGTCATCATGGAATGGGCAGTAATAACAAGCGGAGCGAGGCGGTTCAGGATATCCGTTCTTTGCCATCCAGTCTTTGCAATGCGCGCGGGTCATCCGTTTTTCAATCAATGGCCAACGATGCTGCGTCCAAGGATTGCTAGGCAGTTTCATTCTTTGCATTTCATCGTATGAAATGCCAAGCCATTGAGTTACTGTCACATTCTTTTGTCCGTGCCTGATCTCGCATCGCTTTCTGATTTCTTTGAGTATCGGTCCAACCTTAAAATCAGCGGTGCAAGCACGTCCCATCGCAGCCTTGATTTCACCTGATGGCGTCAATCCGTAAACCGGGATGTTTAAACGAAGGTAAGTCAAAGGACTATCAGAGTACTTCGACTTATCTTTTACACGAACCTTTAGAATTTCTTCCGTAAGGTTCCCTTTGGTCACACGAATTACTGGAAACGGAAGCTGTGTCTCAAGCCAGTCGAGCCATTTGTAGACGCTGGTCGGCTCCGCTTGGGTATCGGCAAACACGGCGAAGTCAGGCATCGGTCCGACTTCACCCCTTGCGGCCATCAAGGCCAACGCCGACGACTGGACGCCGGCACCTAGGTTCAATACGTTGTATTTGGTCGGAGGCGGTGGTTCAAAAAAGCTCATGTAGGTTCAACCTCATCTACGGATTCATCGTCCCCAGAGTCAAGTTCGGTCGGCTCCTCGGGGTCGACTTCCTTTATGACAGCATGCTCCGCATAGCCGGCGGCGGCTGACAGACGCTCCAGCATCTTCTTCACCTCGTCGTCGATGGCCTTCATCGCACGTCCCGGGTTGTCGGGGTTTACCCTCGACGCCAGCTTCGTACCGAGCTGCGTGGCCTCCTCGCGCACTTGCGCGAACACTCGCCCGAACCTTTCGATGGCGGTCTGGGTGCGGATGTACTCCCGGCTGGCGATCTGCCGAGCCTGAAGTTCCTTCTCCAGCGTCACCAAGGTCTTCACCAGTTTGTCGTAGGTCGCATACGACTTGCTGGCGTCGGGCGAGTTGCTGCCGAGGTCGTCAAGGTACTGCTGATACGCCAGAGCCTTCAGTTCGCGCTGACGCTCGACGGTTTCGGTGAAGTCCTTGTCGGGACGGACGGATGAACCCATGCGTCCGGCACCTCTGGCCATGTACCACGACTCTGCGGCCTCGATGGAGTCGATGGGCATCCCCTGCTGGATGAACTTGTTGATCGCCTGCTTGGTGACGCCGAAGCGTCCGGCGAGGTCGATGGGTCTTACCTTCTCGCTCATTGTTGGGGAGGGTTGGGGAGTGGCATCCAATGGGTAGGACGATATCCGTGGTCGTTGCTATCGTGCCATCCTGAAACTCTAGACCAACTAACCGTCCACATATAACCATTGTGGAACACTAGGATGTTTGAACCGTCCTTAGGTGCCGTCTCAATCGGTTGCCATTCGCTCATCGCAGTTTCTTCCTCCGCGCCACGGAAAGTTTTTTGCAGGCCGCTTCGGACTTCATGTACAGCGAAGGCGGCAGGTTTAGGTTACGCTGGATGGTCTTCACCCGAGCGGAGATGGCTGCGCGGGTCAGGCGGTGCTGATTGGCCAGAGCCGTCATTGTCGGCTGGTCGGGCATCCCAAGGGCGAGTTTGATGCACGTCCCGTGCAGCCGGACTTCGGCGTGGGTCGACATATCAATCACGGCGATCACCTTGCGGAGGATGTCCAGCACCATCTCCTGCGTGAAGAGTCGCTCGCTCATTTCCGTGTACGTCCTTTCGCGCATCTGCCATTGCACCGCTTGCAACTGGTTGATGTCGTACCCTTCGCTCTTCGACTCGTCTTCGTGATCCGACACGGGTTCGCCTCCGAAGTAACGATGAGCGTGGGGAACCCCGGCATCGTCAGGGTTTCGAGGATTAAATCCAGTCGCTTCCAATGCCGCCCTTTCCACTTTGGAGAGCCGCTTCCAGAACCTTTGGTATTCGTCATAGATTGGCATCGGCGTCGCTTGGAGGACAGAACAAGTCCTCGATCTGACTGGCCACCGACAACATGACCGCAGCCTCGGAGATCAGGAGCTGGGCGACCTCGTCGTCACCGCTCTTCTCTTGGATGTGGGCGGCGCGGATGATGTTCAACCCACCGATGCGACGCAGTTGCTGCGCGTCGGCGACCAGCGTCTCGCAGGCCGCACGAAGTTTCTCCTCGCCCATGTCGTTGTTTCGTACCACGGCGTCATGGTTACGCCCGACATCGGCCAAGTCAATCGGCTACCCGTGTCGTGGAAATATCAAACCGTTGTCATCCCGCGCCAGCATCCCGTGACGCATGGCCTTGCGAATCTTGTTCCAAGCGTCCTTCTTGGTCAGCGGCTCGTCGTAGCACCGTCCCCACTCGGCGGCGAACAGGTCACGGATTTCGTGGGCGCGGTAACCCCGGTCGGAAGGGATCAGGTTCAGCACGGCTTGGACGAGCTGGGCGGCTTCCTCGGACTTGGCGGTCCGAGCCTCGTTCAGCCGGGTGATGTGTTCGCGCATCCGCTCTGGCGAAAGACGCCATGCCCTCGCCCAAGGCGTCTCGGGTCGACGGGTGATCGGGTTGCCGGCGCGGCGGCGAAAGGGACGGAAGGGTTGGCTCATTGGCCAGACATTTAGGCTACGCCCTCAAAGGCGTAAAGCCTATAATGGCTTGGCCATTATTTACTTTGTTTACTCTCCCTGTAAAGGGAGAGACAAAGTAAATGAGTTGCCTATATGTATTGCTACTGTGGTTGCTATTGTGGTTGCCTAGGCGATCATATTAGCAAAACGTATGGTTTTGCGCGGTTTACCCCC
>JACCDG010146113.1_pt1 | contig 37129 bp, 30 predicted proteins | sample 7442471 | NCBI WGS metagenome assembly JACCDG01 (sample SAMN15323444, study PRJNA562643) | freshwater metagenome | isolation source: river surface water | place: USA:Blue River Watershed | collected 2017-08-17 | reverse complement strand
CTCGAATTATTACAACAACTACAGGCTGAAATCATTGAAAAATATAAGGTTCAGGTAGAAATCATTCAAAAAGACCTGAGCGTAGTCGGTTCTTCTCAGGAACTATACGATGAAGTAACTGCCAAAGGCTGGCAAGTGGATTATTTGTTTAATAATGCTGGTTTTGGTGGTAAAGGCGCTTTTTTGGATCGAGAACTAGAGGCAGACGTTGAAATGGTGCGCTTAAATGTCATGGCACTCTTGAAATTGACGCACTTATTTGGCAAAGACATGAGAGCTAGGGGCAAGGGTAAAATTCTTCAAACTGCAAGCACAGCAGGTTTTTTACCAGGACCATACCAAAACACTTATTTTGCGACCAAAGCATTCGTAGTTTCGCATACGAAAGGCTTGGCTCATGAATTGAAAGGAACTGGTGTTACCGTAACGGCGCTGTGCCCGGGCCCAGTAGCTACAGAGTTTGCACAAGTTGCAGGTTTTGGCGGTTCAAAAATGTTTGAAGGCGCAGCAAGTGCTCAAAAAACAGCCTTAAAAGCCTACAAAGCCATGGAAAAAGGCAAGACAATATTTATATCTGAATGGCAATTTACGTTTTTGATTAAAGTCTTAATGCCTTTCATGCCAACAAGCATTACAGCTGCAATCATCGCAAAAATGCAGCAATCTTAAGCAATTCTTTGTAGTTTTGTGCCATGCTTAGCATTCCACTTTTCTTAAGCGACGTCGCAGGTTCAGAAGTAATCGTCATCGTGCTGGTGGTCTTGCTTTTTTTTGGATCTAAAAGCGTTCCTGGAATAGCCAAATCTTTAGGGCAAGCTATTTACCAGATCCGCAACGCTTCTAACGATCTTCAGCAAGAGATCCGCAAGTCTGGCGAAGAAATGAAAAAAGACCTCAACCTTGACGGCATCCTCAAAGAAACCGAAGCGTCCATCGCTCAGCCGCTCGATCAAATGTATTCAGACCTCGATCACACTGTTCATTATGGCAGCATGCCAAAACAAGTGAGGCAGCAGGTAACAGCTGGCAATCCGGTCGTTGAAAACAACGTTGATCTTGAAGAAAAGCAAAATACTGATACAGAAGGTAAGCAGGATGCAAATGCTGAATCAGATCAGGTTTCGTTAGATCAAACTAATGATACACCAAACAACTTAGACCAAACCAATTCAACTACCAACGCATGATCAAAGTAGGAATCATTATGGGCAGCAAGTCAGACTGGCCAATTATGCAAGAAGCACAGAAAATACTTGCTGAATTTGGTATTGAAACTGAGGCCGATGTCGTTTCAGCTCACCGTACTCCTGAAAAAATGGTGGCCTATGCTAAAAATGCAGCAAGCCGTGGCTTGCAAGTTATTATAGCCGGGGCAGGTGGGGCAGCACATCTTCCAGGGATGGTCGCTTCCATGACGCCGCTACCCGTGATAGGTGTTCCTATCAAATCTTCCAACTCTATCGATGGCTGGGATTCCATCCTGAGCATCCTTCAGATGCCCAATGGTATTCCGGTCGCAACAGTAGCGCTCAATGCTGCAAAAAATGCCGGAATCCTCGCTGCACGCATCATCGGCTCCACAGATGCCGAAGTACAGCAAAAACTCATTGCTTATTCAGCGCAAATGGAAGCAGATGTTTTAGGTTCTGATTTAAAGTCTTGATTACTTGCTTTATTCGTAAAGCAAGTATTTTTTTCGGATGACCATAAATTCCTTCAAACCATCCTGCCAAGTAGCCCGAATTTCTTTTGCTGACCAACCTTTATCGAGTTGATCTTTCAGACTTGCTGTCCCGGCTAAGCGATTAAAAAAAGCGGGTTGATCAATAAATACATTGGTATCTCCGAGTAAATCACGTGCGTTGATCAAATAACTCAGGTTGATTTCATAGCTTCTTTTTACTGTTGAGCTGCGTAGGTCATATCCTTGGCAAAGCTTGTTCAAATGAAGTGGGCTTTTGGCGCCAATGGTCGGAATGGGCATAAATTGATAAGAAAGTTCTGGAAATTTAGGATGACCATATACCTCAAAGGGTTGATCGGTACCACGCCCAACACTAATTGTAGTAGCCTCGAATAAACATAAACTTGGGTACAAGGTGATTGCTGCATCTGTTCTTAGGTTTGGTGATGGCGCAACAGGCAACGTATATTTGAGTTTGTGCTTGTAGTTTTTACAAGGAATGACCCATAGGCTGCAGCGTATGCCTTTGTGCAACCAACCTTCGCCGTTGATCATCATGGCATATTCACCAATGGTCATGCCGTAAACGATCGGCACTGGATGCATTCCTACAAATGACTTGAACTGTGGCTCTAAGACAGGCCCATCAATATAGTGACCATTGGGGTTAGGGCGATCCAACACCACCATTTGTTTTTTATTTTCTGCACAGGCCTCCATTACGTAATGCAAGGTGGAGATATAGGTGTAAAAACGAACGCCGACATCTTGAATGTCGTAAATAACGATATCGACATCGGCAAGTTGGGCATCGGTGGGTTTTTTATTTGATCCGTAGAGAGAAACCAATGGAATGCCAGTTTTTTCATCGATGCTATGACTCACGTGTTGCCCGGCATCGAGGTCGCCACGAAATCCGTGCTCAGGGGAAAAAACTTTGATCACCTGAAGTTGCAAGGCAAGTAAGGTGTCTACTAAATGAACCCCATTCACAACTGAAGTTTGGTTACTTACAACTGCAATTCGTTTGTTTTTCAGAGAGTCGACAAAAAGATGCAGGCGATCAATACCAAGGCTCGGGCTTTGTAAAGTTGGTTTTTGATAGTTGTTTTGAACTTCAGTAATTTGCCTTACTTCAATGGAATCTTCTTCAATAACAATTGTTTCGGCAATAGGAAGAGCTAGCTCATGAGTCGCTTTATTTTCGAGTAGTTGACATGAAACAAGTAAAATTGTTTGAAGGGCTACCCAAGCCAAAAGCTTTGTGTATTTTTGGAGTTGTAAAAGTGAATAATTGTCTTTTGAACGTTTCATATCCTCTAGGCTGATCAGGCAAAAACACCTTGGTTTGCAACGTACCAAACCAATTGTGCGCATTTCCATTATTAGTATTGCTTTGGCAATATTAGTGAATAGTTTAACATTGGCGATCGTGGCGGGCTTTCAACAAGAAATAAAAGCCAAAATTATCGGCTTTAATGCGCCATTTTTTATTTCCAAAGCTGGTTCAGGTCATATTTTTGAAGCAGAGCCGATTGACCGCCGAATTCCATTTATTCAGGAGTCTCAACAAATCAAAGGGGTCAGCAGTCTTCAAGCAGTGGCTTTTAAGCCAGCGATGCTGCAATCTCAAATTTTTTCAGATACCATAAAAGTTTTGCAAACCAAAGACTCCGTTATTCAACGTCAAGATATTTTTGGGGTGATGTTTAAAGGGGTGGATCAACACTACAACTTCGATTTTCTGCGACAAAATTTGCTGGAAGGCCGCCTGATCAATCCTCTTCAACAAGATGAAATCTTGCTTTCGAAAAGCATTGCTCAGCAATTAAACTACAAGTTAAACGACCTGATTTCTGTCTATTACGTCAAAAACCAACCGATTTTGAAAAAAATGAAGGTGGTGGGCATTTATCAAACGGGCTTTGCAGAATACGATCAAAAATTAGCTTTTGTGAGTTTGCAAGTCGTTCAGCAAATGAATGATTTTGGCACCCGAATTTCTTTGAGGCCAATCATTGAAAAACAAAAATTAACCATTGCCATTGACCTGCAGGGTTCTTCTGAGCGTTTGCTCTTTGATTGGGGGCAGGGCCCAGAAATTTACACGGCTTATCAAATTCCGGTGTTTAAAGATACGACCTACGTTGTGAACGCTCTCAAGATGGAAAATCAGGGCAGTTTGCTTGAAAATATAGATCGTGCTTCTGTCAAAATTGACGCACCCCGCCCAATTAGTTATCAAGATCTTGTATTAGATGAAACAGGTTCACCAGTCGTTTTAATTGACGGAACAACGCATCAGGCTTTGCAGACTAAATATGGGCCTTTACATTTTTATTTTTCCGATGGGCTAGGGACTACTGAGCAATTTATCTCAGGTTTTGAAGTGAATCTCCTAGATTTTGCTGCCTTTGAAGAGGTGCAGAAAGCATTGAAAAACAAACTTGAAATGAGGCCTATCAACGGGCATTTGTTGCAAGTTAATTCCATTAAAGATGTCGAAGCCGATCTTTTTGCATGGCTGAGCTTCTTGGATGTCAATGTGCTGATCATTGTCATCTTGATGTTATTGATTGGTATCATCAATGTTGGTTCGGCTTTGTTGGTGCTCATTGTACTCAGAACCCAATTCATCGGATTACTCAAGGCACTTGGCGCCAATAACCGTTCCATCCGAATTATTTTCTTGTACCAAGCTTCCTACTTAATTTTAAGAGGTTTGGTCATTGGTAATCTATTTTCGGTATTGCTCATTTGGATACAGCAGCAGTTTCAAGTTTTCACCCTGAATCCGGAGGTGTATTACTTAGAGGCAGTTCCGGTTGCCTTTTCTTGGTTACATTTTATCAGCATTAATGTGCTCACTTTTATAGTTTGTATGGTAGCTTTACTGTTGCCTAGTAGAGTCGTTTCTAGAATCAGCCCCATTAAAGCACTGCGTTTCCAATGATGTTTGAAGTAGGGCAAGAGGTTAGTATATTACACGAAACAGGTGTTTTTAAGGTTCTGGAAATTGAAGCTGGTCAGTTAACCTTGCAAGATGAGTTTGGTTTTAGTCAGAAAATTGCTCCACATTTAGTAGTGCCAAGAAAAGCAGTGAGCATCGGTAAGTTGATCGTAAAAGACGCTACTAGTCCAGTAAGCACTTCAACAAAAAAATCACCGCAAAAGTCAGAACCGTTTATTGACTTACACGCTGAAGCCTTGGGGCTTTCTGCTCAATTGCAAGCGCACGATTTACTATTGGCACAAATGAGTGCATTTAAAAAGTTCTGCAATTTGCAACACCAACAACGCGTTCAAAAATTCAAGGTGATTCACGGCGCTGGAGAGGGTAGACTCAAGAAGGAGCTTAGGTTGCTGGTTCAAGGGAAAGAAGGCTTGCAAATGCACGACGCGCAATGGCATCACGGAGCAGTCGGTGCTTCTATTATCGAAATGATCCTGAGTAAATTTGAACGTTTTTAGTATTTAGAAATATAACCTAGTTTTTCAGGTTGAATATTGAAAATCCAGTCAAAATAGCCAACATAATGCGAGCTAAAATAACCCAATTTGGCCGTATAAGAGGCTGGAAAACCGAGCTGCCTCGCTTTAGAAATCCCACTCATTTTTACTTGTGGCGCCACACCATCTTGTTGACACGGAGCTTGCCTGCGTTTACCGTAAAGAATGGTGCCGTATTGGAAAACACTTCGCCATTTTTTTTGATCAAAGCGTTTGGCATTCGCATTCTCAGGTGCTAAGGCGTAATAATTGGCAAATTGCAAGTGTTTTTTCAGCACTGAAGCCATCCCGCAAAAATAAGCATGCCCCATGCTATGACTCACCACATAAAGCGTATCGTTTTTTGAGTAGTCTCCGAGGCTACTCATTTCTTGCAGAAGGTTGAGCGCAGCAATTTTTCCAGCTTTAAAGCGCGTCAGGAATCCTTGAATATTTGATTTTGTTGCCAATAATTCAAGGGTATTTATGCTGGTTTGATCGGAAATTCTGGTGGTATAACACCGGTGTTTTTTTCCGGTACAAGGTTTTGGATAAAGGGCTGCCTTACTTGCAAAATTCAACAAATTCAGGTGATTGGAAGTTTGTATGGAATGATGTCCGTCTGCGTAAAGAATGAGGTCAGGCTCGATTCGTGCTTCAAATTTCTGGACAATTTCAGCGCTATTTTGCCAATAAGCATAGCGATCTGAGCGGTAGATGAGATTTTTGGAGTCAGGATGTTCGAGTCCCTTTTGTAAAATTTGATCTTTTACCTTTTCTAAATCCTTTGAAGCAGAAACGGGTCTGTAGCCGTTTACAAACAGCAAAATTCGCTTTGGTGGATCATTTTTTCCATTTGCTAATAGATTGACTTTTTGTCCGTTAGGAAGGTATATTTCCTGTTGAATTCGACCTAAACTATCAGGGCTCTCAATTACAAAATATTGTGTTCTAGCGCGAAATAATTGCTGTAATTTACCTTTTTCTCGGAGGTTTAAATAGCGACTTGAATGAGAAAATTTCAATGACGTATTTTGCTCATTCTTCTTGAAATACAATACAGGATTTTCACGTTGAGTGTGCCATTTGCCGGCAGTTTTGATATAGAGTTGAACACTAAGCTGTGTTGTTGCTTGCTTTTCAAACCACATCGGATTGTGCAGGCCTTTTTGAACAGCATTTATATTTTGATTTTTGAAAACTGGAATTTGGTGATATCTAAAATGAATTTGGGTCTGATAATAGTCAATTCCGATTAAAACTCCAATGTTGCCAATCAAGAGAAGTCCCCATAACGTAAGTTTCAAAAAGCGCAAGGACCATCTTTTAAAGAACTTGCTTTCTGCGATGATCCGATTGATTTTTTTAAAACTCAGGAATTGTAGCAGCAGGCTGAGCCCGAGTGTAAGCAAATGCAGTAATGTGATGTTGTACCCCCCAATATGTCCATAAATATGAAACAAAGGATTATTGGCATCAATGAAAAAATGAAAGTGGTTGCTGGTCTCGATGAGTTTTAGACCATAGGGTTCCGCTAACGTGTTTTTGATAATTTGTCTGTTTTGGTTTTGTTCAAAATAGACATGACTCACTCGGCCGTTATAAGACCAAAGTGGAACAGAGCAAAATAGAAATAAAAAAAGTTGAAGTAAGCCTTGCTTCACCTTTAGAGGTGCATGAAGTTTTTCTTGGCAAGGAGTTCGTCTTCAGATTCGCGGTAGTCAGGGTCGTCTACACAGCAGTCAACTGGGCAAACAGCAGCGCATTGCGGCTCATCGTGAAAACCAACACATTCGGTGCATTTCTCGTGTGAGATGTAATAGACATCCATGTTGACAGGTTCAAAAGCAAAATCAGCAGAGATCTCTTCACCGTTGAGCGTCTGAATCATGCCTTTTAAAGAGGTGCCGTCAGCATATTTCCATTCTGCTCCTCCTTCATAAATTGCATTATTTGGACATTCTGGCTCGCAAGCCCCGCAATTAATGCATTCGTCTGTTATCATGATGGCCATAATCCGAATTTTTGTGCAAATATAATAACGACTGAGCGATACTTTTGTGCGTTGGGCAACAAAAAAAATTAAAACCTTACTTTTGCACCGTGGAACAACAGCAAATCATAAGTGCTTTTTCGGCCCTGGGCCAAGTTATTGAAGACTTACTATATCAAGATCATTCTTCTTTACTCAATCAGACAGAATTTGATCAACTCAAAGCCTTGATTGCTAAAGAGCAGCACTACAACGGTTGGTTCACACCAGATCAAATCAAATTAGCACTGCAAGATATCAGGCCGTGGTTGACAGAAACTGCTTTGCAAAATTGGTTAGCTTCTTATCAGTATGCAACAAGTCCACAAACTGTTGCCCTTATTTTACCTGGCAATTTACCGCTAGTTGGCTTTCATGATTTTCTGTGTGTGCTTTGCTCAGGTAATCGTGCTTTAGTAAAACTCAGCAGCGAAGATGCACGTCTTTTACCCGCTTTTGCAGAAATTTTATGCCTTTTTGAACCTGAATTGCGCACCCAAATTTCATTCGCAGCAGGAAAACTAAGTGGTTTTGACGCGGTTATCGCTACAGGTTCGGGTAATGCCATGCTGCATTTCAAGACTTATTTTGAAAAGTATCCGCATCTGTTCAGAGGTCACCGCAGTTCTGTGGCAGTCCTAGATGGGTCGGAAACGCCTGAAGAATTAATGGCGCTTGGGCATGATGTCTTGCGTTATTTTGGAAGGGGCTGTCGAAATGTCACACAAGTGTTGCTGCCTACAGATTTTGAACTCAATCGAATTTTTGAAGCTTTATTACCGCTTTCAGATGTGGTCTATCATAAAAAATACGGCAACAATTATGATTACAATAAAGCCATTCACTTACTCAACCTGAGCCCAATCCTAGATAACAACTTCATTTTATTAAAAGAAAGTAAAGAATTGTTTTCACCGCTGGCCATGCTGCATTATTGGCGCTATCAGTCAACAGAACAAGTAGCGCAATACTTGAAAGAGAACGAGTTGTCCCTTCAATGCGTGGTTGGTCATGCTTACCTGCCTTTCGGTTCGGCGCAGTGCCCAAAATTAACAGACTACGCAGATGGCATTGACACCATGCTTTTTCTTGGTAACTTTGCCGAATGTCACTCTTAGATAAGTTCATGATCCGTTACAAAACTCCAGAAGAAATTGAAATCATGCGCGAAGCAGCGCAAATTGTTAGTAGAACCCTAGGTTTGGTGGCTAAACACTTAAAACCTGGTGTGACACCCCGCTTCTTGGATCAAATGGCTGAAGAGTACATTTTAACACAAAATGCCAAGCCTGGTTTCAAAGGTTTGTATGGCTGTCCAAGCACACTTTTAATTTCTGTCAATGAACAAGTCGTACACGGCTTGCCAACCGACAAACCCATTCAGGAAGGCGATATCGTTTCTGTAGATTGCGGTTCGTTTTACAAAGGATACTACGGAGACCACGCTTACACTTTTGAAGTAGGTGATGTGCGCCCCGAAGTTTCAAAACTTTGTCAAGTCACCAAAGAATGCCTATATTTAGGCATCGAACAAGCTACAACCGCCAATCGCATTGAAGATATCGGCTGGGCCATTCAACAACACGCTGAAGCTCATGGTTACGGTGTCGTTAGAGATCTAGTGGGCCACGGCTTAGGAAAAGAGCTGCATGAAGAACCACAGGTACCTAATTACGGCCGTCGTGGTCGCGGGAAGAAAATTCAAAATGGCCTCACTATCGCTATTGAACCCATGATCAATATGGGTACTGAAAAAGTTGAAACCCTTGATGATAAATGGACAATTGTTACCGCTGACCGTCAACCAAGTGCTCACTTCGAACACAATATTGCTGTCATCGATGGCCAACCCGTCATACTTTCCACCTTCGATTTTATATACGAAGCGTTGGGAATGTAATTGATTAGACACGCTAGAAGTCTCCGAAAATATTATCAAAAAACAATTTGATAGCACAAAAAAAAGCGCCTTTTGGGCGCTTTTTTATTTTCAAAGAAATTAATTCTTATAGGTGGATCACTTCGCCGTAAGCTGCAGCTGCGGCTTCCATGATGGCTTCGGACATGGTAGGGTGAGGGTGAACTGTTTTGATGAGTTCTTCACCTGTTGTTTCCAATTTGCGTACCGCAACCAATTCGGCAACCATTTCGGTAACGTTGGCTCCGATTAAGTGGCCACCAAGTAATTCGCCGTATTTGGCATCAAAAATGAGCTTAACAAAACCATCTTTGGCACCAGCAGCACTGGCCTTGCCAGAGGCTGAGAATGGGAATTTACCAACTTTGATTTCGTAACCAGCTTCTTTGGCAGCTTTTTCAGTCATGCCGACAGAAGCTACCTCTGGAGAGCAGTAAGTACAACCTGGGATGTTGCCATAATTGAGTGGCTCTGGATGATGACCTGCGATTTTTTCGACGCAGATAATACCCTCTGCTGAAGCAACGTGCGCAAGTGCTGGGCCAGGAACGACGTCTCCGATTGCGTAGTAACCAGGGATGTTGGTTTGGTAATATTCATTGACCAAAATACGCCCTTTATCTGTAACAATACCTACTGTTTCAAGGCCGATATTTTCAATGTTTGCTTGAATACCAACAGCAGACAAAACAACGTCGCATTCGATTTTTTCTTCGCCTTTTTCAGTTTTGATGGTAACGACACAGCCTTTACCTGAAGTATCTACAGCTTCAACTGATGCATTGGTCATGATATTGATACCCGCTTTCTTGAAAGACTTTTCTAGTTGTTTTGAAACTTCTTCGTCTTCAACCGGGACAATGTTTGGTAAGTATTCAACAACTGTAACCTCAGTGCCGATGGCATTGTAGAAATAGGCAAATTCTACTCCAATTGCTCCTGAACCAACCACCACTAATTTTTTAGGTTGGGTTGGGAGGGTCATGGCTTGGCGGTAGCCAATGATTTTGGTGCCGTCTTGTGGTAAATTAGGAAGTTCACGTGAGCGTGCTCCGGTTGCAATAATGATCCCTTTTGCAGCGGTATAAACTGTTTTAGCGCCGCTTTCGTCGGTTACTTCAACAGATTTATTTGCTTGGATGACACCTGAACCTTTGAGGACATCAATTTTATTTTTCTTCATGAGAAATTGAATCCCGTTCGACATGCCACTAGCGACATCGCGACTGCGCTTGATCATGGCACCGAAATCGGCGCTGCTGTCTTTTACAGTAATACCGTAGTCTGCGGCGTGTTGCAAGTATTCATATACATTGGCACTTTTAAGAAGTGCTTTAGTTGGAATACAACCCCAATTGAGGCAAATACCTCCTAGCGATTCGCGTTCAACAATAGCAGTTTTCATGCCCAACTGAGAGGCGCGGATGGCCGTGACGTATCCGCCAGGTCCACTTCCAACAACGATGATGTCGTAACTCATTATTTTAGCTTTTTAAAGGACAAATTTAAGGCTTAAAGTTGAAAGATGCTATCTAATTAATGCTTACTTTTGTGTCGAATTCACAAATCTTATGCAAAGCCAATACCAACAAGAAGCCACGCTCCAACAAGCCCTCGATTTAGGTCTCCGCGCCGACGAATTTGACATGATCAAAGAAATCCTCGGTCGCACGCCTAATTTTACTGAAACAGCGATCTACTCCGTTATGTGGAGTGAGCACTGTTCTTACAAAAATTCCATTCTTTGGCTCAAAACCTTGCCAAAAGATGGGCCACACATGTTGGTAAAAGCAGGTGAGGAAAACGCTGGTCTAGTAGATATCGGCGATGGTTTGGGTTGTGTCTTTAAAATTGAGTCTCACAATCACCCAAGCGCCCTTGAGCCTTATCAAGGAGCTGCAACAGGTGTAGGCGGAATCAACCGCGATATCTTTACAATGGGTGCGCGCCCAATTGCGCAACTCAACTCATTGCGCTTCGGAAACATTGAAGAAGCACGCACCAAATGGTTAGTGAAAGGTGTTACTAAAGGCATCGGTGACTACGGAAACGCTTTTGGTATTCCTATTGTCGGTGGCGAGGTATTCTTCGATGAATCCTACAATACAAATCCACTTGTGAATGCTTTCTCTGCCGGAATCATTGACACCAAAAAAATTATTTCAGCAACGGCTAAAGGCCCTGGGAATCCTGTATTTATTGTTGGTTCAGCCACTGGTAAAGACGGAATCGCTGGTGCTGCTTTTGCTTCAAAAGATATTACCGAGGCTTCAGCCGATGACCTTCCTTCAGTTCAGGTTGGTGACCCTTTCATGGAAAAACTCTTACTTGAGGCCACCATGGAATTGTCTCAAACCGATGCCATTGTTGGTATGCAAGACATGGGTGCAGCCGGAATCACTTGTTCAACTTGTGAAATGAGTGCCGCTGGAAGTGTCGGGATGGAAATCCACCTCGATCGCGTTCCAACGCGTCAAGACAACATGTTGCCTTATGAAATTCTTTTGTCTGAATCTCAAGAGCGCATGCTCGTTGTGGTTCAAAAAGGTAAAGAACAAATCGTAAAAGACATCTTCGATAAATGGGATCTCCATGCTGAAGAAATTGGAGCGGTTACTGACACAGGCCGTATTCGTTACTACATGTCTGGTGCTTTAGTAGGAGATGTTCCTGCTGAATCATTGGTGTTGGGTGGTGGAGCTCCTCAATACAAAAGAGAATACGCAGAGCCTGCTTACTACCAAGAATTCAAAAAATTCAATATCAGCCAGGTTGCCGAACCTTCAGATTTAAAAGTGGTTGCCGACAAAATGTTAGCCATGCCAAACATTGCTTCTAAGCGTTGGGTTTATGAGCAATATGACTCCATGGTCGGAACCCGTAACATGACCACCAACCGCCCTTCAGATGCAGGTGTGGTGAATATCAAAGGAACCAACAAGGCACTTGCCATGACTGTAGACTGCAACTCGCGCTATGTCAATGCAGATCCAGAAATTGGCACCATGATTGCCGTTAGTGAGGCAGCCAGAAACATTACTTGTGCTGGTGGTGTCCCAAGTGCTATTACCAATTGCTTGAATTTTGGTAACCCATACAACCCAGAATCTTACTGGCAGTTTGTCGGTGCCATCAAAGGAATGTCTGCCGCTTGTTTGAAATTCGAAACACCAGTTACCGGAGGAAATGTTTCTTTCTATAATCAAACTGTCATGAATGGCAAAGAAGTACCTGTATTTCCTACGCCAACTATCGGTATGATCGGTATCGTTCCAAACAAAGAAAAAGTCATGACCCTTGACTTCAAACAAAAAGGTGACCTCATTTTCTTAATCGGAAATTACACTGAAGATATCGCATCTTCTGAATACTTAGCCAGTTACCATGGCATTAAAGCTTCCCCTGCACCGTACTTCAATCTTGAAGAAGAATTCGAAATGCAGCAAGCTATTAAAGGTCTCATTGCCAATGAGCTTGTATCTGCTGTTCACGATGTTGCAGATGGTGGCTTGTACGTTACACTCGTTGAGATGTCAATGCCAAGAGGTCTTGGTTTTGATATTGTCAGCGATGCTGATATTCGCCTCGATGCTTTTCTTTTCGGAGAAGGACAGGGTAGAGCGGTTGTTAGTGTGACCGAAGAGCAAGAAGAAGCTTTTGTCGAGTATATGTTATCTACAGGCGTCAACATGACACTTTTGGGTCATGTTACCAAAGGTAAATTACAAATTGATGAGCAGCACTACGGTTTTATCACAGATGCACAAGCCATCTATGACAACGCTTTGGCAGCTCATCTTGAAAACTAATTATGGAATATAATACCACGCGCGGTCCACTGATCTTACCAGAATACGGTAGAAATGTCCAAAACATGATTGCTCATGCTATGGAAATTGAAAACCGTTCTGAAAGAAATCGTGCTGCCCAGGCTATCATTGAAGTGATGGGGCAGCTCAATCCACACCTCCGCGACGTTGAAGATTACCGCCACAAACTCTGGACACACCTTTTTGTGATGTCTAATTTTGAACTCGACGTAGACTCTCCTTATGAAAAGCCAAAGCAAGAGGTGCTCAATGAGAAGCCGCAACGCATGGTTTATCCGTCATCAAAAATACGCTACGGTCACTACGGAAAATATACCCAAGCTATCCTAGAGGCTTCTAAAGAGGTCGAAGAACCACTCGAAAAAGAATACCTCAAAAGTACCATGGCCAACTTCATGAAAAAGCAGTTTTTGGCCTATAACAATGACACCGTAGAAAACCATGTCATTGCCCAGCAATTAAAAGAATTGTCTAAAGGAGAACTCATCTTAGAAAATCCAGACGACCTTGTCAATACCAATACGCTCTTGCGAACTATGGGTATTGGTCAAAACCAAAACAAGCGCTTTAACAAGCAAAAGAATAACAAAAACAAAAAGAAGAAATTCATCAAAAAATAACGCATGGCCTCTTTTGAAATCTACGGTGGAAAACCATTAAAAGGAGAAATCATTCCTCAAGGTGCTAAAAACGAAGCACTTCAAGTACTTTGTGCTCCTTTGCTTACAGCTGAAAAAGTGACCATTTCCAATGTTCCTGACATTGTCGATGTGAACAAACTCATCGCGCTCCTGCAAACAATGGGCGTTAAGGTCGAAAAAGTTGAAAAGGGAACCTATATTTTTCAAGCGAAGGAAATCGATCTCAACTATTTAGAATCTGAAGACTTCAAAAAAAGAGCCTCTTCTTTGCGCGGATCAATTATGATTGTCGGCCCACTTTTAGCCCGCTATGGTCGTGGTTTTATTCCAAAACCAGGTGGCGACAAAATTGGTCGCAGACGCCTAGATACACACTTTGAAGGTTTCGCTCTTTTGGGAGCCAAATTTAATTACGATGCCGGCGAGCACTTTTACTCTGTAGAAGCTGCTCAATTGAAAGGAACCTATATTCACCTAGATGAAGCTTCTGTAACAGGTACTGCCAATATTTTAATGGCAGCCGTGATGGCTGAAGGTGAAACCACTTTCTACAATGCTGCTTGTGAGCCTTACATCCAGCAACTTTGTAAAATGCTCAATTCCATGGGTGCTCAAATCACGGGTATTGGCTCAAACATGCTCACAATCAAGGGTGTGAAGGAATTGAAAGGTTGTTTTCACCGCATTTTGCCAGACATGATCGAAATTGGTAGCTTCATTGGTTTAGCAGCCATGACGCAATCTGAAATTACTATCAAAGATGTTTCTTGGGAAAACTTAGGGGTGATTCCAAATGTTTTCAGACGTCTAGGGATTAAACTCGAACGCCGTGGCGATGACATCTTCATTCCAGCTCAAGAAAAATACGAAATCGAAACCTTTATTGATGGCTCTATCATGACCATCTACGATGCTCCTTGGCCAGGCTTCACCCCAGACTTACTTTCCATCATTTTGGTCGTTGCTACCCAAGCCAAAGGATCTGTTCTTATTCATCAAAAAATGTTCGAGTCACGCCTTTTCTTTGTAGACAAACTCATTGACATGGGGGCTCAAATTATTCTTTGTGACCCACACAGAGCTACAGTTATCGGCTTAAACCGCGAGCACAGCCTAAAAGGTATTGAAATGACTTCCCCAGATATCCGTGCAGGAGTCTCTTTACTCATTGCAGCGCTTTCAGCTAAAGGAAAGAGTGTGATTCACAACATCGAACAAATTGACCGTGGTTACCAAGACATTGAGCTTCGCCTCAATAACATTGGTGCAGACATCAGACGCATCGGATGAAAAAGCCCTTGATACTTATTGTTGGTGTTTTACTGGTTTTTGCCTGTTATGCACTTTGCTTTCAAAGCAAGCCCGAGCCTGTAACGCCGGTAAGTACAATTGCGCCTGAGATCAGTTTGCTTTCTCCAAAAGGAAAAACACTTAAGCTTTCCTCGCTGCGCGGCAAGATGGTTCTTATAGATTTCTGGGCATCTTGGTGCGGCCCGTGTCGCAAAGAGAGCCCAAACGTGGTAGAGGCTTTTCAAAAGTACCACAACAAAGAATTTAAAGATGCCAAAGGTTTTGAGGTGTTTAGTGTTTCGCTAGACCGCGACAACGCAGCTTGGCAACAAGCGATCATCACTGATCACCTTTCGTGGAAGTATCATGTACTTGATGAACAAGGCTTAGCTGCCGCCAATTATCAAGTAGCCACAATACCTAATGCATTTTTGGTGAATGGGGCAGGTGAAATTGTGGCAAGTGGTCAAGAGCTCAGGGGGCTGAACTTACACATTACCCTAGATAAATACTTGAAGTAAAAGGTTCTTTACAGGACTTTTTTGCCCGAGTTAAATACGATCCAATACGTATTTGATTAACGCATCCATCTCTTTGTCAATTCCCGTAGAAAATTCTTCTAATGGTCTATTTGCTACACCTAAGCATAAAGTGGTGCATTTGTGCCCCAATGCTTTACCCAATGCAAAGATTGCAGAGCTCTCCATTTCAAAATTCATGATCTTTTGCTCATTACTTAAAAAAGCACCAAGCGCTAAATGAATATTGCGCATTTTGCTCTCCATTCTTAAGGAACGTCCTTGTGGTCCGTAAAAGCCTGAGCTTGTAACTGTAATACCAGTGTTCACTTTTTCAGAATTGAATCGGGCTACTAATTCTGGATTTGCTGCACTTAAGTAAGGAATGATGTTTTTCGGAAATTGCACTTGTTCATTGATACAAACTAGCAAGTGTTGTTCTTCTTGGCTGAAGTCAATTGGATAAAAATGCGCAACGTTATCTAGCCCTAAAGCATGTGTTGAAAGTATCCAAGAATGCACGGGGATATCTGGCTGCAGAATGCCGCAGGTCCCAATTCTAACGAGCTCTAAAGATTTATTTTCAGGTTTATCTGAACGATTGACTAAATCAATATTCACTAAAGCATCGAGTTCTTGCATACAGATATCGATGTTGTCGGTACCGATGCCAGTAGATAGTACAGTAATGCGTTTTTGTTGATACCAGCCTGTATGGCTCACAAACTCGCGGTGTTGTACTCGATGTTCTATTTCATCAAAAAATCGACTGATTTTTCCGACGCGGTCTTGATCGCCGACCAAGATGACTTTATCGGCAAGTTGTTGAGGTAATAAACCCAAGTGATAAACAGCTCCGTTGCCGTCGAGAACGAGTTCAGTTGCAGGATAACGCATGTTAAAGTATCAAATAATGCACTACTTGATAGAACCAAATACTTTAGCTAACAGTTCAGAAACACGGGCAGCTGGGTTTGCGCGTATTTGATCTTCTTCTTGTGCGACTAAAATAAATAGCCCATCAATGGCTTTTTGTGTGATATAGGCATCTAGATCCGGGTCGAGTTGCTGCCCGCCGGTAAGTTTAACCGCCGCGTTATATTTTGTAATTAGTGGGTTCCAATAGGAGGTGAGGCCTACTTGAGCAGTCGCTGCTTTTACTTTCGGTAAAAAAGCATTGTATAGTTGACTCTGTGTCTGCTGCTTTAAATAGGAGCTTGCAGCACCGTTTCCTCCATTTAGTATTTTAAAACCATCTTGAACACTCAGCTTTAGGATGGCATCCTTGAAAATCGGTAAAGCTTCTTTTACTGCTTCTTCAGCCGCTCTGTTAAGTGTCGTTTCGAATTTATCTACTTGCGCAGACATCCCGAGTTGAAGGGCTTTTTCTTTGACCTTGATGGCATCAGGAGGGAAGGGAAGTCGGATCTCAGGATTCTTTAAAAAACCGTCAAGCATACTGCTTTTGTTGACTGCTTTTTCAATACCTAGTTGTAAAGCTTCTTTAAGGCCTGAAATAACCTCTTCATTGGTCAATTGAGGATTTTGGGCACCAATTTGTGTTGGAACCTTGATTTGTACGTCTTTGGCAAGTGCTTTGAGATTTTGCGCACAAGAAGCTTGTGTCAAAATAAGAAATAGGAAAGAAGGAATCAGCAAATTTTTCATGGCTACCTGATTACATGAATCATGCCAGTTTTGTTTGTTTTTCCGTCCGTGTCTTTGTCTTTGTACCAAGCTTTCCAGATGTAGGTGCCAGGTTGTACTTTCACGCCATTGTAGTATCCATCCCAATAGCCTTTAGGGTCATTTGTTTCCCAAATAATTTCTCCCCAACGGTTGTAAATTGCAAGGTGGAAGTTCTCCGCATCAATTCCCTCAATGTAGAACGACCAAACTTGGTTGTGTTCGTCGTCGTCTGGTGTAAATGCTGTTGGTGCATAGAAGATAACATCTGAAACAACCTCTATATCAATTGTAATTGAATCTGAACAGCCGTCAACTGTGGTTACAGTAAGCATAATTGGATACGTAGCCATTACCCCTTCTGGATAAGAAATGATAGCGCTAGAGCCATTGCTTGTGATTTGTGTTGATCCAGGAGATGTCCAGTCGTATTGCGCAATATTACCTGATGAAATATCATTGGTTTGAACGGTTGTTTCGAACCAAGTAACAGGATTTTTAGAGAGCGTAAAGTTCGCGGACGGAATTGGTGTTACCGTTAATAAGTCATCAAAGAAGCCATTGTAAATACAACCATGAATCGAGGTAATAACGACACTGAGGTCGTAGTCTCCGGGTTGAGCAATGGTGTGGAATAAAGTATCTTGATTTGGTAGGTTAAAGCTATCACCGTTAGAGAATAGGTAGGCAGTGCTTGCGATATCTTGGCCATTGGTAGATACATTGTGCATTTCAAAGTTACCCGGTGTACAAATTTGATTGTCTACAGGTGCAATGATGGCAATGATATCTTGTGGGAATGTAATAGTCATGCACTCAGTGGTTGTAGGTGAGCCACAAAGTTCGCTAAGTGTTACACAGTAAACTGTTCCAGTATTCAATGGGTCAACGGTAATACTTGAGCCATTGCCAATCGGAATGCCATTTTCTGTCCATGAAAAAGTATAGGCAGTTGAACCTCCTGCACCAGTTGCGCTCAGCACAATATTTGATTCTGAACAAATCATGGTGTCTTGGGTCAAGAACGTGATGTCTAAAGGGTTTGGCTGACTAATAGTAACAGAAATTGTTTGTACACAACCGTTGGCATCAGTTACAGTACATGTGTTTAAACCAGCAGGTAGATCCAGTGCGGTAGCTGCTAAAGAGGAAGAGATATCCCAATCATAAGTATAAGGCGCTGTGCCTTGTGTGACATCAATGGTAGCCTGACCATTTGCAAAAGTGTAACAATTGGCATCTATGATGTTAATGGGATTCAGAATCATGGCTGGAATCTCGGTAATTGTTACGTAAATGGTATCTGAACAGCCCGTAGCGTTCGAAGCATAGCACCAATGCGTTCCGGCAGGAAGGCCAGTAACTGTTTGGGTTGTGGCACCTGTGCTCCATTGATAGGTAATAACTCCTGTTGCGGGCGTCACGTTAGCGGTGGCTGTTCCGTCTGACCCTCCAGGACAGGAGACGGGTGTTGACGTATAGGAGAAGTTGGCTGGTGTGTCGGTAATGATGGCAGTAGCAGTGGAATTACAACCATTGCCATCGTGTTGAACCACAGTGTAAGTTCCTGCTGTAAGGCCCGTTGCCGGATTTCCGGTAATGGCACCAGGATTCCAAGTATAGGTGCAAGGTGCTGGTGAGCCAAGACCTGGTGTAGCCGTTGCACTTCCGATACCTTGAGAACAGACGTCGGGGATGACCGTTGTGGTTACCGAAGGAGTAGCACGAGTAATCCAGGTGGTATCCGTAGTTATTGAACCAATACTGGTTCCGCAGGCAGCTCCTGAGAGGAAATAACCTGTAGTGCCAGGTGGGATTATATTTACATTTAGAGTTCCGTTGTTGTAAGGGAAAGTTTGCCCGTTAGTGTTCGCCCAAACAAAGTTACTTCCTGGGCTATTGACCATTAAATAGGGGATTTGCGTAATTGTATAGGCAGCTGTATTTGTCGGTGAGGTTGGCGTAAAGCGTCGGCCATCTTGATTGGCTCCCCAAACAGTGTTGTTGCGTCCTGGTGTGATGTGCGCTGTTGGCATCGGCATGTTGTTTTCCGAACCTTGAATGGCTAGGCCGCTGTTCCAAGTATTACAAATTGGTTTGTTACCGATATGTAATTCAAAAACGTTGGTCGTTTCGTACATGATGATGGCCATGTAGTTACACTGTGATGTACAGCTAAACATCATGATGTTTTTATAAAGTACCACAAATTTGCGGTTAGGAGCAGTGCCTATTGTCTGGTATTGAATTTGGCCACCTAAAGAAGGGTTGATATCTTGATAGGTGAGCATAATGGTATTTTTTGCAGCAGCAAAACCGGCATTTGGAAGCGTTCCGACACCTGTGAGCGCCCACGGACAGTAACCTCCTGCGTTTGCTAAATTAAAAGAAACAAGGCCATTTGAACCAATAACACATTGTGTGTAGTTATTTCCGTAGAAATTAAAAGTAAAACCAATACTTACAGCGGCAGACCAAGAGTCGTCGGTTAATGAGACGTTTGTTGGCGTGTTGAGATACAAACCAGCTGCTGCTCCGGGGGTGGTACCCGTATTACAGTTGTTAATTGTAACAGTTTGCCCTGGACATACAGTGGTATCTTGACCTAAACAGAGTGTGACAGGCCCCTGAGCAAGCAAAGAATGCATGAACGATAATTGCACAAAAAGAAAAAGTGCAATGTATTTTGAGGTAACGGTATTTTTAAAAAACGTCATTTGTTGTAGTAGTTGATTCGAAACGGTTCTTAAACGCAAATATACGTCCTTGCGTTGCTTTTTGTCAACTAAAAATGTGCACTTTTTATCATTTGTTAAAAAATGATGAATTCGATCACTTAATAAGTGTCATTTAGACACTAATAAAATGTTGAAAAAAGATGAATGCAGGAGGCGTTTTTCAGTTACTTTTGCCAAAGTTTACAAACAAAAAACAACTCTTATGTCAAATCAGTATCACGCAGAAATCGAAGCTTTCATGGATCGTGTTCGCGCCAAAAATGGACACGAACCAGAGTTTTTACAAGCTGTTCAGGAAGTAGCAGAAGCTGTTATTCCGTTTATTGAGGCTAATCCAAAATACAAGACCTCTAAAATTCTAGATCGTATCGTTGAGCCAGAGCGCACCATTATTTTCCGTGTTCCTTGGTTAGATGACAACGGAAATATCCAAGTAAACCGTGGATACCGAGTAGAATTCAACAGTGCAATTGGTCCATACAAAGGTGGCTTGCGTTTTCACCCTTCAGTGAATTTGTCAATTTTGAAATTCCTAGGATTCGAACAAATCTTTAAAAACTCCCTCACTACTTTGCCTATGGGTGGAGGAAAAGGTGGTTCTGATTTTGATCCGAAAGGAAAGTCAGACAACGAAGTCATGAAGTTTTGTCAGTCTTTCATGACTGAACTTTTCCGCCATATTGGTGCTGATACAGACGTTCCTGCCGGAGATATCGGTGTGGGTGGACGCGAAATTGGCTACATGTTTGGTCAATACAAGCGTTTGCGTAATGAATTTACTGGTGTTTTAACTGGTAAAGGTCGCAACTGGGGTGGATCACTCATTCGTCCTGAAGCAACTGGTTACGGAACAGTATATTTCGCGAAAGAAATGTTGGCCACTAAAGGTGATTCTTTCAACGGTAAAATTGTAGCAGTTTCTGGTTCAGGGAACGTAGCGCAATTTGCTTGTGAAAAAGCAACCCAACTTGGTGGTAAAGTAGTTACCCTTTCAGATTCTGAAGGTTACATCTATGATGAAGCCGGAATCAATGCTGAAAAATTAGCTTGGGTGATGGACCTCAAAAATAACCGTCGTGGTCGTATCTCTGAATACGCTAAACAATTCCCTGGTTCAACTTTTGTTGCCGGAAAAAGACCTTGGGAAGTTAAAGCTGATATCGCGTTACCATGTGCTACTCAAAACGAACTCAACGGCGATGAAGCAAAAGCGCTCATTGCAAATGGTGTTAAATGTGTAGCCGAAGGTGCAAACATGCCTTCTACTCCAGAAGCTATTGCTGCATTCCAAGCTGCAAATGTTCTTTTCTCACCAGGTAAAGCATCCAATGCGGGTGGTGTAGCTACTTCAGGTCTTGAAATGTCACAAAACTCATTGCGTTTATCTTGGTCAGCTGAAGAAGTTGATCAGCGTTTACACGGTATCATGGTTTCAATTCACGAGGCTTGTGTGAAATACGGAAAAGACGCAAACGGCAACGTAGATTACGTAAAAGGTGCAAATGTCGCTGGATTCGTTAAAGTGGCTGATGCTATGATTGACCAAGGATTGGTTTAATCTTAAACTTAATATCCAAAAAGGGCTCTCCGATTGGAGGGCCTTTTTTATTTTTGCACATGCGTATGCCGCTTTTGTTTTGCTTCTCTTGTCTTTTTAGCCAATTGCTTTTTGGTCAAAATTCATACTTAGGATTGGCTGCTTCGATTCATCGCTATGATCAAGTCATCGGTCTGAAATACGTTCAGTCTCGACAAAATTTTGATTTAGGAGCTGAACTCGGCGTGGGTGTTGAAAGAACACTTCAAGGAGCCGTTGCGCCTCAAGTGGCTCTGTTTTTTAGTGCGCCGTTACCCTTTGAAAATAGACTTGATCCAATAATGTTGCCGTATTGTATTTTGCGCTATCAATTTGATTTTCAAAAGGCCAGTTTCTTAGATGCATATCACGGCGTCTATATAGGTGCAGGTCTTGCTTTTGGTAGGCATAAAAATCTTTCGGTTTGTTTCTCTTCAGGCTTGGTTTTGGAGCAATTGTATTTGACAACTGGTTCTGGAAAGTCAGCTCATTTTTTTTGGAACCCGCAGGCCCAAATCAGTTATTTTTTAGTGAAACAAAAATAGAGTAACGGGAACCGTATTTATTGACAAAAGAAAAAAAATATTAGTCTCGTTAACGGAAAGCATGTTTAAGATCTTTAAAAATAGCGTCAACAAATTCCGACTCATTTGGATAGGGTTGTTATGTGTGCTTTTTGCATGCAACAAGTCGGAATCATATCCTGAGGTGCAAATTTTTGGACACGCCGGAATGGGCATGAATATAGGATATAGTATTTATCACGACAATTCAGAGGAGTCAATTGACTTGGCCCTGAGCCTTCCAAATATCGATGGTGTCGAGATGGACGTCAGGATGAGTAAGGATAGCACGCTCTGGCTCTTTCATGAAAATCGATTGGAGGCCACCACTAATGGCATCGGTTGTATAGCAGATTTACACGACTATGAAATTGCTCAGTTGCATTATAAAAGTATACATAAAGAACAACTGGTAAAGCTAGACTCAATTCTTCCAAAATTAAAAGATGGGCATACCTTCATTCTAGACCTAAAGCATTGGAATATTTGCGATTCTTCTGTGCAATTAGACGCTTTTAGAGCTGCCATTTTGAAAATCCCGTTTGAATTGAGGTCACAACTTATTTTAGACAGTTCAAACGAAAGTTGGTTAGGCGCATTAGCGCAAGATTTTAGGGTAGTTTTTTCTACGAGTTCGTATGCAGAAGGCAAAGCTAAATTAGAGGAAATACCAGAACTTTATGGCTTGATGACGCGCAGTAAAAACATTACTTCTGCTGAAATTGCCGAAGTAAAAAGTCTAGGGAAAACTGTTTTTCTGTTCGAGATGCGTTCTAGTAAAACACAAAGGGCTGTTATGAAAAAAGCACCTACGGCTATCTTGGCAGATGACCCGAGAGGTGCTTTAATAATTAGAGATTAACCAAAAATGGTTAACAGATTGACGGATGTAAGGTTAAGCCTTGTAAAAAGGAAGTTTAACCACTTTTGCCTTGACGCCTTTTTCGCGAATTTCTATAAAGATTTCTTGATCTAAAGCAGCATTTTCTATACTCACGTATCCTAAGCCAATTCCTAGTTTCATGCTTGGTGACATCGTACCTGAGGTCACTTTGCCAATGATATTTCCGTTGGCATCTTGGATAGGGTAGTCGTGGCGAGGAATACCGCGGTCTATCATTTCAAAAGCAACTAATTTTCTGCTAAGGCCTGTTTCTTTTTGGTTTTTCAAAAACTCGGCATCAGTGAAGTCTTTGGTGAATTTTGTAATCCAGCCAAGTCCTGCTTCTAACGGTGAAGTGGTATCATCGATGTCGTTACCGTAAAGGCAGAAGCCCATTTCTAGACGCAAGGTGTCGCGAGCGGCAAGACCAATTGGCTTGATACCAAAACCTTCGCCAGCTTCAAAAACAGCGTCCCAAAGTTTTTCTGCATCTTGATTTTTAACATACACTTCAAAGCCTCCTGAGCCAGTATAGCCAGTTGCAGAGATCATGACGTTTTCAATACCGGCAAAAGTACCGTACTGAAAAGTGTAGTAAGTCATGTTTGTTAAATCTACAGATGTAAGACTTTGCATGGCCTCAGCAGCCTTAGGCCCCTGAATTGCTAATAAAGAGTAGTCATCTGAAAGGTTTTGCATTTCAACTCCGAGGTCGTTGTGTTGTGAAATCCAGTTCCAGTCTTTTTCAATGTTTGAAGCATTCACTACAATAAAGTAAGCTTCTTCAGAAATGCGGTAGATAATGAGGTCATCTACGATGCCGCCTTTGCCATTTGGCATGCAGCTGTATTGAGCTTTGCCGTCAAACAAAACGCTTGCATCGTTGCTGCATACCTTTTGAATAAGAGCCAGCGCATTAGGGCCTTTCAACAGAAACTCACCCATATGAGATACATCAAAAACACCGACGCCATTGCGTACTGTTTCGTGCTCGGCATTTACGCCTTCATATTGCACGGGCATGTTGTATCCGGCAAAAGGCACCATTTTGGCGCCAAGCGCAATGTGTTTGTGGGTTAGGGCGGTTTCTTTCATGTTTTATCCTTTAACGCGTTCAACGTAAACGCCTGTGCGCGTATCAATTTTAATAATTTCTCCGTTGTCAATGAACAATGGAACTTTTACTTCCGCACCAGTTGCGATAGTTGCTGGTTTCATAGAGTTGGTTGCGGTATCGCCTTTTACTCCGGGCTCTGTGTAAGTAACTTCAGAGATGATGTACATTGGTAATTCAATGACTAGTGGCGCTTCTTCTTCAGCATGGAAAAGAATGTTTACAGTCATTCCTTCTTGTAAAAAACCAGGTTTTTCGACCATTTTGAGCGGAATGTTTACTTGCTCAAAAGTTTCATTGTTCATGAAAATGTAGGAATCAGCCTCTTGATAAAGGTACTGATACTCTCTGTTTTCAATGCGAACAACTTCAATTTTGTGACCAGCTGAAAAGGTGTGGTCTAGTACTTTTCCTGACTCAATTTGTCTCATTTTGGTTCTGACGAAAGCCGGGCCTTTACCAGGTTTAACGTGTTGAAATTCAATGATCTGAAAAAGTTTATCGTTGTGCTTGATGCACAATCCGTTGCGGATATCTGCAGTAGTTGCCATAATTCTGTTTCAATTTGAGGGCAAAGATAGCTAAATCCTATTGTTATCAACATATTTGGTTTATAATTTCCCTTTTGACGATGTCGCTCAAGCAGTTTAGAATGTTATTTTTGTTTGTTCTAAATTTTGAATCGCTACATGGCTGAAAATCAGTACACCGAAGACAACATACGCTCCCTTGATTGGAAAGAGCACATTCGCTTGCGTCCCGGTATGTATATCGGAAAGCTTGGTGATGGCGCCGCCGCCGACGATGGTATTTATATACTTGTAAAAGAAGTTGTCGATAACTGCATCGATGAATTCGTGATGGGTAATGGCAAGCGCGTTGACATCAAAGTCAAAGATGGCAAGGTGTCTATCCGAGATTACGGCCGCGGAATTCCGTTAGGTAAAGTAGTCGAGGTGGTTTCTCGCATGAATACCGGTGGTAAATACGACTCAAAAGCATTTAAGAAATCTGTGGGTCTGAATGGTGTTGGTACCAAAGCGGTCAATGCACTTTCTTCTTATTTCATGGTTTATTCAGTCCGTGAAGGTGAGAAGAAAGGAGCAACATTTGAACGCGGCGAACTGATTTCAGAAACGCCAGTTGAAAAAACCGACGAAACCAACGGTACTTACGTTGAATTCATTCCAGACGACAGCATTTTTAAGAAGTATGCCTTTAAGACGGCGTATCTCGACAAAATGATGTGGAATTACTGCTATCTCAATCGCGGTCTTTCTATTTATTTTAACGGAGAAAAATACAATTCCAAAGATGGTCTTAAAGACCTTCTTGAAAACAACATGGACGGTGATCCGTTGTACCCAATTATTCACCTAGAAGACGAAGACATCGAGGTAGCTTTTACACACGGACGCACCTACGGTGAAGATTACTATTCTTTTGTCAATGGTCAGCACACTACTCAGGGTGGTACGCACCAAAGCGCTTTTCGCGAGTCTGTGGCAAAGGTCATCCGAGATTTCTACAATAAAAACTACGAAGCATCAGATATTAGGCAATCAATTGTTGCGGCTATCGCCGTTAAGGTCATTGAGCCGGTATTTGAATCACAGACCAAAACCAAATTGGGTTCACAAGAAATTGAACCAGGAGGGAAGTCTATGCGCGCTTTCATCAATGATTTCTTAAAAGACAAACTAGACAACTACTTGCATCGCAATCCAGATGTCGCTGAAACCATTGAGAAGAAAATCAAGCAATCTGAGCGCGAGCGCAAAGACCTTGCAGGTATTCGTAAGCTAGCTCGCGACCGCTCCAAAAAGGCAAGTCTACACAACAAAAAGCTCCGTGACTGCCGATCGCACCTCACAGACCTCAAAGATGAACACCGCGAAGAAACCACGCTTTTCATTACCGAAGGGGATTCAGCGAGTGGTTCGATCACAAAGTCAAGAAATGTCAATACGCAAGCCGTATTTTCTCTGAGAGGTAAGCCTTTGAATTGCTATGGCCTTACCAAAAAAGTGGTTTACGAAAACGAAGAGTTCAACCTGATCCAGGCCGCCCTTGACATCGAAGAAGACATGGATAACCTGCGCTACAACCGCATTGTTATCGCCACCGATGCCGATGTCGACGGAATGCACATTCGCATGCTCTTACTGACCTTTTTCTTGCAATTTTTCCCGGACCTCGTTAAGCGCAACCACGTTTATGTGTTGCAAACCCCGCTTTTTAGGGTCCGCAACAAGAAGAAAACAATTTATTGTTACTCAGAAGAGGAGAGAAGAGCGGCTATAGCCGAGCTTGGCAAGAACCCAGAAATTACACGCTTCAAAGGTTTGGGCGAAATTTCCCCAGACGAATTTGTTCATTTTATCGGTGAAAACATCCGTTTAGAGCCTGTTATCTTGACAAAAGACGCTTCCATTGATTCCATTCTTTCTTATTTCATGGGGAAAAATACCCCAGACAGACAAGATTTCATCATTGACAACTTGCGTGTCGAGAAAGACCTCGCAGAACAAATAGCTGCAGCAAATGAAGCAGATAGCGCTGAAGAAGTAAACACCGAATTAGCATCTTAAACATGGCAGAAGACGAATTAGAACATCAAGACAATTCAGCTGAGGATACCGGTCATAATCCCTTCGAGAAACAACACCTCGACGATAAAATTGTACCCCTCAATGGTCTTTATCAGAACTGGTTTCTAGATTACGCCAGTTATGTGATCTTAGAAAGAGCGGTCCCGAGTCTTTATGACGGGCTCAAGCCTGTTCAGCGTCGCATTTTGCACTCCATGCGCGAAATGGAAGACGGCCGTTACAACAAGGTTGCCAACATTATTGGTAACACCATGAAGTATCACCCGCACGGAGATGCTTCTATCGGCGACGCTTTAGTTCAAATTGGTCAAAAAGACCTCATGATTGACTGCCAAGGAAACTGGGGGAACACACTCACTGGCGATGGCGCTGCTGCACCTCGTTACATCGAGGCCAGACTCTCCAAATTCGCTTTGCACGTTGCCTTTAATCCTAAAACCACTAATTGGTTAGCGAGCTACGACGGCCGCAACAAAGAGCCCGAACAACTACCCATGAAGTTTCCGCTTTTGCTGGCACAAGGGGCAGAGGGGATTGCAGTCGGGATGGCTTGTAAGTTCTTGCCACATAATTTTATTGAACTCATTGATCAGTCTATCAACCACCTCCGCGGAAAAAAGGTTGAGCTCCTGCCAGACTTCCCGAATGGCGGTATGGCCGATTTCTCAGGCTATAATGACGGTTTAAGAGGGGGGCGTGTACGTATTCGTGCAAAAATCAGAAAGGTTGATAACAAGACGCTCATCATCAATGAAATACCTTATGGCACTACAACTGGTTCTTTAATAGAATCGGTCATCAAGGCCAACGATAAAGGGAAAATCAAGATTAAAAAAATCGAAGACAACACCTCTTCTGAGGCTGAAATCATTGTGCACTTAGCACCTGGTGTTTCCCCAGACAAAACCATCGATGCGCTTTATGCATTCACCGATTGTGAGGTTTCGGTATCACCCAACTCTTCGATCATTGACGGTGACCGCCCAAGGTTCATGGGCGTGACTGAAATTTTAAAAGTCAACACTGATCATACTGTTAAGTTATTGCAGCTCGAGTTACAAATCAAGCTCGACGAACTCGAAAGGCTCTGGCATTTCTCGACACTTGAAAAGTTGTTCATCAACAACGAGATGTACATCGACTTCAAGTTGTATAGTGACAGAGAAGCGCTTTATGTTTATTTGTACGACCGTTTCAAGCCTTTCAAAAAGCAGTTGGTCAGAGAAATTCAAGACGAAGACCTCCACAAGCTGACGCAGATCCCAATGATTCGCATCACGCGCTTCGATGCCGATAAAGCAGACGACGCCTTGCTGAAAATTGAAGAGGAAATGAAGCAGGTCAAGCACGACCTCGAACACCTCACTGAATATGCCATTGAGTACTTCAAAGATCTCAAAAAGCGTTTTGGCGTTGGCCGCGAAAGAAAAACCGAAATCAAAACCTTCGATACCATCTCGGCTACAAAAGTGATCATCGCCAACCGCAAGCTCTACGTCGACTATGACGAAGGCTTTATTGGTTATGGCCTCAAAAAGAACGAAGCCATCTGTGATTGCTCTGAAATTGACGACATCATTTGCTTCTTCTCGAGTGGTAAAATGATGATTACTAAGGTTTCAGACAAGAAATTTGTCGGTAAAGGACTCATCTATGCAAATGTTTGGAAAAAGGGTGACACCCGCACCATTTATCATTTGTTCTACCAAGATGGAACAGGCGGAGCGACCATGATGAAGCGTTTTTATGTCAATTCCATAACTCGTGACACCGAATACGACCTCACAAAAGGCACCAAAGGTTCTAAAATGCTCTATTTCAGTGTGCATCCGAACGGAGAGCGCGAAGTCGTGAGTGTCATGCTGAGGCCGCGTCCGCACCTCAAGAGGTTGCGTTTTGACATTGATTTAGGTGCATTATTGATCAAAGGACGAAATTCTGCTGGTAACCGCGTGACCAAAGAAATCATCCAAAAAATTGTGCAAAAAGAGGTCGGGGGTTCTACGCTCGCCGCCAGAAAAATCTGGTACGACCAAGTGGTGGGGCGTCTCAATGACGAAGGCCGCGGCAAATTCTTGGGCTCTTTCAAAGGTGAAGATCGTATCCTGACACTTTACAAAACGGGTGAATACCGACTCAGCAGCTTCGATTTAGCCACCCACTTCGATGAAGACATGATTCATATTGAAAAATGGATCTCGGATCGACCAATTTCAGCAGTTTACTACGACGCTGAAAAAGAACTTCATTACGTAAAGCGCTTTACCTGTGAGGTCACGCAAGACAAACGCGTGAGTTTCATTGCTGAAGCTCCTGGGTCTTACCTAGATTTGGTTTCAACCGCGTATCGCCCAGAGGCTAAAATTGTCTTTAACAAGTTGCTCAAAGAGACCAAGAATCTACCAGATCAGGTCTTGAATTTGGCTGATCTCATCGATGTGAAAGGCATGAAAGCGCAAGGCAACCAACTGACCAAAATGAAGGTCAAGGAAATTGTCTTGACGCATCCTATCGATGAAGGCAAAGAACCATGGCCAAATGCGCAAGAGGAAGAAATCATAGAGGAATTAGACCCAATTGAAGATGCAGAAACGCCTTCAATGGAATGGGACCTCACCAAAAACGAAGACGACAATCCGGATCAAATTCCGCTTTTTTCGGAAGAGTAAGGGCGGTTTTTCTTTCTCATGATTTATGACCTTAATCATTTTTTTCAAAGCCTTGCAATCCTTACTTTTGTAAAGTAGCAATTAAACCGCCAAGCAATGAACGCCTTAAAAGAAAATCAAATCAATTACCTCAATGTGGGCCTCATGCTCGTTACAGCAGTGTTGGCTTATTATTTTCCGTTTGAAACGTTTTTATTGGCTTATGCTTATTTAGGGCCACTGCATTACCTAACTGAAATCAGCTGGTTGCATGACCGTCAATATTACGCTAAAGGAAAGTGGGATTTCATGGTTTTACTTATTGTAGGAGTATTGCTTTCTTACGCTGCTTTTGCCAAAGACTTCGGTTTCAGCAAAGATGTCTATGACTATTTCGTTGAGATGAACCTTTTTGACAAGCTCTTGGTGTTTGCGCTGTTTGCCTCTATTTTATTCGCGTTGGTCAAGAATCTTTGGATTAAAATAGGTGCCATTTTCTTGCTCTATCTTTTTGTGGGCGGTTGGTTAAGCCCTGACCGTGCCGCTGAAAATTCAGAAAGCACTACCGTTTTTGCACTCACAGCTCTAATTCCGACACTCATTCACGTTTATGTGTTTACTGGTTTATTTATGCTTTATGGCGCTCTCAAAACCAGAAGTAAATCTGGGATGTGGCAAATGGTGGGTTTTGTTTTAATTCCGGTCATTTTAGTATTTGCCCTCCCTGTTAAATCAGAAGGTGGTTTTTTATCGAAGTTTGGTAAAGATGCCTACTATGCCAAAGGCGATGGCTTTTACAACACCAATTATCTGATTCTCGATCATTTTGAACTCATTGAAGAGCAAAAGCTGAGCAACAAAGAATACCTCGATATTATTACGAAAGAGGGAAATAAAAAATACTTCGTGGGGCAAGGCATCATTGATTCAGCCAAATTTGAAGCGCACGTGGACTCCCTTAAAAAAATCAAAGGAGCACCTTTTGTAGTCAAGCCGATGCCAATCAATATTTCGAATTTAGCACCTCAATTTCAATACGATCACTTGCTTTATTTCTTTGATACCTCTAGCAGATACATTAAAAGCATCAATGAGTATCGCTTTGAGCCGATGCCAAGATCAGTTATGAAGTCCAGAACCAAAAAGGAAATGGATGCACAAATTTATTATTCGGAAGTCGGTATCATGCTGATGCGCTTCATTGCATTTGCTTATTTATACCACTATCTCAATTGGTTTAGTAAAACAGAAATCATCCGTTGGCACAAAGTTCCTAAGGTTCGTTTTTTAGCCGTCATCATTACCTGGTTGGCTGCTTGTGTGTTTTATGCCTATGATTACTCTTTGGGTCTAAGCCTGCTTTTCTTCCTGAGTTTTTCTCATGTTTTATTAGAATTCCCACTCAATATTATATCCATAGTTGGTATCGGTACTGAGTCCTTATCCATCTTTAAAAACGGTTTTAAAAGGCCGCTTAAATCTTAAACTCAACTACCCATGCTCAAAATTTCCTTCATGTCAGCGGTGCTTTTATGCGCCCATCTTGTTCTTGCTCAAACAGCAAGTATTTCTTTAGTTACCAATCAGCCCGATGGCCGTTTTACGCTTTCTGAAGCTGGTGCCTCTTATTTTGCACAGCTTTCTCTCGATTGTACCAAAAAACCGAGTCCGCATTATTTTTACAATGTTTTAAGAGAGCCAGGTGATACCCAAACACCACAAGATCTTTGGCCTGCATTTTATGGTTGCTATGATTGGCACAGTGCCGTACACAACCATTGGGCACTTGTCAAATTGCTCAAAACGTATCCACAGATTCCGGAGGCGGCCGCCATTCGTGAAAAATTAAACGAAAGTTTCACTGAGGAGAATATCCAACGCGAATTTTTATATTTTCAAAACAACAAAGAACAGTACGTTTTTGAATTTCCTTATGGGCAAGGATGGTTGCTTAAGGTGGCCACAGAATTGAATTCTTGGGATGATCCAGATGCGCAGCGCTGGTTACAAAACTTAGCACCTTTGCATAAACTGTGCGCCGCTGCTTCTCAAGTTATTTGGAAAGATATCAAAGAAGTAAATTTGTCTGGAAGCCATGACGCACCTGCACTGAACTTGTCTTTCTCTTTGGATTATGCGCGTTCTTTTGGTGATGCAGACTTGTTAAAAGTTGTCTTGAAAGCGAGTAAAAAATATTTTGGCAGCATGACCAAAGCGCCGTTGCGTGCAGAACCTTTCGAATATGATTTCATGTCAGCATCTTTGTTGGTCACAGACCTGATGCGTAAGGTATATGAGCCTGAAGCATACGTAAAATGGCTCAAAAACTTTGCGCCGGGCTTACTTGATGCAAGTAGTGTTGCAAAAGATTTACAAATTAAGAAAACAGACAAGCACGACGGCTATGAGTCACATTGGGATGGCTACCACCTGAATCGCATTTGGTGCTTGAATGGGATGCTCACGAGTTTGCCGGCTGGAACCCTAGATGAAAACACTAAGGCGCTTTGGGTAAAAAGCATGAATGACATGTGGGATTACGCACAAGAAAGCATTGGCAAAGGCAACTACGACATTGACCATTGGTTGTCTTCTTTCTCAGTTTTTGCCTTAATAGGGTATCAATAAGAAATTTGATATCGAATTCTTAAGATACGATATCAATTATTATTCTTCCTCGAGTAGCTGATTGGCTATATCTAAAGCCCATTCCAACTGAGTTTCGCGCGTATGTGCTGAAGTATCTAGTACTATAGCATCTGGCACCTGAATCAAGGGGCTTTCCTCGCGCGTGCTATCTTGAAGGTCTCTTGATTTTAAATTGGCCAACACTTCGGCTTCATTCATGGTTTCACCTTTTGCCCTGAGTTCGGCTAGGCGTCTTTGTGTCCTGACTTCGTCAGAAGCAAGTACAAACAGTTTAAATTCTGCATTTGGAAATACCACAGACGCAATATCTCGGCCGTCCATTACAATGCCGCCTTGACTTCCCATGGCTTGTTGTTGCTCAACCAGTTTTATTCTGACCGCTTTAATAGCCGCAATTTTTGAAACAATGCTAGCCACCTTTGGTGTACGGATCTCTTCGGTGACATCTATTTGATTGAGCCAAACTTTTTGATCAGGGCTCAAGGCAATGGAAATGAGTGGTAATGCTGCTGTGATTTGTTCGGCTTTAAACTCACCATTTTCAGTGATGAGCTGATGCTCGAGACAATAAAAAGCAACGGCGCGATACATCGCGCCGGTGTCTATAAAAGTGTAACCTAATGCTTTTGCTAGGTCTTTGGCAAGGGTGCTTTTACCGCAGGCAGCAAAACCGTCAATCGCAATGGTGATCTTTTTTTTCATTAATAGTATATCGCTCTTCTAACTTGCGTAATGTACTTGGCCAGACGAATTACTTGTTTGGTGTATCCAAACTCGTTGTCGTACCACGCATACAAAACTACATTTTTTCCGTCATTAGAGACAATACTTGCATTTGAATCAAATACAGAACAACAAGTATTTCCGATGATATCCGAAGAAACGAGCTCGGGGTCAAAGGAGTAGAAAATTTGATTAACAAGTTCTCCGTGAAGAGCGGCATCTTTAATGGCAGCATTGATTTGTTCGAGGTTGGTAGTTTTGTTCAATTCCAAGCTCAAAATTGCCAAAGAACCATTCGGTGTCGGGACACGTACCGCATTGGCAGTAAGTTTGTCCTTAAGTTCCGGAATAACTTTGGTAACCGCTGAACCTGCACCTGTTGAAGTGATGACCATGTTTACGGCTGCTGAACGGCCACGACGTGGTTTCTTGTGCATGTTGTCCAAAAGGTTTTGGTCATTGGTGTAGGCATGAACCGTTTCAATGTGTCCTTTTACCACGCCAAAATGATCGTTAACAACCTTTAAAATTGGAGAGATGGCATTCGTTGTACAAGATGCTGCAGAAAAGATTTTTTCGTTCTCAACATCTAGTGTTCCCTGGTTGATGCCGTAAACCACATTCGGAATTTCTTTACCTGGTGCAGTGAGTAATACTTTGCCAACTCCTTTGGCTTGAAGGTGTCTTGAAAGTGCTTCGCGATTGGTGAAAACACCTGTGTTGTCAATGATCAGGGCATTGTTGATACCGTATACTGTGTAATCGATGTCTTCAGGGTTTGCAGCATCAATCATGTGGACGATTTGCCCATTAATGATGAGGCTCTTGTTTTCAAGGTCTTCGATAACGGAACCTTTGAATGCGCCATGCACAGAGTCATTGCGCAAAAGAGATGCGCGTTTAATGATGTCTGCATCTGAAGCACCGCGTGTAACGATGGCGCGCAAACGCAATTGTTGACCTTTACCAGCTTGCTTGATCAATTCACGTGCAGCCAAACGCCCGATACGTCCAAAACCATAAAGGACGACGTCTCTTGGTTCAATGGCTTGTGGGCTTTGCATGCCCCCTAATTTCTCCATGAGAAAACGCGCCATTCCACTTTGCTCAGTATGTCCAGCTAACCATTCGCTTGCTAATAAACCGATATCGAGTTTAGAAGCCGGGATGTCAAGTGTCATGAGGGTTTCAGCTAAGGCTGCTGTGGTAAAAACGTCAATAGGTTTATTGACAACCTTCTTTGCATATTCGTGCAAATTTAGGATTTCAGAAATGGTGGTGTCTGTTAAATGATTGCGGAAAAGTACAAGCTCGATGCCTTTGTCATAAAGCAATTCACCGACTTTGCTTTGCAATTTAACAGCTGCTCTTTCTCGCTCAATATGCAAATTGAGCTCTTTTTCATAACCGTCTTTGGTTTCCATGTTGTTGTTGATTGATGATTGATAATAAAAAGGGTAAGGCAATAAAAAAGGCTACCTCACATGTAGGTAGCCTTCAAGTTATTAGCCTAAGTATGACTTGAGCAATTTGTTTCGAGAGGTGTGTCGCAACCTGCGGATGGCCTTCTCTTTGATTTGGCGTACACGCTCACGGGTGAGGTTGAACTTGGCTCCGATTTCTTCAAGGGTAAGACCGTGATTCATGCCGATGCCGAAGAAAAGACGAATGATTTCGCGTTCTTTGTCGGTGAGTGTGCTTAAAGATCTTTCGATTTCTTTTTGCAAAGACTCAGCCATTAAAGAGTGGTCTGTTTTTGGAGAGTCGTGGTTGGCCATGACATCCATGAGTGTACCACCGTCGTCGTTGGTTGTGAGTGGCGCGTCCATAGATACGTGACGACCAGACACATTTAAACTCTCTTTAATTTTATCTTCAGGAACTTCGAGTGCTTCTGCTAATTCTTCTGCACTTGGCGGACGCTCAAATTCTTGCTCTAGGCGAGAAAATGCCTTGTTGATTTTGTTCAAAGAACCAACTTGGTTCAAAGGAAGACGTACAATACGTGCTTGCTCAGCTAAAGCTTGCAAGATAGACTGACGGATCCACCAAACGGCGTATGAGATGAATTTAAAACCACGGGTTTCGTCAAATTTCTGAGCTGCTTTGATCAGACCAAGGTTTCCTTCGTTGATGAGGTCAGGAAGGGTAAGGCCTTGATTTTGGTATTGCTTGGCTACTGAAACCACAAAACGCAAATTGGCGCGTGTTAATTTTTCTAGTGCTTTTTGATCACCGGCTTTGATGCGGCGAGCTAATTCTACTTCTTCTTCGGCAGTAATGAGTTCTTCACGACCGATATCTTGTAAGTATTTGTCCAGAGATTGACTTTCTCTGTTTGTAATGGATTTGGTAATTTTTAGCTGTCTCATGCGCTTATCTTATCTGTGTTTTGCTAAGTAAAGTTGACTTCTGCTTGTTAGGCAAAGTAACACCGAAAAAAAGGTTTAAAAAAATCTGAAACTCGCTTTTTTCATGGAGTTATTAACGAGTTCTTAACTTTTTCAACGATGCCGAAAAAGGAGGCTTTGGTCTTTATAAACCAAAGCCTCGGTAGTCGCGTTTACCGGTCTCATCCATGATCTCTAATAAGATGCCACGATTGACGCCGCTTAGTTTTTCTGTGAGTTCTGCAACTGTTTCTATAGGTTCGTTATTGACTTTAGTGATGATGATGCCCTCTTGTAAACCAATAGATTTGAGTTTACCGGTTGTGATGCTTTTGATCTTGACACCATAAGATATATTCAGTTCTTTCTTTTCTTTATCGGTGAGTTCAATGAAGGTTGCACCAAGGGCATAGTTTTTACTAATTTCTTCTTTACTCATGAGTTCGGTATCGCCATCTTTGTTGCGCAACACCAGTTCTTTTGAAATGATGTCTCCATCTTTTTGACGCACTGTTAAACTTACCTTGTCTCCAGGTCTGCGTTTGCCAATTTCTTCTTGGAGGGAGGCTACTGAATTCACTTCTTTGCTGCCAATTTTTAAAATGACATCGCCATCTTTGAGGCCTGCTTTATCAGCTGATCCGCCTTCAGTCACTTTTGCTAAAAAGACTCCTTTGAGGTCTGGTAGTTTGTTTTTCTCTTTGACTTCTTGGGTGACATCTGCAATTTGTACCCCTAAAAAGCCGCGTTGTACAATACCAAAATCGATGAGGTCGCGCATGACTTTGTCAACTAAATTGATCGGAACTGCAAATGAGTAGCCGGCATAAGATCCGGTCTGGGAAGCAATGGCAGTATTGATCCCAATAAGTTCGCCGCGCGTATTGACTAATGCACCCCCACTGTTACCTGGGTTAACTGCTGCGTCGGTTTGGATAAACGACTCAATAGGTACCACATCTTGTGCACTGCGCTCAGAAAGTAAATTGATGTTTCTTGCTTTGGCAGAAACGATACCCGCAGTAACAGTAGAGGTCAGGTTGAATGGGTTGCCAACTGCTAACACCCATTCTCCGATTTTAAGTTCGTCTGAATTTCCGATCGGAATAGCAGGGAAATTTTGACCTTCGATTTTTAATACGGCAATATCAGTAGAAGGGTCAGCGCCAATGACTTTTGCATCGTATTTTGAGTTGTCATTAAGGACCACTTGAATTTCGCTTGCGTTTTCAATGACATGGTTGTTTGTCACGATGTAACCCTGTGAAGATACGATGACGCCCGAGCCAGCACCAGCGCCATATTGTTTGAATTCACGGCCGCCAGCACCAGGGCCATAAAAGAACTCTTGAAATGGATCGCGTTGAAATGTTGTTTGCACCACCTTTGTGGTGATGTGCACTACGGAGTGTACGGTGTTTTCTGCGGCAGAAGTAAAGTCAAGGCCACTAGGCACACCGTTGAAATCCACTTGGTGTATGGCGTTTCTGTTGCCGTCTATGACTTGATCAGAGAGGTTAGTCGCATTGTGTTGGATAATGACATAAGTAGCGAGTGGGAGGGTTCCGCCTAGGATACCCATTCCGAATAGTTTTAAGGTGTTGAGTATTGTCATGTTGTCAGTTTTTAAATTCGTTTGAGCTAAACGCAAAGAATGTTCCAAAAATTGCTCAGAAAATGTTAAATTTTGTTAAGAATTTATAAGGATTAATTGAATATTTTTGTTCTTCCTCAATGAAACTAAGCTTTAGCAAATATCAGGGTACCGGAAACGATTTTATCATGCTCGATAACTTCGGTGGTCAATATGACAATTTGTCAATTCCTGACATCCAATTGGCTTGTGATCGCAAGTTTGGCATCGGTGCAGACGGCCTCATTTTATTAGCCCAGCATCCTAGTTCTGATTTTGAAGTAATCTATTATAATGCAGATGGCACACAATCTTTTTGTGGGAATGGTGCGCGCTGTGCGGTTGCTTTTGCAGCAGCATTAGGGAAATTAAAATCGGCAAACACTTCTTTTATGGCCATTGATGGTCTGCATGAAGCAGCCATTTGTCAGGATGAAGTTAAACTCAAGATGTCAGATGTGAGCCCTATTGAGCAGCGCGGTCAAGACTTCGAATTAAATACAGGTTCTCCG